>ERZ778022.273-NODE-273-length-147032-cov-9.665376_pt1 | contig 147032 bp, 130 predicted proteins | sample MGYA00375752_ERZ778022 | MGnify/ENA primary metagenome ERZ778022 (study PRJEB29350, sample SAMN05389826) | bioreactor metagenome | isolation source: Thiocyanate bioreactor | place: South Africa: University of Cape Town | collected 2014-04-04 ...
AGCCCGCCGAGGTCGCCGATGTTCTCGCCGATCGTGAGGGCGCCGTTGACGTGGTCGGTGCGGTCCTCGGCCTCAGCGGCCTCGTCGTCCGTCGCCTCGCCGGGCGACGTCGCGGTGCGGAGCTGGGTCGGGACGAAGGCGTCGTACTGCGCGATGAGCGCGGCCGTCCGCTTCTCGAACTCGGCCCGGTCCTCGTCGGTCCACCAGTTGACGAGTGCGCCGGTGCCGTCGAACTGGCTGCCCTGGTCGTCGAACCCGTGGCCGATCTCGTGCCCGATGACCGCGCCGATGCCGCCGAAGTTCCCGGCGTCGGACCCGGCGGCGTTGAAGAACGGCGGCTGGAGGATGGCGGCGGGGAAGGCGATCTCGTTGAGCAGCGGGTGGTAGTAGGCGTTGACGGTCTGGGGCGTCATGTACCACTCGTCGCGGTCCACCGGCTTGCCCAGCTTGTCCAGCTCGAACTGCCACTCGTGGCGGGTGGCGGCGCGGTCCATCGCGACGAGGTCGCCGCTCACGCCGCTGAGGTCGAGCGCCGAGTAGTCGCGCCACTTCACCGGGTAGCCGATCTTCGGGGTGAAGGCGTCCAGCTTCGCGAGCGCCTTCTGCCGGGTGGCCGGCGTCATCCACGGCAGGTCGGCGATCGAGACGCGGTAGGCCTCGACGAGGTGCTCGACCAGCTCGTCCATCCGCGCCTTGTGCTCCGGCGGGAAGTGGCGGTCGACGTAGATGCGCGCCACCGCGTCGCCCAGCGCGCCCTCGACGAAGGCGACCCCGCGCTTCCACCGCTCCCGCAGCTCCGGTGCGCCGGTGAGGGTGCGACCGTAGAAGTCGAAGTTCTCCTCGACGATCGCGGCCGTCAGGAACGGGGCGCGCGAGCGCACGACCCGCCAGGCGAGCCACGCCTGCCACGTCTCGAGCGGCTCCTGCGTCCAGGCGGCGGCGAACGTCTCCAGGAAGCTCGGCTCGCGCACGATGAGCCGGACGGGCAGCGCGTCGACGCCGCCCGTCAGCCCGAGGCCGTCGGCCCACGCGGCGAGGTCGAACCCGGGCAGCAGCTCCGCCAGCTCCTGCGCGGTGACGGGGTTGTGGGTCTCGACGGCGTCGCGGTCGCGCACGCGGTCCCAGTGGCCGCCGGCGAGCCGGGTCTCCAGGTCGAGCACGGTGCGCGCCCGGGCCTCCGCGTCCTCCCGGGACAGCCCGAGCGTGAGCGCGAGCTGACGGCCCAGGTGGGCGAGGTAGGCGTCGCGGACGGCGGCGTGCGCGTCCTCGCGGTAGTAGGCCTCGTCCGGCAGGCCGAGACCCGACTGCGTGAGGTAGAGCGCGTAGACGCCGGGTGCGTCGGCGTCGGGCTCGACGTACACCGCGATCGCGCCGCCCACCCCGGTGGAGGCCAGCTCGCCCATGACGCGGGCCAGCTCGGTGCGGTCCGGCGCGGCCTCGACCGGGTCGAGGTCGGCGCGCAGCGGGGCGACGCCCGCGGCCTCGATCGCCTCGGTGTCCATGAACGCGGTGTAGAGCGCGGCGATCTTCGCCGTCTCGGCGGGGTCGACGCCGCCGCCCGGGCTCGCCGCGGCCTCCTCGATGATCGCGCGGACGTCCTTCTCCGCCTGCTCGGCGAGGCGGTGGAACTCGCCGTAGCGGGCCTTGTCGGCCGGGATCTCGAACTCGGCGAGCCAGCGGCCGCTGAGGTGACGGAACAGGTCGTCCTGCGGGCGGACGGCGGCGTCGGAGCCCGAGGCGATGAGGTCGGCGTTGTGGGTGGGGCTTGGTGTGCTCACGACGTCGATGCTAGGCGAGCGGTCCGACACGGACGATCGGCGGAGCGCCGACGGGCACCCCGGGCCAGCGAGGAGTATTCACTGGCCCCGGCCGGGCGCCGCGTGGTCGAATCGCCGCATGACCACCGACGTCACCCCGGCCGCGAGCGCGGGGCGCGCGCGGCTGTGCGACGTCGTCGTCGCAGTCGAGCCGCCGACGCCGACGCACCCCGACGTCGCGTCATGGCGTCCCGCGACCCTCGGCGACGTCGCGGCCATCACCGCGACGCAGAAGGCGATGGACGCGGCCGACCACCCCGACTGGACCACGCCGAGCGAGGACGTCGAGGACGAGCTGACCCACCCCGGTGTCGAGCTCGCCGCCGACTCGCTCGTGGCCCTCGACGACGCCGGCGACGTCCTGGCGTGGGGCGTCGTGCAGATCCTCCCGGCGAACGCCGAGCGCGTGCAGGGGGTGCTGGTCGGCGGCGTGCACCCGCGCGTGCGCGGCCGCGGCATCGGCCGGGTCCTGCTCGGCTGGCAGCTCGCCCGCGGCACGGCCCGCCTCGCCCTGTCCGAGGAGCGGCTCCCGGCGTGGCTGCGCGTCGACACCGACGAGCGCAACCCCGGCGGCCTCGCCCTCGCCCGCCGCCTCGGCCTGCGACCCGTGCGCTGGTTCACCTCGATGGAGCGGATCGTCACCTCCGGCCCCGGTGGCCGGGCCCCCGCGATCCCGGTCCGGCTCGTGCCGGACGGCACGCGGCTCGTCCCCTACACGGCGGACCGCGCCGAGGACACCCGGCTCGCGCGCAACGACGCGTTCCGGGACCACTGGGGCAGCGCCGACTTCTCGCCGCAGCGCTGGGCGCAGCTCGTCGGCACCGACCTCTTTCGCGCCGACCTGTCGTTCCTCGTCGTCGAGGACGCGGGGACCGACCCCTCTCGGGTGCTCGGGTTCGCGCTGTGCAACGCGAACGAGGAGGACTGGGAGCTGCAGGGCTTCACGAGCGCGTACCTGGCGATCGTCGGCGTGACGCGGGACGGGCGGGGCCGCGGCCTCGCGCCGGCGCTGCTGTCCGCCGTGCTGACGGCCGTACGCGACGCCGGCCTCGAACGCGTCGTGCTCGACGTCGACACGGAGAACCCGACGGGTGCGCTCGGGCTCTACGAGGGCGTCGGCTTCGTCTCCGCCAGCCGCAGCGTCACGCTGGCGCTCGACGTCGTCGCCTGAGCCGGCCCCGTCCCGCCGGGCGGGAGCGTGCGACGGCCGTCGAACCTCTGCCACGATGGGGGCCATGCGCATCCACATCGCCTCCGACCACGCCGGTTTCGAGCTGAAGGACGTGCTCGTCGAGCACCTCGTCGCCGCGGGGCACGACGTGGTCAACCACGGCGCCTACGCCTACGACCCGCTCGACGACTACCCGGCGTTCTGCTTCGCGGCCGGCGAGGCCGTCGTGGACGAGATCGAGGCCGGGGCGACGACGTCCGAGGTGCTCGGCATCGTCATCGGCGGCTCCGGCAACGGCGAGCAGATCGCGGCCAACAAGGTGCGCGGCGTGCGCGCAGCGCTCGCGTGGAACGTCGAGACGGCCGTGCTCGGCCGGCAGCACAACGACGCCAACGTCGTCTCGATCGGGGCGCGCCAGCACTCCGTCGACGAGGCGATCGCGATCGCGGAGGCCTTCGTCGCGGAGGCCTTCTCGGGCGACCCGCGCCACCAGCGGCGGATCGACCAGCTCGCGGCGTACGAGACGCGCTGACCCCTCCGCGGCGCGCTAGCCGGCGGCGGGTGCCTCGGTGCCCGCCCGCATCGACCGGACGCCCCACCACGCGGCGCCGGCGGCGCAGAACGGCACGAGCACGACGGCGAGCCAAGGCAGCCACGCGAGCGCGACGACCATCGCGCCGAAGCCGATCGCCAGGGCGAGCGCCAGGACCTCGCCGCGCTGGATCGACGCGAGCGTGACCGCCTCGGCCTCCTGCCGGGCGCGCGCGCCGTCGTCGTCCTGCCGGTCGATCCGGCGGCGCAGCGCGCGGACCCCGACCAGCTCCCCGATCGCCGCCGCGAGGAACCACCCGGCGGCGGCCGCGACGCCGCCCGGGACGAGCGCGCCGGCGGGGATCTCGAGCCGCGGCGTCGCCGCACCGTCGAGCGGGAGCAGGACCAGCGCGACGAGCAGCGCCAGCAGCGGCGTCACGGCCGACGCGAGGACCTGGCCGAGGGCGATCTGACGCCGCGGTCCGCGCCGGGCGAGCAGCGCCCCCAGGAGCATCCCGACAGCGGCCGCCACGAGCCAGCACGCCGCGGCCGCGACGTAGACCAGCGCGGCCGGCGCGAGGGGGAACCCACCGCGGTCCGCCAGCACGAGGGCGAGGCCGAGCCCGAGGACGCCGAGCACGACGCGCGGCACGCCCCGGCGCTGCGCCAGCGCGAGCTTCTCCCGGGCCGCGGCCGTCGCGTCCGGCGCCGACCCGTGGGCTCCGGCGGTCGCGTCCCCGTCGGCGGCGCAGTGCTCGCACGAGTGAGCCTCACCGCCGTCGGCGTGGGGGTGCTCGGTCTCGGCCGCAGGGCTCTCCGGGGTGTCGGGCTCAGGCGTCGTCACGAGCGTCGATCCTACGGTTCCGCCGCCGCCCGCGGGATCGGACCGGTCGACGGCACCGTGCGCGGCACAATGGCGGGATGCCGGAGCAGCCACCGTCCCTCGACGACCTCGCCGAGTGCATCCTCGACTGCGTCGCCGAGATCCCGCGGGGCCGCGTGAGCACGTACGGCCGGGTGGCCGCCGAGGCCCGCGCCCGGTGCGGACGCGGCGGCCCCCGCACCGTCGGCCACGTCCTCGCGCACCACGGCGACGAGGTGCCGTGGTGGCGCGTCGTGTCGGCCAGCGGGGCACCGGCGGTGCACAAGGGCGAGCACCAGCTCGGCCTCCTCGTCGACGAGGGGGTGCCGCTGCGCGGCGCCCGCGTCGACCTGCGGCTGGCGCTGCACGCGTTCGAGCTGCCGGCGCTCGACGGCGGTGACGCGGACGCCGGCGGCGTGGATGTCGGTGGCTCGGGGCAGGATGAGGAGCATGCCTGAGGGTCACTCGCTCCACCGCCTCGCCCGCGCCCTGCGCCGCTCCTTCCTCGGCCAGCGCCTCGACGTCACCTCACCGCAGGGCCGGTTCGCCGCCGGGGCCGCGCTGCTCGACGGCCACGTGCTGACGGCGTCCGACGCGTGGGGCAAGCACCTGTTCCTCGGGTTCTCCCGCGAGGCCGGTCGGACGCCGGAGCGCTGGCTCCACGTCCACCTCGGGCTCTACGGCGCCTGGACATTCGCCGGCGACGCGCACTTCACCGGCCCGCACGCCATCGGCGCCCCGCGCGTGCGGCTGGGCGAGACCGAGCGCCCGCTCGCCGACGGCGATGCGGTCGATGCGGGCGACGGGAGCCCGGCCGGCGCGGGCGACGGTGCGGCGGTCACGGGCGGTGAGGACGACGTCCCGTTCGTCCCGCCGCCCCCGCGCGGTCAGGTGCGGCTGCGGCTCGTGGGGGAGCACGGCGTCGCCGACCTCACGGGACCCACCCGGTGCGAGGTGCTCGACCCGGCCGGCCGGCAGCGCGTCATCGACGGGCTCGGCCCCGACCCGATCCGGCCGGACACCGGCGGGCGGGCGCGCGAGGCGTTCGTCGAGAACGTCCGGCGCTCGCGGGCCCCCGTCGGCTCCGCCCTCATGGACCAGTCGGTCCTGGCGGGCGTCGGCAACATCTACCGCGCGGAGCTGCTGTTCCGGCACGGCCTCAACCCCTGGACGCCCGGCCGCGACGTCCCGGCCCAGACGCTGCGCGAGGTGTGGGACGACGCGGTGGTCCTCATGCGCAAGGGCGTGCGGACCGGCGTCATCGACACGATGGAGCGCGCGCACCGCCGCTCGCGGGAGGACCTGCGCTACACCTACCAGCGGGACGGCCGCGAGTGCCTGCTGTGCGGGACGCCGATCGCCGTCACCGACATGGCAGGGCGCCGGGTCTACTGGTGCCCGGGGTGCCAGCCGGCGGCGGGCGAGCTGTCCCTCCGGCCGGACGGGCTCGTGGTGGGCGAGCGATGACTCGCGCCGGTCGCGACGGTCTACCCCGGACCACCTGAGAGCGCGGTCGACAACCGACCGCACGAGGAGAGGACCACCATGACGTTCCCCATCCCGGCCGAGATGCCGACCGAGGTCTCCTTCATCGAGACCGCGGAGAGCCCGACGGCCGTCATCCGCTTCGACGGCATCACCATGGCCGAGCTGATGGACTGCTACGACGCGGCCTTCGGCGCGCTGCACGCAGCGATCGGTGCCGGCGCCGTGACGCCCGCCGGCCCGGCGCTCGGCCTCTACCACGGCGAGCCGCACGGCCGGTTCGACCTGGAGGTCGGCTACCCGCTGGCCGTCCCGCTCGCCGAGGAGCTGACGTTCGGCGGCTTCCCGGTGCGCGGCGGCCGGATCCCGGCCGCGTCCTGGGCCGTCCTGGGGCACCTCGGCCCGTACGACGCGCTGCCGGCGAGCTGGGACAGGCTCAACGCGGGGATCGCAGCCTCGGGCCGGACCGGCAGCCCGTTCTGGATCGAGGTCTACGTGAGCGACCCGATGCGGACCCCGGCGCAGGAGCTGCGCACGGACCTGTTCGCGCAGCTCGATCCGGCCTAGCCGGCGACGCGGGCGCTCCGGGCGCGGCCCGGCGAGGCCGAGGCCGGCGACGCTCGGCCTAGATGTAGATGGCGGGGTCGACCTCGAACGGGTCGACGACGGCGACCTTGCGCACGCGCGCGGGCACGCCGACCGCGACGGCGTCGGCCGGGACGTCGTGCACGACGACGGCGTTCGCGCCGATCCGGGCGCCCTCGCCGATGGTGATGTTGCCGAGGATCTTCGCCCCGGCGCCGACGGTGACGCCGTCCTCGAGCGTCGGGTGGCGCTTGCCGGGCGACGTCGTCCGGCCGCCGAGCGTCACGCCGTGGTACAGCATGACGTCGGTCCCGATGACGGCCGTCTCGCCGATGACGACGCCCATGCCGTGGTCGATGAACAGCCGCGGGCCGAGCGTCGCGCCCGGGTGGATCTCGACGCCCGTGAGCGCCCGCGCGAGCTGCGAGATCGCCCGGGCGAGCGGCCGCAGGAGGACCGAGCGCCGCCACAGCCGGTGCGCCAGCCGGTAGGACCAGATCGCGTGGATGCCGGGGTAGAGCAGCACCACCTCGACGTCGCTGCCGGCCGCGGGGTCGTTGCGCCGCGCGGCGGCGACGTCGTCGCGCATCGTCGAGACGACGCGGGCGAGGCGAGGGGGCACGGGAGCTCCGGCGGTCGAGGAGGTGGGGGAGGACCGTCGCGGTCCGGTGCCGAGCCGGCACCGGACCGTGACGCGGTGCTCAGTCGAGCAGGTCGGCGTACAGCACCGTCGAGAGGTAGCGCTCGCCGAAGGACGGGATGATGACGACGATCGTCTTCCCGGCGTTCTCGTCGCGGTTCGCGAGCTCGAGCGCGGCCGAGATGGCGGCGCCGGAGGAGATGCCGACGAGCAGGCCCTCCTCGGCGGCGGCGCGGCGGGCCAGCTCGACGGCGCGCTCGGCGTCGACGTCGATGACCTCGTCGTAGACCGAGGTGTCGAGGATCTCCGGCACGAAGTTCGCGCCGATGCCCTGGATCTTGTGCGGGCCGGGCTGGCCGCCGTTGAGGATCGGGGACTCCGCCGGCTCGACGGCGACGATCTCGATCTCCGGCTTGCGCGCCTTGAGGACCTGGCCGATCCCCGTGATCGTCCCGCCGGTCCCGATGCCGGCCACGACGATGTCGACGTCGCCGTCGGTGTCGTTCCAGATCTCCTCGGCCGTCGTGCGGCGGTGGATCTCCGGGTTGGCCTCGTTCGCGAACTGGCGGGCCAGCACGGCGCCCGGGCGCTGCGCGGCGATCTCGTTGGCCGCCTCGACGGCGCCCTTCATGCCGCCGGCGGGGTCGGTGAGGACGAGCTCGGCGCCGAAGGCCCGCAGCAGCGCGCGACGCTCCTTGGACATCGACGACGGCATCGTGAGGACGACGTCGTACCCGCGGGCGGCGCCGACCATCGCGAGGGCGATGCCCGTGTTGCCCGAGGTCGCCTCGACGATCGTGCCGCCCGGCTGCAGCTCGCCGGAGGCCTCGGCAGCGTCGACGATCGCGACGCCGATGCGGTCCTTGACCGAGTTGGCCGGGTTGTAGAACTCCAGCTTCGCCAGGACGGTGGCCTTCGCGCCCTCGGTCAGGCGGTTGAGCCTGACGAGCGGGGTGTTGCCGACGAGCTTCGTGACGTCATCGTAGATGCGTGCCATGGGGAGGGCCCTTCGTTCGGTGGTGTCGTTCGGTCCACCCGCGCCTCGTGCGCCGACGAGGTCGGAACGCGTCGCGGTTGCCGCGACAACTATAACCACGCGAGCGGCTGATTGTCGGCCGGAGTTATGCGTTCTCGCGCTCCGCGAACGACGCCCGGCCGGCGGTGTCCGACCGGGTGGGGTCGGCCCGGAGGGTCGGCTCAGCCGACGACGTCGCCCGTCGCGTCGCGCCGCAGCGCGCGGCCGCTGCGCGAGCCGGTCCGCCGGCCGTCGTCGATCGCCGCGACACCGCCGACGAAGACGTACGGGATCCCCTCGGGGACCGAGCGCGGCTGCTCGAACGTCGCCGTGTCGCGGACCCGGTCCGGGTCGAGCACGACGAGGTCGGCGATCGCGCCCACGCGGACGACGCCGCGGTCGACGAGCCGCAGCCGGCGGGCCGCGCGGGACGTCAGGTGCTCGACGCACTCCTCGAGGCCGAGCAGCCCCAGCTCGCGGGAGTACCGCGCGAGGTAGCGCGGGAACGTGCCCCAGGCCCGCGGGTGCGGCCGGTCCCCGACGAGGATGCCGTCGCTGCCGGCCAGGTGGGCCCGGTGGCGCATGACGAGCCGGACGTTCTCCTCGTGGCCGACGTGCTGGAGGATCGTCGTCGCGAGCTGGTCCCGCACGAGCAGGTCGAGGAACACGTCGGTGCCCGACCCGCCCTGCTCCCGCGCCAGCTCGGCGATCGTCCGCCCGACGGTGTCCGTCAACCCGGGGTCGGTGACGCCGCTGACCTGGATCGTCGCCCAGTCGACGGTGAGGCCGTGGCAGCCGTCGGTGCCGGCGACCTCGACGTCGTGACGGATGCGCTCGCGTGCCTCGGGGTCGGCCAGGCGCGCCAGCAGCTCCTCCGGCCCGCCCGAGGCCGACCAGCTCGGCAGCAGCGCCGCGAGCGTCGTGCTGCCCGGAAGGTAGGGGTAGCTGTCCAGCGTGATGTCGAGGCCCTCGTCCAGGGCGGCGTCGACCAGCGCGAGCAGCTCGCCGGCCCGTCCGACGTTCTCCTCGAAGTTCATCGTGGCGTGGGTGAGGTGGACCGGGCAGCCGGTCGCCCGGGCGAGGTCGATCATCTCGGCGTAGGCGTCCAGGGCTCCGCGGCCGTAGGAGCGGGTGTGCGGGCTGTAGTAGCCCCCGTGCTCCGCGACCACCCGCAGCAGCGCCGCGAGCTCGGCCGTGTCCGCGTACATCCCGGGCGGGTAGGTGAGCCCGCTCGACATGCCGGCCGCGCCCTCGCGCATCGACCGGGCGAGGACGGCGCACATCTCCTCGATCTCGGCCGGCGTCGCCGGTCGGTCGTCGGCGCCGACGACGAGGAGGCGCAGCGTGCCCTGCGGGACGAGGTAGACGGCGTTCACGGCGATGCCGTCGCGGTCGAGGCGGTCCAGGTAGCCCCCGACGGTCCGCCAGGACAGGTCGAGGTCGGCGGGGTTGCCGTTCCACCCCGCGATCTGCCGCCGGACCTGGGCGAGCGTCGCGTCGTCCACGGGCGCGTAGGACAGGCCGTCCTGCCCGAGGACCTCGGTGGTGACACCCTGCGCGACCTTCGCCAGGTGGTCCGGGTCGGTCAGGAGCGGCAGGTCGGAGTGCGCGTGCATGTCGATGAACCCCGGCGTGACGACGTGTCCGGAGACGTCGATCCGCCGCTCGGCCGCTCGGTCGGCGAGGTCGCCGATGGCGACGATCCGCCCGTCGGCGATCGCGACGTCGGCGCGACGGCGCGGTGCCCCGGTCCCGTCGACGACCTCGCCGCCGAGGAGGAGGACGTCGACCGGGCGCGCGATGGCCGGTGCGCGCGTGCTGATCGTGTCGGTCGTGCCGGTCATCGTGACTCGCTGGCTCGGGGCGGCTAGAAGTAGGTCGCGACGGCGTCGACGACGACCGGGTCGTCGGCCGCGGCGTCCTCGACGAGCGGGACGAGCCGCCACTTGTCGAAGGCCGTGCACGGGTGGGAGAGCCCGAGCCGGACGACGCTGCCGACGGGAAGGGCGTCGCGCGCCGCCGGGCCGAGGTGGAGGAAGGCGTGCTGGTCGTTGAGCGCCGTGATCCGGGCGCCGGCGAGCGCGGCCTCGCTCGCCTCGCGACCGAGGCCGAGGACGCGCTGCGGCACCGGGAGCCCCTCGTCGAACGGGAGGTCGCGCTTGCCGCCGTCGAGCAGGGCCAGGCCGGGCTCCGGGCGGGAGACGACGCGGACGAACGCGTGCATCGCGGAGCTGAGGCGGGGTGCGTCGGCGTTCGCGTCGTTCGGGGAGGCGCCGGCGGCGCCCCCGTCGAGCGGTGAGATGCCGCGGTAGAACCCGTCGTCGTGCGCGATGTACGCCCCCGAGCGCAGCACGACGGACGTCGGCGTGCCGCGCTCGCCGGCCGGGTCGACCAGCGGGCCCAGCTCGTCCGCCACGACGTCGAGGTACGCGCTCCCGCCCTCGGTGACGACGACGCGGTCGGTCTCGTAGAGCCCCTCGGCGAGCAGCGTCCCGTGCAGCGTCGCGACGTCGGCGAGGTAGCCGCGCACGGCCGCGAGAGCGGCGTCGGACCGGTCGTGCGCGAGCGCGCCCTCGTAGCCGCCGCAGCCGGCCAGGCGCAGCGAGGGGGAGGCGACGACGGCGCGCGCGACGTCGAGGGCGGCGGCGACGCCCCGGGCGCCGGTCCGGCCCCCGGTCGCGCCGAGCTCGACGACGACGTCCTGCGGCCGGACGGCCCCCGCCGCCCGGCGGACGTCCGCGAGCAGCCGCACGGCCTCGACCGAGTCGACCCAGCTCGCGAGGGCGAGGTCCGGGTCGGCGTCGAGCTCCGCCGCGATCCACCGGATGCCGGCGGGGTCGACGAGCGTGTTGGCGAGCATGATCGACCGGATGCCGGCGGCGCGGGCGACCTGGACCTGCCAGGGCGTCGCGAGCGTGATCGCGACGGCGCCGCGGTCGAGCATCCGCCGCCACAGGGTCGGGGACATCGTGGTCTTCCCGTGGGGCGCGAGGTCGAGGCCGCGCTCGGCGGTCCAGCGGCGCACGGCGTCGAGGTTCGCGTCGACGACGCCCGTGTCGAGGGTGAGCAGCGGCGTGCTGAACTCGGCCAGCGTCGGGCGCCGTGCGCCCAGCTCGCCGACGGTGGTGCCCCAGGTGCCCGCGGGGAACCCCTTGTGCCGAGGGCCGATCACGACGTCGTGATCGGCGGTGAGGGCTGGTGCGGCCATGTCTCTAGTTAACTCTAGGTTCAGAAGGTTGACTACCCGTACAGTGAAGGTGATGAGCGAGAACCGCCCCACCGTCGAGACGATCGAGGAGCTGCACGCGCAGCTGCGACCCGTCATGCGCGCCGTCGCGGCCGCCGTCGGCCCGACGTGCGAGGTCGTCCTGCACGACCTCACGCACCGCGCGATGGAGCGCACCATCGTCGACATCGTCAACGGTCACGTGAGCGGGCGGCGGGTCGGGGGCCCGTCGACCAACCTCGGGCTGATCGCGCTGGCCGACGAGGGGCGCGACCACGACGCGTACGGCTACCCCGGCCGGACGGCCGACGGGCGGGACCTGAGCTGCTCGACCGTGTACTACCGCAACGCGCGGGGCTCGATCATCGGGGCGCTCTGCCTCAACGTCGACCTCACCCAGCTCCAGGCGGCGCAGGCCAGCATCGCCGCGCTGCTGCCGACGCGCCCGGCGCCCGAGGGCGGTCAGCCCGGCCGGCCGGGCGAGGTCGAGGTCGTCGGGTCGGGCATCGAGCAGGTCCTCGAGGCGATGATCTCGGAGGCGATCGACGCGGTCGGCCAGCCCGTCGCCGTCATGCGCAAGCCCGCGCGGCTCGAGGTGGTCCGGCTGCTGGAGACGCGCGGCGCGTTCCACGTGCGTCAGGCGGTCGAGCGGGTCGCCGAGCGGCTCGGCGTCTCCCGCGTCACCGCGTACGGCTACCTCGACACGGTCCGCCAGTCCTCGGCCTCGGCCGGTCCCGAGCCCACGCCCAGTCCCAGTCCCAGTCCCGTTCCCAGCTCCCAGAAGGAAGAGTCATGACCGAGAAGACCGCCATCCTCAGCCCGCACGCACCGGCGCCCGCGCACACGTTCTCCCAGGGTGTGCGGCGGGGGCCGTTCCTCCAGGTGTCCGGCCAGGGACCCGTCGACGCTGCGACGAACGAGTACCTCCACCCCGGGGACGTGGCGGCGCAGACCACCCTGACGCTGCGCAACGTCCTGGCCGTCGTCGAGGCCGGCGGGGGGACGTTCGACGACCTCGTCATGGTCCGCGTCTACCTCACGACGCGCGAGCACTTCGCGACGATGAACGACGCCTACGCCGCGTTCGTCCAGGAGCACTCGACCACGGGGGTCCTGCCGTCCCGGACGACGGTGATGACGGGGCTGCCGCGCGAGGAGATGCTGATCGAGATCGATGCGCTCGCCGTCCTGGACTGAGACGCCCGGTCGGGGCGACGGGTGACAGGAACCGTCGCTCGGACCGGCTCGTCCCTCCTGCGTCGGGGTGACAGGATTTGAACCTGCGACCCTCCGCTCCCAAAGCGGATGCGCTACCAAGCTGCGCTACACCCCGGCGCGACCCGGTGGTTCTGGACCGGTCGGGTCACGGCACGCCAGTCTACGGCGCGCTGGCCCCGGTCGCGGCTCGGCTAGAATCGACACCGCGCGCCTCCCGGCCGACCGGTCGGAGTGCCCGCGCGGATGTAGCTCAATGGTAGAGCCTCTGCCTTCCAAGCAGATGGTGCGGGTTCGATTCCCGTCATCCGCTCCACGCCGGCTGACCCGGCCCTACCCTCCCCTCGTCGATCCGTCACCGGCGCTCTCGCGCGCGCCGTGGCCACCCGTCGACCGGGTGCCGCCGCCGGGGCGGCCGTGGCGTGGCCACGGCGTCCCGAGGGCCACTCGCCCCCGTCGCCGCGGGCACAATGACGGCATGAGCCCTTCGAGCAGCGCCGACGGCGGGCGCGCACCCGGCACCCCCGGCGGCACCGACGAGCGTCCCGCGGTCTTCTTCTCCGGCGCGCAGGAGTTCCGCGCCTGGCTCGAGCTCAACCACGACGTGGCGCCCGAGCTCTGGATGGGTCTGTACGCCAAGCACGTCGAGCCCCGCGGGCTCACCTGGGACGACGCCGTGATCGAGGCGCTCTGCTTCGGCTGGATCGACTCCATCAGCCAGCGCATCGACGCCGATGCGCGCCGTCAGCGCTGGACCCCGCGCCGGCGGGGCTCGATGTGGAGCGCGGTCAACGTGGAGCACGTCGAGCGGCTCACGGCGCAGGGCCGGATGCACCCGGCCGGGCTCGCCGCGTACCGGCTCCGCACGCCCGAGCGCACCGGCGTCTACTCCTACGAACGCCCGAGCGAGCTCTCGCCCGAGCAGCTCGCCATGCTCTCCGCCGACCCGGCCGCCCTGGCCTTCTGGGAGGCGGCGACGGCCAGCTACCGCCGCGTCGCCGTCGGCTGGGTGACGGGGGCCAAGCGCGAGGCGACCCGCGAGCAGCGCCTCGACACGCTCGTCGCGTGCTGCCGGGACGGCGTCCTCATCCCGACCCAGCGCTACGGCGAGCAGCCCCGCTGGGTCGAGCGGGCCGCGGCCGCGGCCCGCGAGGCCCGTCCGCTCTCCGCGGATCAGTGACGCCGCCACTCGGCGACGGCCGGCATCGGCCCAGGTCGGGGCCTCGCGGCGCCCGGCCGTCGCTTGCGCGACGCGCGCCGATCCGCACGGAGCGGACGGACACGGGGCGGACGGGCTCGCGCGGCTCGGCGCTCGCCCCCGACCGCGCGCGGCCGGGACAATGGCCGGCATGAGCGAACCGCGGGTCGCCGTCGTCGGTGGCGGGGTGATGGGGCTGGCGACCGCCTGGGCGCTCGTGCGCCGCGGCGCGAGGCCGGTCGTCCTCGAGCGGTTCGGCCGCGGTCACCGCGAGGGCGCGTCGCACGGGGCTACGCGCAACTTCAACAACGCCTACGCGCAGGAGCACTACCTCGACCTCCTGGTCCGGGCGCGGGAGGGCTGGGACGCGCTGTCCGACCCCGACGGCGAGCAGCTGCTGCGGCTGCACGGCCTCGTGACGCACGGGACATCGAACGACCTCGGCGGCGGCGACCTCTCCTCCGTGCACGCGGCGCTCACCGCGCGCGGCATCCCGGCGGACCTCCTCGACGGCGTGGAGGCGGCCCGGCGCTGGCCGGGGATGCGGTTCGACGAGACCGTCCTGTTCTCCCCGGACGCCGGGGTCGTCCGTGCCGCCGCCGCCATCGAGCGGCTCGAGGCCCTCGTCGTCGCCGGCGGCGGGAGCGTCCGGTGGGCCGAGCCGGTCGAGCGGATCGAGCGCCGCGACGACGGCGCGACCGTGCACCTCCGCTCGGGGGAGACGGCCGACGCCGACGTCGTCGTCGTGACCGCCGGGGCGTGGACGCGCCCGCTCCTCGGAGACGTCCGGCTGCCCCGGCTCACCGTGACCGAGGAGAGCCCGGCCCACTTCCGCCCGACGACGGCCGGGTGGCCCTCGTTCAACCACGTCGTGGACCCCGACACCTACCCGGCGGCGATCTACGGGATGCCGACGCCGGGGGAGGGGGTCAAGGTCGGCTTCCACGGCGTCGGCCCGGAGGTCGACCCGGACGCGCGACCGCACCGGCCCACGTTGCAGGCCGAGCTCGCCGCGTACGTCAGGGAGTGGCTGCCGGGGCTCGACCCGACGACGGCCGAGCCGATCTCGTGCACCTACACCTCGACGCCGGACGGGGCGTTCGTGCTCGACCGGATCGGGTCGCTCGTCGTGGGGGCCGGGTTCTCCGGCCACGGCTTCAAGTTCGCCCCCGGGATCGGCGCAGTCCTGGCCGACCTCGCGCTGGACGCCGGTGCGCTGGCGGCCGAGCCGTTCCGGGTCGCGCGACGGTCCGTCGCGGGAGAGCTGGCTCGGGCGAACGAGGCCCGGGCGGACGAGCCGTCCTAGACGGGGACGCCGAGCCCGCGCAGGTCGGCGGCCAGACCGGCCGCGCCGCTCGCCGGGTCGTGCCACGCCGCCTGCAGCCCGACCGATCGCGCGCCCTCGACGTTGCCGGGGACGTCGTCGACGAACGCGACCTGCCCGGCCGGGATCCCGAGGTCCTCGACGATCGCCTCGAAGTAGGCGCGCGTCGGCTTCGCGTGCCCGACCTCGAACGAGTAGTAGTGCCGGTCGAAGATCCGGTCGATCGCGGTCCGCTCCCGCATGTACCGGCCGCGCCGGCTCTGCTGGTTGGTGGCGAGCCCGCACAGGAGGCCGCCGGCCCGCACCCGCTCGACGACGGCGAACGCGTCGGGGTCGGGCACGATGTCCTCCCACACGGCCAGCGCGTCGCGGACGGTCGCCTCGCGCTTGGCGAGCAGCGTCTCGAGCCGCTCGCCGAAGTCGATGCTGCCGTCCAGGCACTCGGCCTCGGCGGCGAAGGCCGCCTCGACGAACCCGGGCCCGCCGAGCGTCGTGAGCCGGTCGAGCCAGCCCTCCCGCGGCATCTGGAGGACGCCGTCGGCGTCGAACAGGACGGCACGGACGGGCGGTGTCGCTGAGGTCGGGGACATCGGCGTCAGTCTGGCACAGCCGGCGCGGCCGGGGGCCACTAGGATGGACCCTTAGTGCGTGGCGCGTCAGCCGCATGCCCGCGCGCCCTCCGGACCGCCGGAACCCGCTCAGGCTGGTCCGGCACGCCCTGCGACGTAGACAAGAGAGAACCACTGTGAAGAGTGCCGTCGAGACCCTCGAGCCGACTCGAGTCCGACTGACCGTCGAGGTCCCCTACTCCGAGCTCCTGCCGAACATCGAGCACGCCTACCAGCACATCGGCAAGGACGTCTCGATCCCCGGCTTCCGCAAGGGCAAGGTGCCGGCGCGCATCATCGACCAGCGGATCGGCTTCGGCGCGGTCCTCGAGCACGCCATCAACGACGCGCTGCCGCAGTTCTACCGCGAGGCGCTGGTCGCGAACGAGATCATCCCGCTCGGTCAGCCCGAGGTCGACGTCACCGAGGCGCCGGTCGAGCGCACGGGCGACCTGGTCTTCACCGCCGAGGTCGACGTCCGCCCCGAGATCACCGTCCCGGAGATCGACGGCCTGCGGGTCGAGGTCGCGCCGGTCGACGTGACCGACGAGGAGCTGGACGCCCGCATCGAGGCGCTGCGTCACCGGTTCGGCTCCCTCCAGGGCGTCGAGCGCGAGGCGGCCCAGGGCGACTACGTCGTGCTGGACCTCGTGGCGAAGATCGGTGAGGAGGAGGTCGACTCGGTCTCCGGCATCTCCTACGAGATCGGCTCCGGCACGATGCTCGACGGCCTCGACGAGGCCGTCGTCGGTCTCGGCGAGGGTGGCACGGCGACGTTCGCGACGTCGCTGGCCGGCGGCGAGCGCGCGGGCGAGGAGGCCGAGGTCACGGTCACCGTCACGGGCGTCAAGGAGCTCGAGCTCCCGGAGCTCGACGACGAGTTCGCCCAGCTCGCCTCCGAGTTCGACACGCTCGAGGAGCTGAAGGACGACCTGCGCACCTCCGCCGCCGGCGGCAAGGTCGAGCAGCAGGCCGTCGAGGCCCGCGAGCAGCTCATGACGAAGCTGGTCGAGTCCGCCGACTTCCCCGTCCCGGCGAGCGTCGTCGAGGCCGAGGTCGTGCGCCACCTCGAGGGCGAGGACCGCCTCGAGGACACCGAGCACCGCGAGGAGATCGTCCCGGAGATCACCGACGCCCTGCGTCGCCAGTTCCTCCTCGACGTCCTCGCCGAGCAGCTCGAGGTCAAGGTCTCCCAGGAGGAGCTCATCGACTTCCTCGTCCGGATGGCCCAGCAGTACCGGGTCGACCCGAACGAGTTCGTCATGAACGCCGACCGCACCGGTCAGATCCCGGTCTTCGTCGCCGAGCTCGCGCGCAACAAGGCGCTCGCGCTCGCGCTGCGCAAGGTCGAGGTCGTCGACACCACCGGCGCCAGCGTCGACCTCACGCCGTTCATCGGCTCCGACGAGCTCGACGCCGTCCAGGCCGCCGCCGTCGCGGCCGCGCAGGAGGCCGCCGACGCCGAGGACGCGGGCGACCTCGCGACCGAGGTCGCGGTCGACGCCGCCGCGGTCCCGCACGAGGAGACCGTCGACGAGGCGGGCGACGTCGAGGCCAGCGTGGCCGAGCAGGCCGAGGTCGTCGTCGAAAAGCCGAAGAAGGCGACGAAGGCGAAGGCCGCCACGGCGCCCGCGCCGACTGAGGACTGAGGTCCGGCCACGGCGTCGGGTCCCGACCGCAGCGAAGGGGCCGCTCTCCCACCAGGGGAGCGGCCCCTTCGCCGTTCCCGACCCGTCTTCGGCGGTCGTCCCGACCGGTGCGTGCGAGCGCGTCGTCCCGGATGTGCGCCGTCAGCGAAACGCGCGCGCGACGGGCAATATCCCCGCGCTGGAGCGGGTTAGGGTCACACGAGAGGCGCAGCCGCGACGGCGGCGCCGAGAACGAACAGGAGCGCCACGTGAGCGACATGCCGCAGGCCATGGCCGAGCCCCAGGGGTTCGGCTTGGGCGACCACGTCTACAACCGACTCCTCAAGGAGCGCATCATCTGGCTCGGGTCCGAGGTGCGTGACGACAACGCCAACCAGATCTGCGCGCAGATGCTCCTGCTCGCGGCCGAGGACCCGGACCGGGACATCTGGCTCTACATCAACTCCCCGGGCGGCTCCGTCACGGCCGGCATGGCGATCTACGACACGATGCAGTTCGTCAAGCCGGACGTCGCGACCGTCGCGATGGGCCTCGCCGCGTCGATGGGCCAGTTCCTCCTGGCCTCCGGCACGAAGGGCAAGCGCTTCGCGACGCCGCACGCGCGGATCATGATGCACCAGCCGTCGGGCGGCATCGGCGGGACGGCGACCGACATCCGGATCAACGCCGAGCTCATCCTCCACATGAAGCGGGTCATGGCCGAGCTGACGGCCGAGCAGACGGGCAAGAGCGTCGAGCAGATCAACGCCGACGCCGACCGCGACCGCTGGTTCACGGCCGACCAGGCCCTCGAGTACGGCTTCATCGACCACGTCGTCGCCACCTCCGCCGCCGCCGGCGGCGCTGGCATGTGACCCCGGCGCCCTCAGGAGAAACCCCATGAACCTCATCCCAACGCGCGCGCTCGGGCACTCGGCCGGCGAGCCCGGGTCGATCGGCTCGGTCGTCGGCTCCCCGCAGGCGCGGTACATCCTTCCGCAGGTCGAGGAGCGCACCGCCTACGGCGTCAAGCACCAGGACCCGTACACCAAGCTGTTCGAGGACCGGATCATCTTCCTCGGCGTCCAGGTCGACGACGCGTCGGCCGACGACGTCATGGCCCAGCTGCTCGTGCTGGAGAGCCAGGACCCGGACGGGCTCATCACGATGTACATCAACTCGCCCGGTGGCTCGTTCACGGCCATGACGGCGATCTACGACACCATGCAGTACATCTCCCCCCAGGTGCAGACCGTGTGCCTCGGCCAGGCCGCGTCGGCCGCCGCCGTGCTGCTCGCCGCCGGCTCCGCCGGCAAGCGCCTCGCCCTCCCGAACGCCCGCGTCCTCATCCACCAGCCGGCGATGTCCGGTGGCGGCTACGGCCAGGCGTCCGACATCGAGATCCAGGCGAACGAGATCATCCGGATGCGGGAGTGGCTCGAGGAGACGCTCTCCCACCACTCGAACCAGCCGATCGAGAAGGTCCGCAACGACATCGAGCGGGACAAGATCCTCTCGGCCCGCCAGGCGCTCGAGTACGGCCTGGTCGACCAGGTCCTCGAGAGCCGCAAGAAGGAGGTCGCGCCGCGCTGACGCGCGGCGCCCAGCGACGTGCCCCCGGCGTCGGCGCGCGACACACCTGCGAGGTGACGCGCGCCGACGCGGGGACCGCCACGTAGTCTGGACCGGTCAGGCAGCAGTCACCGCGGCCACCGCGCCGCCCGAGGACGGGGAGCAGGAATGTCGCATCCCTCCGACGGAGCCGAGCTCCTCAAGTGCTCGTTCTGTGGAAAGAGCCAGAAGCAGGTCCGGCGGCTCATCGCCGGCCACGGGGTGTACATCTGCACCGAGTGCATCGAGCTGTGCAACGAGATCGTCGAGGAGGAGCTCGCCGACGCCTCCGGTGACGACGCCCCCGACTTCTCGAACCTGCCGACGCCGAAGGAGATCTTCGCGCACCTCGAGGAGTACATCGTCGGCCAGGAGCGGGCGAAGAAGTCCCTCGCGGTCGCGGTCTACAACCACTACAAGCGGGTGCAGGGCAACCCGGCGGCGCAGCCGCTGCACGGCGAGGACGTCGAGGTCGCCAAGTCGAACGTGCTGCTCGTCGGCCCGACCGGCACGGGCAAGACCTACCTCGCGCAGACCCTCGCCCGGATGCTCGACGTCCCGTTCGCGCTCGCGGACGCCACGGCCCTCACCGAGGCGGGCTACGTGGGCGAGGACGTGGAGAACATCCTCCTCAAGCTCATCCAGGCCGCCGACTTCGACACGAAGAAGGCCGAGACCGGGATCATCTACATCGACGAGGTCGACAAGATCGCGCGCAAGGCGGAGAACCCCTCCATCACGCGCGACGTCTCCGGCGAGGGCGTCCAGCAGGCCCTGCTCAAGATCATCGAGGGCACGGTCGCCTCCGTCCCGCCGCAGGGCGGGCGCAAGCACCCGCACCAGGAGTTCCTGCAGATCGACACGTCGAACGTGCTGTTCATCGTCGCGGGCGCGTTCGCCGGCCTCGAGGACATCATCGCGGCGCGCACCCACCGCCGCGGCGTCGGGTTCAACGCCCCGCTCAACGAGCGGGACAAGGAGGACCTGTTCGCGAAGGTCCAGCCCGAGGACCTGCACAAGTTCGGCCTCATCCCCGAGTTCATCGGGCGCCTGCCCGTCGTCGCGACCGTCGGCAAGCTCGACCGCGACGCGCTGTGCTCGATCCTCACGACGCCGAAGAACGCCCTGGTCAAGCAGTACCAGAAGATGTTCGAGCTCGACGGGGTCGAGCTGGAGTTCACCGACGACGCCCTCGCGGCGGTCGCGGACAAGGCGCTCGCCCGCGGGACGGGCGCGCGCGGTCTGCGGGCGATCCTCGAGGAGGTCCTCATGGACGTCATGTTCGACGTCCCGGGTCGCGACGACGTCGAGCGCGTCGTCGTCACCAAGGAGTGCGTGACCGAGGGCAACGGCGCGACGCTCGTGCTGCGCGCCCCCAGCGGGTCCGCGCGCCGCCCCCGCGCCCAGGGCGCCTCCAGCCGCGAGAAGACCCCGGCGTGAGCGAGGTCCCGCCGGAGCTCGCGCGGCTGCGCCACTCGATCGACAACGTCGACACCGCGCTCGTCGCGCTCATGGCCGAGCGGTTCAAGGCGACGCAGCAGGTCGGCGTGCTCAAGGCGCGGCTCGAGCTGCCGGCCTCCGACCCCGCGCGCGAGGCCGAGCAGGTGGCCCGGCTGCGGACGCTCGCCGAGTCGTGCGGGCTCGACCCCGTGTTCGCCGAGAAGTTCTTCGCGTTCATCGTCGCCGAGGTCATCCAGCACCACGAGGCGATCGCGGCCTCGTCGGCGGACTAGTCGAGCCATCCCTACTCCGACATCGGGGTGGGCCCGATCGCCAATCGCGACTCGATCTACCCCGGTATCGGAACGGTCGGCGGCTCCTGGGCGAACGCGACGACGTGCCCGTCCGGGTCGGCGACGTAGCCGGCCTCGTCGCCCCACGACCGCGCGGCCACCTCGCTCACGGCGAGCGCGCCAGCGGCCACCGCGCCGGCGTGGGCCGCGCGCGCGTCGGCCACGACCAGGTAGAGCTCGCACCGCGGGATCCCCGTGCCATCGGACGGGTGGGGGAGCCGGGGGCCGAGCAGGGCGGCGATCCCGTCGTCCGGCATGAGCCCGAGCTTCGTGCCGCCGCCGAGCGCGAACTCGGTCATCCCCGGCACGTCGAGGACGGGCTCGCGGCCGAGCACCTCCCGGTAGAACCGCGCGCTGCGCGCCTGGTCCGCGACGTAGAGGATCACCTCGACGCTCCGGATCCGCACGCCCTCCGGCGTCTCCCGCGCGCTCGACACCACGGTCGCCGCCCGGTCAGGCCGGGTCGGGGACGTCGATCGCCGGACCGCCCGTGGCGTAGATCTCCTCGGTCGGTGCGGTGAAGTCGCGGTGCACCAGCGCGCGCTTCACCTTGAGCGACGGCGTGAGGTAGCCGTTGGCCTCGGTGAAGTCGACGTCGAGCAGCCGGATCCGGCGGATCGACTCGGCGCGGGAGACCGCCCGGTTGGCGCGCTGGGTCGCCTTGACGAGCGACGCCCGCACCTGCGGGTCCTGGATCGCCTCGGCCACCGACATCGGCGGCAGACCCTTGCCGGCCAGCCAGCCCGGCAGCATCTCGGTGTCGATCGTGACGAGCGCCCCGATGAACGGACGCTGGTCGCCCACGACGACGACCTGGGAGACGAGCGGGTGGCCGCGCAGCCGGTCCTCGAGGATCGCGGGTGCGACGTTCTTGCCGCCGGCCGTGATGATGATCTCCTTGGAGCGGCCGGTGATCGTGAGGTAGCCGGCGTCGTCGAGCGAGCCGAGGTCGCCGGTGCGCAGCCAGCCGTCCTCGGTGAACGCCTCGGCCGTCGCCTCCGGGTTGCCGCGGTAGCCGCGGAACACGTGCGGGCCGAAGACCTGGATCTCGGCGTCGTCCGTGACCCGGACGGACGTGCCGGGGTAGGCGGGTCCGACCGTGCCGATGCGGATGTCCTTGGGCCGGTTGACGGTCGTCGGCGCGGTCGTCTCCGTCATCCCGTAGCCCTCGAGCACGGTGACGTCGAGCCCGCGGTAGAAGTGACCGAGCCGCTGGCCGAGCGGGGCGCCACCGGAGACGGCGTAGCGCAGCCGGCCGCCCATCGCCTCGCGCAGCTTGCCGAGCACGAGCCGCATGGCGATGCGGTGCGCCGCATGCAGCGACGCGCTGGGCGTCCCCCCGTCGTTCTGCGCGCGCGAGAACGCGATGGCAACCTTCGTGGCCCAGGAGAAGATGCGCTTCTTGACGCCGCCGGCCGCTTTCTGGGCCGCGGAGTTGTAGACCTTCTCGAACACGCGGGGGACGGCGAGCAGGAACGTCGGCCGGTAGGACTGCAGGTCGGCGACGAGGTTGCGCGTGTCGGCGGAGTGGCCGAGCGTGCCGGCCTCGACGACGCAGAGCACCTCGATGAACCGCGCGAACACGTGCGCGAGCGGCATGAACAGCAGCGTCCGGGCGCCCGGGACGGAGACGACCTCGTAGAGGTCCGAGCGGGCGCCGTTGCGGGCGAGGTAGACGAAGTTGCCGTGCGTCAGCTCGACGCCCTTGGGCCGCCCGGTGGTGCCCGAGGTGTAGATGACGGTGGCGAGGTCGGAGCCGCGCAGCGCCGCCGTCCGGTTGGCGACGACGGACGGGTCGACGTCGGCCCCGCGGTCGGCGAGCGCGTCGAGCGCGGCGAACGTCACGGTCTCGCGGACCGAGGCGACGGCGGCCTCGGCGAGCCGCGCCGCGTGCTCGTCCGTCTCGACGAAGGCGAGGACGGCGCCGGAGTCGCTGGCGATCCAGGCGATCTGCTCGGCCGAGGACGTCTCGTAGATCGGCACCGGGATGCCGCCGGCCGCCCACACCGCGAAGTCGACGAGCGTCCACTCGTAGGACGTGCGTCCCATGATCGCGACGACGTCACCCGGCTCGAGCCCCCACGCGACGAGGCCGCGGGCGAGCCGGGTCACCTGCTGCTGGAACTGCGACGCCGTGACCTCCTGCCAGACGCCGGCCACGCGCCGCTCGATGATCGTGAGGTCGGGCTTCGCGCTCGCCCGGTCGCGCAGGGCGCCGGGGATCGAGACCTCCTCCTGGAAGGGCACGACCGCGGGGGAGGAGGAGGTGTTCGACATGGCTCCATCCTGCCAGCGCGGACGCCGGGGCGAGGTCGAACGCGGCCCGGCGCGGTCCCGCGCCGGGCCGCGGGGTCGGTCAGTCCTTGGCGGGGGCCTCGCCGAGCGTCGAGGAGACGACGGCCACGGCCACCGGCTCGCCGTCGGCGCCCACGGGCTCGCCCACGACGATCGTGAACGGGCCGGTCACCTTGCCGGCGGCGCGCAGGTCGCCGTCGGCGAGCACGACCTGGTCGACGGCGCCCTCGCGGGCGACGAGCTCGACGTCCAGCAGCGGCGTGCGCTGCGCGACCTTCGCCTCGCTCTTGACCTTGCGCAGCGTCGAGAGGGCCTCGCCGGCGGTCGCGAGCAGCCCGACGAGGCCGGCGGCCTCGGCGTCGCCGGCGGCGGCGCGCAGCGCGTCGCTCGTCGGCCAGGCGGCCTCGTGCACGGAGCCGGAGCGCCACCACGACCACACCTCGGCGGTCGCGAACGGCAGGAACGGCGCGAACAGGCGCAGGAGCACGTCGAGCGCGAGCCAGAGCGCCGCGCGGGCGGAGGCGATCTCGGCCTCGCTCAGCTCCGCCGGCTCGCCGTCGGCCGTGAGCGCGCCGCGGCCGTACGCCCGGTCCTTGACCAGCTCGACGTAGTCGTCGCAGAACGTCCAGAAGAACGACTCGGCCAGCTCCAGCGCGCGGGCGTGGTCGTACGCCTCGAACGCGGCGGTCGCGCCGTCGACGACGTCGGCCAGCTCCGCGAGCAGCGCCCGGTCCAGCGGCGCGGTGACCGCCGACGGGTCGAGCGCCGGCGCCGCCCCGGCCGGGTCGCCCGAGGACTGGAGCACGAACTTGCTTGCGTTGAGCACCTTGATCGCGAGCCGGCGGCCGATCTTCATCTGGCCGACCTCGAACGCCGCGTCGGTGCCGAGGCGCGCCGAGGCGGCCCAGTAGCGCACCGCGTCCGAGCCGTGCTCGACCAGCAGGTCCATCGGGGTCACGACGTTCCCCTTGGACTTGCTCATCTTCTTGCGGTCGGGGTCGAGGATCCAGCCGGAGATCGCGGCGTTCGCCCACGGCAGGGTGCCGTGCTCGAGGTGGCTGCGGACCACCGTCGAGAACAGCCAGGTCCGGATGATGTCCTGGCCCTGCGGCCGCACGTCCATCGGGAAGACGCGCGCGAACAGGTCCTCGTCCTCGAGCCAGCCGCCGGCGATCTGCGGCGTCAGCGAGCTGGTCGCCCAGGTGTCCATGATGTCCGCGTCGCCGACGAAGCCGCCGGGCACGCCCCGCTGCTCGGCCGTGTAGCCGGGCGCGACGTCGGCGCTCGGGTCGACGGGCAGGGCCGACTCCTCGGGCACGATGACCGTGTCCCAGTCGACCTCGCCGTCCTCCTTGACCGGGTACCAGACGGGGATCGGCACCCCGAAGAACCGCTGCCGCGAGACCAGCCAGTCGCCGTTGAGGCCGCCGACCCAGTTGGCGTAGCGCACGCGCATGAAGTCGGGGTGGAAGTCCAGCTCGTCGCCGCGGTCCAGCAGCTCCTTGCGCAGGTCGCGCACCAGGCCGTCCGGCTGCTCCCAGACCCGGCCGCCGTTGCGGATGTACCACTGACGCGAGGTGACGATCTCGAGCGGCTTGTCGCCCTTCTCGAAGAAGTTGGCCTTGCGCTGCGTCGGGGTCGGCTCGGCGAGCAGCTCGCCGCTCTCGCGCAGCAGGTCGACGACGGCGGCCCGGGCCGAGAACGTCGTCTTCCCCGCGATCTCGGTGAACGCCGCGACACCGCCGGGGGTGGTGATCCACGCCGGGACGTCGTCGACGATCCGGCCGTCCCGGCGGATGATCGACCGCGTCGGCAGGTCGAGCTCGCGCCACCACTGCACGTCGGTGAGGTCGCCGAACGTGCAGCACATCGCGATGCCGGAGCCCTTGTCGGCCTCGGCGGCCTCGTGCGGCAGGACGGGGACCTCGACGCCGAACACCGGTGTGCGCACGGTCGTGCCGAACAGGTGCTGGTAGCGCTCGTCGTCGGGGTGCGCGACGAGGGCGACGCAGGCCGCGAGGAGCTCGGGTCGCGTCGTCTCGATGACGACGTCGGCCGCGCCAGCAGCCGCGTCCTGCGCCGCGACCGGGTGGAACGCGAGCGAGTGGTAGTGGCCCGGGTAGTCGCGGGCCTCGAGCTCGGCCTGCGCGACCGCGGTCTGGAACGTGACGTCCCACAGCCCGGGCGCCTCGGCCGGGTAGGCCTCGCCGCGGGCGAGGTTGCGCAGGAAGGCGGTCTGCGCGACCTTCTGCGCCCGCCGGCCGATGGTCTGGTACTGGTGGCTCCAGTCGACCGAGAGGCCGAGGTGGCGCCACAGCGCCTCGAACTGCTTCTCGTCCTCGGCGGTGAGCTGCTCGCACAGGCGCACGAAGGTGCGGCGCGAGACCGGCACCTGGTCGGCCGCCCGGACGCTGCCGGCATCGCCGGCGTGCGGCGGGACGAAGTCGTCGCCCTCGTAGGGGAGCGTCGGGTCGCAGCGGACGCCGTAGTAGTTCTGCACGCGCCGCTCGGTCGGCAGGCCGTTGTCGTCCCACCCCATCGGGTAGAACACCTTGGCGCCGCGCATCCGGTGGAACCGTGCGAGGACGTCGGTGTGCGTGTAGGAGAAGACGTGCCCGATGTGCAGGCTGCCCGACGCGGTCGGGGGCGGCGTGTCGATCGAGAAGACCTGCTCGCGCGTCGCCGTCCGGTCGAACGCGTGCAGCCGGCGCTCCTCCCAGTCCGGCGCCCACTTGCCCTCGAGGCCCTCGACGCCGACGCGGTCCGGTACGACGACGTGTCCGAGGATCGCGTGGTCGTGTCGGGGAGCGGCGGCGGGCACGGCGGCGCCCGGGGAGAGATCGGTCATGCGGAGATTATCCCCTAGCGGGCGGGGTCGGTTCGGCCGCCGAGGGCGAGCCGGCGGCGGTGCTCAGGCGGACGGCCGGGCGGTCAGCCCGTGCACCTGGCCGACGATGCTGGCCCACACGGTGAGCTGGCCCTTGTCGTAGGTCTCGGCCTCGCCCGAGCCGCCGAGGATCTCGTACGGAACGGGGTAGTAGACCTCGCCCGGGCCGATCTCGCCGAGCCGCTCGACCAGCCGCGGCAGCAGGCTCTCCTGAAAGATGGCCGTGCGCACGTAGGAGTCCTCGAGGACGGCGTCCTGGAAGTCGGCGGGCGACTCGTAGCGGCCGTAGTCCTTGAACCGGCCGAGGTAGGGGTAGGCGATGCCGTAGTGGTGCTCGGGCGACCAGACGAACAGGTGGCCGACGTAGGAGTGGCCGAACACGTGCGTGAAGACGCCCAGGTTGCCCTCCCAGACGTCCAGCTCGGACAGCGGCAGGAACTCGGGCAGGAACGCGTACGGGCTCGCCATGACGACACGCTGGCACGAGTGCCGGGCGGCGTCAACGCGTTCGGTACGCTCCCGCCCGCGAGCACGACCCGGTCGGGAAAATGCCGTGACACCTCCCGGCCGCCCGCCTAGCGTTGGGGTCACACGTGAAGGGAGGTGGTCCACGACATGAAGCTCGTTCGGACTCGTGAGGTGGTCGCCCGCTAGTCGGGAGCCACGGACGGCTCGCCGCCCGGCTCTCCAGGCGAGACCACGGCGATCACCGGAACCCGCGGGAGCGGCGCACTCGTCCAGCGTCGCAGCCACTCGGCAGCCCGCGGGTTCTTCCATGCCCTCCTCGACCCCGGTGCGTCGGGGGATGGGGGCGCCGCGCGTCCGTCGACGACACGGCACCCCGCCCGCGGTCGGGCCTGGTGCGTGGCCGGCCGACGTCGACCTGCTCATCACGGACGCCGGGCTGGACGACGAGATGGCCGAGCACCTCGACGCGGAGGATCTCCCCGTCGTCCGGGTCCGAGCGCCGCGCGGCGGTCCGGGGCGCCGCTGGTGGCAGGATCGGGACATGGCATCTCTCACGGTCGGCCTCGCGGCCGCGCTCGAGCAGTTCCACCCGACCGAGATCGTCCAGACGGCGGTCGACGCCGAGCAGCACGGGTTCTCCGGCGTCATGGCCGCCGACCACGTCGCGCCCTGGGTGCCGGCGCAGGGCGAGGCGGCGTTCGTCTGGAACGTGCTGGCGGCGCTCGGCGAGCGCACGACGGGCGACATCGGCCCCGGCGTCACCTGCCCCTCGTTCCGGTTCCACCCCGCGATGGTCGCGCAGGCGAGCGCGACGCTCGCGGCGATGTACCCCGGGCGGCACTGGCTCGGCCTCGGCAGCGGCGAGGCGCTCAACGAGCACGTCGTCGCGCGGTACTGGCCCGAGGCGCCCGAGCGGATCAACCGGATGTTCGAGGCCGTCGAGATCATCCAGAAGCTGTTCTCCAGCTCGCTCGCCGGCAAGGACTACAAGCACCGCGGCGAGTTCTTCCAGCTCGAGTCGATGCGCCTGTGGACGATGCCCGAGCGCGCCCCCGAGATCCTCATCGCCACCGCGGGCCCGATCACCGCCAAGCGCGCGGGGCGCACCGTCGACGGCCTCATCACCGTTGGCGCGCCGCTGGAGAAGATCGGCGGCCTGTTCGAGAAGTTCGACGCCGGCGCGCGCGAGGTCGGCCGCGACCCCGAGACGATGCCGAAGGTCCTCCAGCTCCACCTGTCGTGGGCGCCGACCTACGAGGAGGCGCTCGCGGGCGCCATCGACCAGTGGCCCAACGGCGGGATGAAGTTCCCCAAGGGCGACATCCGCTCGCCCTTCGACTTCGCGGCGATGGCCAAGTCGGTGCGCGAGGAGGACTTCGCCGGCCGGATGGTCATCTCGGAGGACCCGGACGTCCACCGCGCCGAGATCCAGCGGTACGTCGATCTCGGGTTCGACCGGGTCTACCTGCACAACGTCGGGCGCAACCAGGCCGAGTGGGTCCGCGTCTTCGGCGCCGACGTGCTGCCGAAGCTCGCCCGGTGACGGTGCCGGGCGGGTCCGCCGGGCTGCAGGTGGTGGCCCCGGACGGGGTGCCGGTCCTGACCCGAGGCAGCGACGTCGCGGCCGTCCTCGTGCCGTTCCTCGCGAACCTTCGCTGGCCGGACGGGAGCGTCGGGGTGGACGCGGGCGACGTCGTCGTCATCTCCTCCAAGATCGTCTCGAAGGCCGAGGGTCGCCTCGCCCGCGCCGACGAGCGCGAGGCCGTCATCGACGGCGAGAGCGTGCGCGTCGTCGCGACCCGGACCTACGAGGACGACGCCCGCCCGGCGCTGCGGATCGTCGAGAACCGGCAGGGCGTCGTCATGGCGGCCGCCGGCGTCGACGCGTCGAACACCTACCCCGGAACGATCCTGCTGCTGCCCGAGGACCCGGACGCCTCGGCCCGCGCCATCCGGCGGGGCCTCGCGGCGCGGCTCGGCGGCGTACGGCCGGGGGTCGTGCTGACCGACTCGGCCGGCAAGCCGTGGCGCGCGGGGATCACGGACTTCGCGCTCGGCGCGGCCGGCGTCCGCGCGTTGGACGACCACCGCGGCGAGGCCGACGACGCGGGGCGGCCGCTCGAGTCGACCATCGTCGCGGCGGCCGACGAGATCGCGGCTGCCGCCGACCTCGTCAAGGGCCCGACGGGCGGTCGCCCGGTCGCCGTCGTGCGCGGCGTCGGTCACCTCGTGACGCACGACGACGGGCCGGGCGCCCGCGGGCTCAACCGCACCGGGCCCGAGGACATGTTCGCGCTCGGGACGCGCGAGGCGTGGGAGCTCGGCCGCGCCGGCCGGCCGCTGCCCTGACCCACGACCGACCACCGACCGACACTGGAACGACCGAGACCGGGAGGCGCGCCGTGCCGATGGAGATCGAGCAGGCCTGGGACATCATCGACCGCGTCCTGGCGCTGAGGGCTCCCGCGGTCGCGGCGACGCTCCGTGGGCCAGCGACCGATGCGGACCTCGACCGCCTCGTCCGGACGGTCGGCCGTGACCTGCCGGCCGATCTCGTGGCCAGCCTGCGGGTCCACGACGGCCAGGACAACCCGACCTTCCTGCTCGACCTGTGCGACCACCTCACGCTCATGAGCGCCTCGGCGATGATCGAGGGCTCCGACCTGCGGGTCTCCGCCCTCGGCGACGACGTCGACGACGTGATCGAGTGGATGACGCCCGACCGGGTGCGGCCCGTCATGAACTGCCGCGGCTGGCTGCAGTTCACCGAGTCCGAGGGTCGGGGCTACGCGCTCGACCTCGACCCGCTGCCGGCCGGCGAGGTCGGCCAGGTCATCTGGCTCCCGATCGACGGCCCGACCCCGGCACCCGAGTTCGCCTCCTACTCCGCCTGGCTCACCCACCTCGCGGAACGCCTCGACGCGGGGGCCTTCACGGTCGACGAGACCATAGGGATCTGGCTGGAGCCCTGATCGCGCGGTCGTGCGGGAGTGGGGCGGGGCATCGGCCGGCCGCTGCGTCGACCGTCTTGGTGCGAGGAACGGCCGCCGGGGACCGCTCAGTCGCGGCGCAGGAGGAGGCGGGCGACGAGGGGGGCGTCGTCCCCGCCGTCGCCGTCGGCCTCGGCGAGCACCGTCGCGCCCGTCTCGCCCTCGGACGGGAGCGTGTCGGGGAAGAGCCAGCGGACGGGCCGGCCCGGACCCTGGCGGGGCAGCCGTCGCGCCGCGCCGAGCTCGGCCTCGAACGCCGCGAGCGGGCGGGGGTCGGCGAGCGTGAGGCGGATCGTCCGGACGGTTCCGTCGGCCCCGTCCTCGTCGGCGTCCGTGAACGCGTGCCCGGCGCCGACGGCGGGGCGCTCGGCACCGGCGTCGGCGCCGTCGCCCGCGTCGGGCTCCCCGGCGACGACGGCCCGGAACGCCGCCAGGTCCGCGAGCAGGCCGGCCGGCAGGTCGGACGATGCGGCGTCGTGCGTGCTCATGGCAGGTTCTCCTCGGGCAGGGCGTCGTGGGCCGGGCCACCGCTCGCGGGCGGGGAGCCGGCCGGTGCGTCCGTCGGCGGGGGAGACCCGCTCGTGATGCCGGCCGCCGCCGCGGGCCCGGTGGCCCACGCGTCATTCTCCTCGGGGAGGTTCTGGTACGCGTCGTGCGCGCGCTCGAACCGCTCGGTCGCCGCGTCGAGGGCCGCCTGGTTCGCCGGGGTGGGGTCGCCCGCGTGGGCGGCGCCGGCGGCGTCGCGCGCCCGCGCCGCCGCATCCACCTCGGCCAGCACGCGCTCGCGGTGCTCGGCCCCGCCGCCGTACACGCTGTCCCACCAGCCCCGGGCGATCAGCGCGAGGGGTGAGCCGGCGGCGAGCGGGGCGGCGCGGGCGAGCCGCGCGATCGCCACGGGAATGCCGAGCTCGGCGGCGATCCCGGCCGCTGACAGCCCCTGCGAGGCCCGATACTGGGCCATCCGGAACCACTGCTCGGTGTGTCGGGCCTCGTGGTAGACGGTGTCGGCGACGTCGGCCGCTGCCTCCTGCGTGATCTCGCCCCCGCCGAGCGCGCCGTCCCCGACGAGCATGACCCAGACGGTGAAGTCGAAGCTGCCCGAGTTGACCGGGTTGGGGTCGGCGGCCGCGGTCACGGGCGGCACCCCGGCCGCCGTGAGCCGCTGGTTGACCAGCTCGACGAGCCGGTCGCGCCGGGCGGCCGGCGTCGCGAGCGTCGCCCACTCGTCGACGACCTCGCTCTGCACGTCGCCGCCGAACGACTCGGCCTCGCCGGCCGTGTTGAGGCCCGAGGCGAAGATCCGTGGCAGCGTCCGTGGACCGGCCATGCCGTCGACGACGAGGGCTGGCGAGGCCGCCCCCTCGGTCGACTGCCACCGGGCGACGGCCAGGACCAGCGCGTCGTCGACGCCGCCCTCCGGGGCCAGGCCGACGGCGGATCGGAGCTGGGTGAGGATCGCGGGCGGGTACCGGTCGGGCTGCGCCGTGTAGTACTGGCGGGCCCGAGCGATGCCCGCCGCATCGAGCAGGGGTGTCGCGGCCGGCTCGGGCGCCACGGTCGTGTCGGGCGCCGTGCCCGTCGCCTCGGTCGTCTCCTCCTGGCGCGAGACGGTGAGCAGCGCGGTGACGGCCCGGTTGCCCGCCAGGGCGAGTCGCGGGAGCTGCGCCGACGAACCCGCCCCGCCCGCCGACGACCGGGGGGACGTCGTCGTGCCCGGCCCGGACCGCTCGCCCCGCGCGGTCCGCGCGAGCGCCGCTCGGCCGGTGGTCGGCCGGGGCCGGCTCGCCTCCGGGCCGGACTCACGGGCGATCGCTGCGCCGGACATGCAGCGAGGGTAGGACGCGCGCGGTCGCGGGACCAGGTGCGCGCGAGATGACTGCCCGGACGGGCAGACGGACGGGCGGCGACGACGACTAGATTGAGAATCGTTCTCAGGTAGGATCGTGACATGAAGTTGAGAGCGATCACCATTCTCAGTTGCGCCGCCGTCGCGGCCGCCGCGCTCGCCGGGTGCTCCGGCACCCCGGGGGACTCGTCGTCCGCCACCGATGCCTCCACCGACGCGACATCGGCCGGCCCGGGCGCCGCCTCGAGCGACGCCTCCGCGTCCTCCTCCTCCGACCCGATCCGCGTCGTGGCCTCGACGAACGTCTGGGGCGACCTGGCCGCCGCCGTCGGCGGCGACGCCGTCACCGTGACGTCGATCATCGACGACCCGGACCGGGACCCGCACGAGTACGAGGCCGACGCGCGCAACCAGCTCGCGCTCTCGGACGCCGACGTCGTCATCGAGAACGGCGGCGGCTACGACGACTTCATGGACACCATGCTGAGCGCGTCGGACAATGCTGGCGCCGTCGTCATCAACGCGGTCGAGGTCTCCGGGAAGGAGGCCGAGGGCGGCGAGGAGCTCAACGAGCACGTCTGGTACGACTTCCCGACCGTCCAGGCCGTGATCGACGACATCGAGAGCTCCTACGCGCAGCTCGACCCGGACGCGGCCTCGACGTTCAGCGCCAACGCCGAGGACCTCAGGAGCCGGATCGACGCGCTCATCACGCGCGAGGGCGAGCTCGAGCGGACCTACGCGGGGGAGTCCGTGGCGATCACCGAGCCCGTCCCGCTCTACCTGCTCGAGACGATCGGGCTGGTGAACGCGACGCCGGACGCGTTCAGCGAGGCGATCGAGGAGGACACCGACGTCGCGCCGGCCGTGCTCCAGGAGACCCTCGCCCTGTTCAGCAGCAAGGCCGTGAGCCTGCTCGCCTACAACGAGCAGACCACCGGCCCGCAGACCGAGGCCGTCCTCGCCGCGGCGAACGAGAACGGCATCCCCGTCGTGCCCGTGACCGAGACGCTGCCGAGCGGCACGGACTACGTCGGCTGGATGAGCGACAACCTCGACGCGATCGCCGCGGCGCTCGGCGGGTGAGCGCCCCGGGCGAGGTCGTGCTGAGCCTGGCGGACGCCGGGCTGCGCTTCGGCCAGCGGACCCTGTGGGACCACCTCGACCTCGACGTGCGCGCCGGGGAGGTGGTCGCCGTGCTCGGCGGGAACGGCACCGGGAAGTCGAGCCTGCTCAAGGTGATCCTCGGGCAGGTCCGGCTGACCAGCGGCAGCGTCCGCGTCCTCGGCCGGCCCGTGGACGGCGGCAGCCGCCGCGTCGGCTACGTCCCGCAGCAGACCCTCGCGACCGACGCGCTGCCCCTGCGCGGACGGGACCTCGTCGGGCTCGGGCTCGACGGCGACCGATGGGGGATCGGCCTGCCGAGCCGCCGGCGGCGGCGAGTCGTCGACGACCTGCTCGCGTCGGTCCATGCCGGCGGCGAGGCGGACCGTCGGCTCGGGCTGCTCTCCGGCGGCGAGCAGCAGCGGATGCGGATGGCGCAGGCGCTCGCGGGCGACCCGCGCCTGCTCCTGTGCGACGAGCCGTTGCTCTCGCTCGACCTCGCCCACCAGCGCGTGGTGTGCGAGCTGGTCGACGAGAGCCGACGCGCGCGCGACCTCGCCGTCCTGTTCGTCACGCACGACGTCAACCCGCTGCTCGGGATCGTCGACCGTGTGCTCTACCTCGCCGGTGGGCGGTTCCGCGTCGGCACGCCGGACGAGGTGCTCCGGTCCGACGTCCTGACCGACCTGTACGGCTCGCCGGTCGAGGTCGTCCGGGCGCAGGGACGCCTCGTCGTCGTCGGCGGGGGCGACGCCGCCGGGCACGACCACGGCGACGAGGGGAGGCCCTGATGGGCGCCGTCCTCCCGGAGGTCTGGTGGCAGAAGCTGTTCGACTTCACCGACTACGGGCGGCTCCTCGGGCTCCTGCACAACAGCGTCGTCGCCGGCCTGCTTCTCGGCGTCGTGGGCGGGCTGATCGGCGTCTTCGTCGTCGCCCGGGACATGCCGTTCGCCGTGCACGGGATCAGCGAGCTCTCGTTCTCCGGTGCGGCGGCCGGGCTGCTGCTCGGCATCGGGGTGGTGCCCGGCTCGATCGTCGGCTCGCTGCTGGCCGCCCTGCTCATCGGGGCGCTCGGCTCCCGCGCCCGCGACCGCAACTCGATCACGGCCGTCCTCATGCCGTTCGGGCTCGGGCTCGGCATCCTGTGCCTCTCGCTCTACCCGGGTCGCGCGGGAAACAAGTTCGGCCTGCTCACCGGCCAGATCGTCGCCATCGACGACCCGCAGGTCGGGGCGCTCGCCGCCATCTGCGTCCTGGTGGCGATCGGGCTCGCGATCGTCTGGCGGCCGCTGTTCTTCGCGAGCGTCGACCCGGACGTCGCGGCCGCCCGGGGAGTCCCGACGCGGGTGCTGTCGATCGTGTTCATGTTCCTGCTCGGCCTCACGATCGCCGTGTCGGTGCAGATCGTCGGCGCGCTGCTCGTGCTCTCGGTGCTCGTCACGCCGGCCGCGGCTGCGATGCGCGTGTCCGCCTCGCCCGTCGTCGTCCCGATCCTCAGCGTGACGTTCGCGACCGTCTCGATGGTCGGCGGCATCCTGCTCGCGCTCGGCGGCTCGGTGCCGATCAGCCCCTACATCACGACGCTGTCGTTCCTCATCTACCTCGGCTGCTGGGCGGTCGCGTCGATCCGGCGGCGCCGCCTCGGCTGAGGCCGCGCGCTGGCCAGACGTCAGACCGGCCCGGTGAACGCGAGGACGGGGGAGCCGTCCGAGGCCCGCAGGATCTCGGCCCGCACGCCCCACACGGCCGCCAGCAGCCGCGGCGTCAGGACGTCGCTCGGCCTGGCGGCGGCGACGACGCGTCCCGCGTCGAGCACGACGGCGTGGTCGCACCACCGCAGCGCCGAGGTGAGGTCGTGCAGGACGACGACGGCGGCCACCCCGTCGTCGTCGGTGATCCGGCGGACCAGGTCGAGCAGCTCCAGCTGGGCGGCGACGTCGAGGTGGTTCGTCGGCTCGTCGAGCAGCAGGAGCCGCGGCTGCTGGGCGAGCGCCCGCGCGAGGTGGACCCGCTGGCGCTCGCCGCCCGAGAGCGTCGCCAGGTCCCGCGACGCCAGGTGGGCAGCGCCCGCGCGGTCGAGGCAGGCCAGCGCGAGCGCGACGTCGTCGGCGGAGTCCCCGCCCCACCGCGGCCGGTGCGGGGTGCGGCCGAGCAGCACGACGTCGAGGACGCGGTGCTCGCCCTCCGCCGTGGCGTCCTGCTCGACCAGCGCGAGCCGTCGCGCACGGTCGCGCGCCGAGAGGGCGCGCAGGTCCGCGCCGTCCAGCTCCCAGGCCCCGCGCGCGCCGGGCAACGCCCCGACGACGGCGCGCAGCAGGCTCGACTTGCCCGACCCGTTCGGGCCGACGACGGCCGTGACTCCGCCGGGGGCCGCGAGGTGGACGCCGTCGAGGATCGCCCGCCCGCCGGCGTCCCAGCGCGCGTCGCGGACGACGAACGCCGCGGGCGTCTCCCGGCTCATCCGGCCTCCCCGCGACCGCGCCGCGCCAGCAGGAGCGCGAAGACCGGGGCGCCGATCGCGGCGGTGAGGATGCCGACCGGCAGCTCGCGGGGCTCGATGACGACGCGCGCCGCGGTGTCGGCCCACAGCAGCACCATCGCCCCGGCGCACAGCGACAGCGGCAGCACGCGCACGTGCCGGCCGCCGACGACCGTGCGGACGGCGTGCGGCACGACGAGCCCGACGAACCCGATCGCGCCGCTCACGCTCACGAGCGCGCCCGTGAGGAGGGCCGTCGCGCCGAGCAGCAGCCAGCGGGTGCGCGTCACGTCGACGCCGAGCGCGCGGGCGGCGGTGTCGCCGAACGCGAAGGCGTCCAGCGTGCGGCCCGACGCGAGCAGCACCGAGCCGACGACGGCCAGCGCCCCCCACGCGATCGCCGCGCTGGTCCACGTCGTCCCGCCGAGCGTGCCGAGCAGCCAGCCGAGCACCTCGCGGTAGGAGTCGCCCTGGACGGAGGTGAAGATGACGAAGCTCGTGATCGCCGCGCAGCCCTGCGCGACGGCGACGCCGGCCAGGACCGTGCGGCCGGGCGTCAGCCGGCCGCGCGAGACGGCACCGGCCAGCGCGAGCGTCGCGGCGAGCGCGAGCAGGCTGCCGGCGAACGCCGCGACCGGCAGGAGCAGCGCGACGCCGAGCACGAGCACCGCGACGGCGCCGAGGCTCGCGCCGGCGGACAGCCCGAGGAGGTAGGGGTCGGCCAGCGGGTTGCGCAGGAGGGCCTGCATGACGGCGCCGGCGATCGCCAGCCCGGCACCGACACCGGCGGCCGACACCAGCCGCGGCGCCCGGCCCTGCCAGACGATCGCCTCCTGGATCGTCGTGAGCGGCGTCGGCGGGACGGTCGCGGGCCACGCGCCGCCGGTGAGGGCGTGCAACCCGTCCAGCACGTGGTGCCGGGCCGACGCCACGATGTCGAGCGGCGTGACGTCGGCCGGCCCGACGGCGAGCGCGACGGCGGCGGAGACGACGAGCAGGACGAGGGCCAGCGCGAGGACCCAGCCGGTCCGCCGGGTCGCCCCCCCGCGCCCGGGCCGGCCGCCGAGCCCCTCGCCGTCGGTCACCGGACGTCGAGCCCCTCGAGCCGGGCGCGCTGCTCGGTCAGCAGCCAGACGGCCTCCACGTTCCCGATCCCCGCCTCGGTCGCGACGAACGGGACGACGAGGTAGCGCTCGTCCCGCACGGCCGACATCGCGGCCGTCACCGGGTTGCCCGCGAGGACGTCCTTCTTCTTCTCGGCCGAGTTCCACGTCGAGTCGACCAGGACGATGTAGTCGGGGTCGGCGGCGGCCGCCGCCTCCCACGAGAACGGCGCCCAGCCCCCCGCGAGGTCACCGGCGACGTTGCCCAGCCCCGCCGCGTCGAGGATCATCTGCGGCGCGCCCGTGCCGGCGCCGACGTACGGGGTGTCCGTGCCCGACGACCACCACAGCACGGTCGGTGCCTCGCCCGCGGCGGCCTCGGCCGTGGCGGCCTCGGCCCGGGTCACCTCGGCCACCAGCTCCGTCGCGCCGGCCAGGTGGTCCCGCAGCTCCGCCACGACGCGCTCGGCCGCGTCGCTCGTGCCGAGCAGGGCGCCGACCTGGGTGATGCCGTCGAAGACGTCGTCGAACGTCAGCGGGTCGGGGACGTAGGGCGGCTGCGTGCAGGCGGCGGGCGCGACGAAGGTCGTGACGCCGAGGGCCTCGAGCGCCGACCGCTCGCCGGCCGCGTCCGCCGCGAACACCGACTCCCAGCCGGCGAGCACGAGGTCGGGCTCGACGGAGAGCACCGCCTCGTTGCTCGGCATCCGGTCCGACAGCTCGGGCACGTCGGTGAGCGTGCCGGCGAGGTCCTGCTCGGCGCCGAGCGCGACCTCGCCCGAGACGAGCGGGTCCTCGACGGCGAGCTCGCCGTCCTGGTAGGCGACGCCGACGATCCGGTCGGCCGCGCCGAGCGCCGAGACGAGCTCGGTCATCGCGGACTTCACCGTGACGATCCGCTCGGGCGGCGTCGTCCGGGACACCTCGACGCCGCAGTTGTCCGCGGTGAAGGAGTAGCCGGCGTCGGGCGCCTCCGTCGGCGACGCGTCCGTCGCCGGGGCGTCCGTCGGTGACCCGCCCGACGGCGACGCGGACGAGGCGGGCGAGCCGGCGGGATCGGCCGCTGACCCGGCGGGGCCGGCGCAGGCGGCGAGACCGAGCAGGCCCGCCAGCGCGAGCGAGCCGACGGCGGTGGACAGGGGACGGGGGCGCTGGCGCACGGGGACTCCGGGGGACAGGTCGGGCGGGACGTGCCCGCGGACCGGGCCAGCGCAGCCGGGACCCGCGTGCGGCACGCGCGCGGCGTGCTCCGGGACGATGACCTGTCCCGCCCCTCGATCGTAGTCGCGCCGCCGATCGCTCCCGGCCGCCGGTTCCCGCCCGCTCGGCCTCGCGGGTGGGGCACGATGGACCCACCGCACCGAAGGAGCTCGACGTGTCCGACACCGTCCCCGTCCCAGCCGATCTCGACCCGGCGCTCGGCGAGGAGACCTACCGCCTCGACCGCGCGCACGTGTTCCACTCCTGGTCGGCCCAGGCCGGCCTCGACCCGCTCGTCATCGCCGGCGGGTCCGGGAGCACGCTGTGGGACTACGACGGGCGCCGGTACCTCGACCTGTCGAGCCAGCTCGTCAACACGAACATCGGGCATCAGCACCCGGTCGTCGTCGCCGCGATCAAGGAGCAGGCCGACACGCTCACGACGATCAACCCGGCGACCGCCAACCTCGCCCGCGGTCGCGCGGCCGAGGCCGTGCTGCGGCACGTGAGGGGCCCGTTCTCCAAGGTGTTCTTCACCAACGGCGGCGCCGACGCGATCGAGAACGCCATCCGGATGGCGCGGCTGCACACCGGCCGGGCCAAGGTGATCTCGCGCTACCGCAGCTACCACGGCAACACGGGCGTCGCGATCAACGCCACCGGCGACTGGCGCCGCCTGCACAACGAGTACGCGACGGGCCACGTCCACGTCTTCGGCCCCTACCTGTACCGCAGCGAGTTCTGGGCGACGTCGCCCGAGCAGGAGTGCGAGCGCGCGCTGCACCACCTCGAGCGGGTCGTCCAGTCGGAGGGGCCCTCCAGCGTCGCGGCCGTGCTGCTGGAGGCGATCCCCGGGACCGTCGGCGTCCTCGTCCCGCCGGACGGGTACCTCGCCGGGGTCCGCGAGCTGTGCGACCGGTACGGCATCGTCATGATCGTCGACGAGGTGATGACCGGCTTCGGTCGCACCGGCCACTGGATGGCGCACGACCGCGACGGTGTCGTCCCCGACCTCGTCACCTTCGCCAAGGGGTCGAACTCGGGCTACGTCCCGGCGGGCGGCGTCGTCATCTCCGACGACATCGCCGCGACGTTCGACGAGCGCGTCTTCCCCGGCGGTCTCACCTACTCCGGCCACCCGCTCGCCATGGCCTCGATCGTGGCGACGATCGGCGCGATGGAGGACGAGGGCGTCGTGGAGAACGCCGCGTCGATCGGCGCGGACGTGCTCGGGCCGGGACTGGCGGAGCTCGCCGACCGGCACGAGGTCGTGGGCGAGGTCCGCGGGCTCGGCGTGTTCTGGGCGGTCGAGCTCGTCGCCGACCGCGGGACGAGGGAGCCGGTCGACGCCTCGGTCATGGCGCGGCTCAGGACGGAGCTGCTGGAGCGCGGGGTCCTCCCGTTCGTCGCGGAGAACCGGCTGCACGTCGTGCCCCCCTGCGTCATCACGCCCGACGAGGCCCGCCGCGGTGTCGCCGCGATCGACGAGGCGCTCGCGGTCGTGGGGGCCGGGGCATGAGCCGCGCGACGCCCCGCGCGCTCGTCACGGGCGCCTCCTCGGGGATCGGCGCGGCCACCGTCCGCGCGCTGCGCACGGTCGGTTGGGACGTCGTCGCGACGGCGCGCCGCGCCGACCGACTCGAGGCGCTCGCCGCGGAGACCGGCTGCGCGTGGCTGGTCGCCGACCTCACCGATGACGCCGACGTCGACCGGCTCGCCTCGACGGTGCTTGCGGACGGCCGGCTCGACGCGCTCGTCAACAACGCGGGCGGGGCCGTGGGGCTCGACCCGGTCGAGTCCTCCCCGATCGCGGACTGGGCGGCGATGTTCGACGTCAACGTGCTCGCCACGCTGCGCCTCACCCAGGCCCTCCTGCCGGCGATCGAGGCGGACGGCGGCGGCGACCTCGTCTTCGTCACGTCGACGGCCGCGCACGGCTCCTACCCGGGCGGTGCGGGCTACACGGCGGCCAAGCACGCCGAGCGGGAGATCGCGAGCACCCTGCGGCTCGAGCTCGCCGGCCGGCCGGTGCGCGTGCTCGAGGTGGCGCCGGGGCTCGTGGCGACGGAGGAGTTCTCGCTCAACCGGTTCGGCGGCGACGCCGAGCGGGCCGCGGCGGTCTACGCGAACGTCGCGCTGGGCGGGCCGCTCGTGGCCGAGGACGTCGCCGACGGGATCGTCTGGGCGCTCACCCGGCCGCGCCACGTCAACGTGGACCTCATGGTGCTGCGGCCCGTGGCGCAGAGCTCGCACACGCACGTCGCCCGCGACCAGCGGTAGCGCCTCGCCCGGGGGAGGACCGACCGGGCGGCGGGGCCAGAGCCCGTCGGACGCTTCGACCTCACGGAGCATCCCGGCGGACCGTCACGGCGTCGCGATCGCGGTGATCAGATCCAGTCCGCGGGCAAGCTCCGTCTCGCTGACCGCGCCGAAACCGAAGACGATCCCCGAGCTCCCAGCTCCCGACCAGTACTCGGACAACGGACTGACCCTCACCCCGCGGGCCGCCAGCTCTCCCACCACGTCGCCCTCCGGACGGTCGGTCTCCACCACGGCGTGCAGGCCGCCGTCCATCGGGTGGACGCGCACGCCGGGAAGCCCGGACAGGGCCTCCACCACCTGGGCCCGGCGACGCCGGTAGCGGTTCCGCATCCGCTGGGTGTGCAGACGCAGCGCCCCGCTGTCCAGATAGTTCGCGACGGCCAGCTGCGCCACGAGCCCGACGGGCTGTCCCAGGTCGCGGCGCGCCTGCGACACCGTTGGCACGAGCCAACCGGGAAGCACCAGGAACCCGGTGGCCAGCGCCGGCGTCAGGGTCTTCGACAGGGTCCCCAGCAGCACCACCCTTCCCTCGGCGGGATCGTCGAGCGCGGCCAACGCGGGCAACGGCTCAGAGGTGTAGCGCAGCTCGGAGTCATAGTCGTCCTCGACGACGACGACCTCGTGCCGCCGGGCCCACTCCAGCAGCGCCTGGCGGCGCTCGACGGGCATCGAGCCGCCCAGCGGGTACTGATGACTGGGGGTGACGATGAGCAGGTCGGGCGCGTCTGCGCCGGTCGGCAGGTCCGTCACCCGCAGCCCGTGCCGGTCCACGGGGACGGGCACCACCGTCGCGCCGAGACGGGCGGGCACCCGCCTCAGCGATGGGTATCCCGGTTCCTCCACTCCCACCCTGAGCCGAGAGGGACGACCGTCGGCGAGCGCGAGGAGCAGGAGCGCGAAGCCCTCCCGGCCGCCACCGGTGACCGCGATCTGGTCGGGGGCGCGCACCACCGCACGCATCCGGCGCAGATGCTCGACCCACGCGTCTCGCAGCTGGGGCAGGCCAAGGGTCGGGACGGCGATGTCCACCGGCGCGACGGAGGCCCGCCGCCACGCCGCCTTCCAGGCGGGTCCCACGACGTCCAGCGCCCAGGGTCGGCCCGGACGCAGATCCAGGCCTGCCCGCGCCTCCACCTGGACCGACGGCACGTGGCGTTGCGGTCGCGGATGCACACCGCGTAGCTGCGGGTTCACCACCGTCGAGCGGCCGACGGCGGCGCTGAGATAGCCCTCCGCCAGAAGCTGGTCGTAGGCGGCGACCACCGATCCGCGCGAGACGCCGAGGTGAGCGGCAAGGGCGCGGCTGGACGGCACCGGGTCTCCCGGAGAGAGCACGGCTCCGGCGATCAGACGACGGAGCTGCGCCGCGAGCCGTCCGGGGATGGAGCTCCCCGTCTCTTCGTCCTCGAGGCTGAGGGGGAGCGTGATCTCGGGGGCGGTCCGCACGCCCACACCTTACTGGCCCAAGAACAGTGGGCCATTTCTGGCCCTGTTCATGGACCACTATGGCGCTCGACGATGGGTCGCATGACAGATCTCATTGGTTCTCCTCTGGTCAAGCGCGGCTTGGCCGACATGCTCAAGGGCGGCGTGATCATGGACGTGGTCACCCCCGAGCAGGCCCGGATCGCCGAGGACGCGGGCGCCGTCGCGGTGATGGCGCTGGAGAGGGTTCCCGCTGACATCCGCGCGCAGGGCGGAGTGGCCCGGATGAGCGATCCCGACCTCATCAGCGCCATCATCGACACCGTCTCCATCCCCGTGATGGCCAAGGCCCGGATCGGGCACGTCGTCGAGGCCCAGGTGCTGCAGCACCTCGAGGTGGACTACATCGACGAGTCGGAGGTGCTCTCTCCTGCCGACTACGTCAACCACATCGACAAGCGCGCCTTCACCGTGCCGTTCGTGTGCGGCGCCACCAACCTGGGCGAGGCTCTGCGCCGCATCACCGAGGGTGCGGCGATGATCCGCTCGAAGGGTGAGGCCGGCACGGGCGACGTGTCGGAGGCCACCAAGCACATCCGCACCATCCGACACGAGATCGCGGTCCTCAAGGCCAGCCACGAGGCCAACCCGGACGCGCTGTACGTCGCGGCGAAGGAGCTGCGGGCCCCCTACGACCTCGTGCTCGAGGTCGCCCGGACGGGCGCGCTGCCCGTCGTGCTGTTCACCGCTGGCGGCGTCGCGACCCCGGCGGACGCCGCGCTGATGATGCAGCTCGGCGCCGACGGGGTGTTCGTCGGCTCGGGCATCTTCAAGTCGGGTGACCCGGCCGCGCGCGCGGCGGCCATCGTCAAGGCCACTGCGCTCTACGACGACCCGGCCGCCATCGCCGAGGCCTCCCGGGGTCTCGGCGAGGCGATGGTCGGGATCAGCGTCGCCGACCTGCCGGCCCCCCATCGCCTGGCCGAGCGGGGCTGGTGAACCGGCCGACGGTCGGTGTGCTCGCGCTCCAGGGCGGCGTGCGCGAGCACATCCGCCTGCTGGAGGGCCTTGGTGTCCGGGTCACGCCGCTTCGGGTACCCGCCGACCTGACCGGCGCGGACGGGCTCCGGGTCGACGCCCTGGTCCTGCCCGGCGGTGAGTCGTCGACGATCGACCGGCTGCTGCGGCTCGTCGGCCTGCGGGAGCCGCTGGCCGCCGCGATCCGCGGCGGCCTGCCCACCCTCGGCACCTGCGCCGGACTGATCCTGCTGGCTCGGCGGATCCTCGACCCGGCACCGGGCCAGCAGACGCTCGACGTGCTCGACGTCACCGTCCAGCGCAACGCCTTCGGCCCGCAGGTCGACTCCGCCGAGGCCGACCTGGACACGACCCTCGGCCCAGCCCGGGTCGCGTTCATCCGCGCCCCGCGGGTCACCGAGGTCGGCCCAGGGGTTGAGGTGGTCGCCCGACACGCGGGACACGTCGTCGGCGTGCGCCAGGGCTCGATCGCGGGGCTGTCCTTCCACCCGGAGCTGACCGGCGAGACGCTCTTCCACCGCCGCCTCCTCGGCCTCGGAGGGGATGACGGTCCTTGAGGAGCGACGAAGGGGTGTCTCGAGAGGGGCGACCGGCAGTCCCGGTCGGTGGCCATCGGCGAGACCGAACGAGGCGATGACGACCTCCGTCGTCCCTTGACGGCGGCGTCTCGCCGTCGCAACGGTCGCATCGCTCCCGGGGCGAGGCGGCGGGGACGGTCGTCGCGGGAGCGGACGTAGGCTCGCTGTTCGTGACCAGCCAACGCACCAGCCCGCCCGCGCGGACCGCGCTCGCCGTCTCGGGGGCGAGCCTCACCTTCCTGCGCCGCCCCGTGTTCTCGGACGTCTCGTTCACGGCTCCGCCGGAGAGCGTCGTCGCCGTCGTCGGTCCGGCCGGCAGCGGGAAGACCAGCCTCCTGCTCGCCATCGCCGCGCGGATGCGGCTGAGCGCGGGGGAGGTGCACGTCGTCGGGCGCGTCATCGGTGCGCAGGCCGGACCGGGGGCGGCCCGCCGGGCTGTGCGCTCGCGCGTCGCGGTGTCGCGGATCGCTGACCTCGTCGGGCTCGACCCGCAGCTCACGGTCCACGAGAGCGTCCGCGACGCGGCCGACTGGATCGGGGTGCCGCACGAGCGCGCCGTCGCGCACGTGCGCGCGTGGGCTGACCGGCTCGGGCTCGTCCTGCCCGACCGGACCCTCGTCGGGAAGCTGCCGGCGCTGGAGGCGACGGCGCTGCACCTCGTGCTCGCCGTGCTGGGCGACCCGGTCGTCGTCGTGCACGACGACCTGCCGCACCAGCTCCAGCTCCCGCAGCGCGCGCGGGCCTGGGAGATCGTCCGCGAGATCGCCGGCTCCGGTGTCGTCGTCGTTGCCTCGACGCTCGACGTCGGGCCCGAGGAGGCGGACGTCGTGGTCGCGCTCGGGGACGACGACGTCGCCGGGGCCGCCCACGGCCGGCACGCCGTGCCCGAGGAGCCCGCCGCGGCCGAGGAGCCCGCAGCCGCCGAGGAGCCCGCCGCGGCCGAGCCCGCCGCCGGGCCGAGCGGCGAGACCGAACCGCCGGACGGGTTCGTCGACCCGCCGGACAGGTCCGTCGACCCGTCGGACGACACCGAGGAGGAGGACCGATGAGGACCGTGCGTCTCGCCTGGGCAGAGATCGCCCGCAATCGCAGCCCGCTCCACCGGATCGCGCTCGTGTTCCTGCTGGTCGTCCCGACGCTGTACGGCGCCATCTACCTGTGGTCGAACTGGGACCCGTACGGGAAGCTCGACCGGGTGCCGGTGGCCGTCGTGAACGAGGACGAGGCGGTCACGGTCGACGGCCGCGAGGTGGCCGGCGGCGACCTCGTCGTCGAGAAGTTCGAGGCGGACCCGAGCTTCCTGTGGGTCGTCACGGACGCGGACGACGCGGCCGACGGGCTGGAGTCCGGCCGGTACTACCTGACGATCACGATCCCGCGCGACTTCTCCGCGCGGCTGGCCTCGGGCGCCGAGCTGACGCCCGAGCGGGCCGAGATCGTCATCCACCGCAACGACGCCAACGGCTACGTCATCGGCGTCATGGCGGAGACGGTGCAGGCGAAGCTGCAGGAGCAGATCAACGCCGCCGCGACGCAGGCCTACTTCGAGTCGGTCTACGGCGACCTGGGCAAGCTCCGCGCGGGGCTGGGCCGGGCCGACGAGGGCGCCCGCGAGCTGCGGGACGGGCTCGGTGACGCCAAGGACGGCGCGCACACGCTCGCGGACGGGCTGGCCGACGGCGCCCCCGGTGCCCGCGACCTCGCCGACGGGGCCACCAGGGTCGCCGACGGCGCGGACCAGGTCGCGGACGGGACGCAGCAGATCGCCGACCTCATCAACCCGATCGCCGACGACCTCGTGCCGGCCATCCCCGGCGTCGCGGACGGGGCCGTCGCCGTGACGGACGCGGTCGCCGACGTCGCCGGAACGGTGTCCGGCGGCGCCGACGCGCTGACCGGGCGGGTCGACGCGGTCGACACGGCCCTGGCCGACCTGGTCGCCGTGTACCCCGAGCTGGCCTCGGACCCGGCGTTCGCCACGGTGCGGGACGCGGTCGGCGCGGTCGACACCCGCGTCGGCGAGGTCGACCAGGCGCTCGGCGACATCCACGCGGACGCCGACCGGCTCGCCACCGACGCGCACGCACTGCAGGACGCGGTGCCGGACCTGCAGACGAAGGTGCGCGACGGGCAGAGCAAGGTCAACGAGCTCAACGACGGCGCGCACGAGGTGTCGGAGGGCGCCGGCCAGGTGCGGGACGGCGCCGAGGAGCTGGCGACGAAGCTCGCGGACGCCGCGACGGGCTCGGCCGATCTCGCGACGGGGCTCGACACCGCGGTGGACGGGACCGACGCGCTCGTCACCGGGCTGGACGAGCTGGTCGCGGCCGTGCCGGCGATGGACCCGGACCAGGCCGAGGCGAACGCCGCGATCCTCGGCAACCCGACCGACGTGCGGCTCGAGGTGGCGAACGACGCCGGCGTCTACGGGCGGGGGCTCGCGCCGTTCTTCTTCGCGATCTCGCTGTGGGTGTTCGGGATCGTCGTGTTCCTCGTGCTCCGGCCGACGTCGGGGCGCGCGCTGGTCTCGCGCGCGCCGTCCTGGCGGGTCGCGCTGGTCGGTTGGCTGCCGATCCTCGGCATGGGGCTGACCGGTGCCTACCTGCTGCTCGGCGTCGCGACGTTCGCGCTCGGGCTGGACCCGGTGAGCTGGTGGGGGTCGGTCGGCGTCGTGACGCTCGCGGTGGCGGTCTTCACGCTCCTCGCGCACCTGTGCCGGGCCGGGCTGGGGCTGGTCGGGTCGGCGGTGCTGCTGGTCGTGCTCATGCTCCAGCTCGCCGCATCGGGCGGCATCTACCCACCCGAGACGCTGCCGCCGTTCCTCGAGTGGCTGCACCCCTACCTGCCGATGACCTACCTCATCGAGGCGCTGCGCGTCACGTTCACCGGCGGCTCGCCCGCCGTGCTCCAGCGTGCCGTCACCGTGCTCGCGCTGGTCGGGGTCGCGGCGTTCTGCGCGACGTGGGCCGTGATCGCCCGGAAGCGGACCTGGACGATGGCGGACGTGCACCCGCCGCTCGCGGACTGAGGCGCCCACGCGGAGCGAGCCGCGGCCACCGCGAGGGTGGCCGCGGCCCGCTCCGCGAGATCAGGGCGCGTCGGTGCCCTCGATCTCCGTCGGGTTCTCCTCCAGCGCGCTCGTCCAGACGACCTCCTCGGTCGAGGAGAGCGTGCCGTCGGCGAGGTACCCGCTGACCGTGAGGGTGACGTCGGCGTCGCTGGTGACCGGCCACCAGGCGGCCCAGTAGGCCGGCGCGCCCGGGGTCGCGAGGCCGGCCTCCGACAGCGTCGCCTCGATCTCGAGACCGCCCGAGAACGTCACGGTCACCCGCGCGACGTCGGAGCCCGCCACGCCGAACACGTGCTGCGTGCCGTCGACGCCGGAGGAGATCCACGGCACCGGTCCGTCGTAGAGGTAGGCGTAGCTGCTGCCGCCGCCGGTGTACCTGATCTGCGTGGCGTCGATGGACGCGGGGGCCGGCCCGATCCCGACGCTGACGCCGACGTCGTCCTCGTGGTCGCCCGACCCGAGCATGCAGTCGGCGTGCGTCGCGTCGCCCGTGGTCGAGTCCGGTGGTCCGGCGAACATGACGTAGCTCCAGTCACCGCGACGCTCCGCGACGAGGGCCGAGAGCTCGGTGGTGTCGATCGTCCACAGGCTCTCGGGTGCGCCGGGCCCGTCGAGCTCGGCCAGGCAGTCGTCGACGATGGCGGCGCGCTCGGCGTCGCCGATCGGGTCCGGCGTCGGGCTCCAGGTGGCGTACGCCGACTGGCTCGGGCTCGGCCACACGGCGAACGTGAGACCGGCGGCGACCGCGGCCGCCGCGCCGAGGGCGACCCGGCGCGCCGTGCGGTGCGGACGCCGCGCGGCCTCGCGACGCTCGCGGGCGCCGTCGAGGGCCACGACGTCGGGCACGTCGCGTCCGTCGGCGGGGGAGGACGAGGCCAGCTCGGCGTCGATGCGGGCGCGCGCGGCGGCGAAGCCCGCGGGGTCCAGGGGCTCGGCGACGGCCGCGTCGACGGCGGGGGCGAGGGCGCGCAGCCGCTCCTCGATCGGGACGGTGGTGGGGGAGGTGGACATGGTCAGGCTCCTTCGATCCGGTGGGCGGGGTGGACGACGACGTCCCTCCCGCTGGGAGCCCTGGGTGCGCCCGGGGTGCTCGCGACCCGCGTCGTGCCGACGGCGGGGACGCCGGGAGCCGTTGCCCCGTCGCCCTCGTCGTCCACCGCGGCGGCCAGCCGACGCCTGGCGCGTTGCAGCCGCATGGCGAAGGCGCTGGTCGAGCAGCCGGCGACGTCGGCCGCCTCGGCCGTCGTGAGGCCGTCCCAGGTGACCAGGAGCAGCGCCTCGCGCTCCTTCGGGGCGAGGGTCGCGAGCCCGCGCAGCAGCGTCTGGCGCTCCAGCGCGACCGCCTCGGCGCCCGGCGCCGTGCCGCCCGCGACCTCGGCGATCCGGCCGAGCTCGGACTCCAGCAGCCGGCGGCGGTACTGGGAGCGGCTCTGGTTGCGGATCGTGTTGCGCGCGACGACGAGGAGCCACGGCAGGGGGTTGCCCGGCACGTCGTCGAGCCGGCGCCACGCGACGAGGAAGGTCTCCGAGAGCACCTCGGACGCCGTGTCGGGGTCGACGTGGCGCAGCGCGTAGGCGTGGACCCGTCGCGCGAAGGCGTCCCAGAGGTGCTCGAACCGGCGCGCGGCCGGCTCAGGGGAGGAGGTGGTCATACCGGGGAGTGTCCGGGTCGGCCGCCGGATTCACACCGCGCTCGCGCGGCCGGCTAGGACACGAGGGCGATGCTGTCGACCATCCGGGTGAGCGTCGCGTCGGAGAGCTCGTAGCCGGTGGTGAAGAACGTCCGTCCGTCGGCCAGCTCGACGAACGTCACGGGACGGTCGTAGTCGGTGCAGAAGTTGGTGCACTCGGTGTAGACGACGGTGAACTGGTACGCGCTCGCGCCGGCTGCGACGTCGAGGTCCACCGCGACGGCGTCCTGCGGAAGCTGGTCGACCGCGCCCCAGGACGGGAACCGACCGTTGAGCGGGCGCTCGTCCGGGCAGGCGCCGTCGGCCGAGGCGGTCGCGATCGTCAGGTTGCTGCGGACCTTGCTCCCCGCGTACACCGACGCCCGGGCGTCGACGCAGCCGGGGGCGCCGAGCGAGCCGTCCTCGACCGTGCTGTCCCGGGGCGCCTCGAGGGACAGCTCGAGATCGCCGACGGTCACGGTCACGGGCTCCCACACGGTCGGGGCGCACGCGGCGAGCGCGACGGTCAGGAGACCGGCGATGACGGCGGCGCGCGCACCGCGCGGGCGCCGGGGGCGATCTGGCTGCATGCCGGAAGCCTACGGCGACCGCGCGGACAGGCCCCGCGCGACCGACCGGCGTCAGCCCAGCGTCGCCTGCCAGCCCTCGTGGAGCTTGGCGAAGTGCCCGCCAGCTTCGACCAGCTCGGCCGGTGAGCCGTCCTCGACGATCCGCCCGCCCTCGACGACGAGCACGCGGTCCGCCGCCATGACGGTCGAGAGCCGGTGTGCGATGACGATGCTCGTCCGGTCGGCGAGCAGCGTCTCCAGGCCCTCCTGCACGATCCGCTCGCCGGGGACGTCGAGCGAGCTGGTCGCCTCGTCCAGCACGAGCACGGCCGGGTCGGCGAGGAAGGCCCGCGCGAACGAGACGAGCTGGCGCTGGCCGGCCGAGAGACGGACGCCGCGGCCGTCGACGGGCGTGTCGTAGCCCTCGGGGAGCGCCATGACGACGTCGTGCACGCCGACCGCGCGAGCCGCCGCCTCGATCTGCTGGCGCGTCGCGCGCGGGTTCCCGATCGCGATGTTCGCGGCGACGGAGCCGGAGAACAGGTACGCCTCCTGGGTGACCATGACGACGGCGCGTCGCAGGTCGTCGGACGCGAGGTCGCGCAGGTCGACGCCGTCGAGCCGGACGGAGCCGCGCCGGACATCGTAGAACCGCGCGACGAGCTTGGCGATGGTCGACTTGCCGGCGCCGGTCGTCCCGACGAGCGCGACCTGCTGGCCGGCCGGGATGTGCAGGTCGAGGTCGGGCAGGACGGCGGGGAGCGTTCCGTAGCCGAACTCCACGTGGTCGAAGTCGACCCGGCCCCGCGCGCGGGCGAGGCCGACCGGGCGGGTCGGCTCGGGAACGGTCGGGCTCTCCGCCAGCAGCGACGACAGCTTCTCCAGCGCGGCGATCGCCGACTGCAGCGAGTTGTAGAACGTGCCGATCTGGGCGAGCGGGGCGAAGAACCGCCGCGCGTACATGACGGAGCCGAGCACGACGCCGATCGCCATCGAGCCGTCGATGACGCGCAGGCCCGAGACGAGGAGCACGAGCGCGACCGTCACGTTGCCGATGGCGGTGAGGCTCGTGTCGAACACGCCGAACTGCCGGATGGACTCGACGTTCGCCTCGCGGTAGTCGAGCGCGAGCTCCGTGTAGTCCTCGGACGAGCGCCGCTCGCGGCGGAACGCCTGGAGCGCGCGCATCCCGGTCATGGCCTCGACGAAGTGGACGATGAGCCGGGCCGAGGCCGTGCGCTGGCGCCGGAACTGCACGGAGGAGCGCTGCTGGAACCAGCGCGTCACGAGGACGGCCGGGACGAGGGCGACGAGCAGCACGACGCCGCTCGGCCAGTCCATCGTCACGAGGAACACGACCGTGAGGATCATCGAGAGCGCGCTGCCGGCCAGCGCCGTGACGCCGCCGTCGAGCAGCTCGCGCAGCGCCTCGGTGTCCGAGGTCTGCCGCGAGATCACCCGGCCGGAGGTGTAGCGCTCGTGGAACTCCAGGTCGAGCCGCTGGGTGTGCCGGAACAGTCGCGAGCGCAGGTCGAGCAGCATCGACTGGCTCACGCCGGCCGCGATCTTGATCGTCGCCGCCGACAGCACGCCGCCGACGATCGCCGCCGTGAGGTACACCGCGGAGCAGACGAGCGCGGGGCCCAGCTCGCCGCGGCCCTGAGCTGCGGCCAGCGCCGCGTCGGTCCCCCACGCGATGAGGAGCGGCCCGGCCGCGAGGGCGAGCTGCGCGAGCACGACGACGACGGCGAGCAGCGCCACGCGCCCGCGCACGGGCCGGGCCAGCGACATCAGCAGCGCGAGGGACGGGCTGCGCTCCCCCCGGCTCATCGCGCCACCTCCTCGTCCTGGAGCCGGGCGTCCAGCTCGGCCTCCTGCTCGGCCTCGTCGATGATCTCGTGCTCGACCTCGTCGACGGCCTGCTCGGCGTCCGCGACGTCCTCCTCGGCGGGGTGCTCCTGCTCCATCGCCGTGAGCACGTACCGGTAGTGCGGGTGGCCGGCGAGCAGCTCGGTGTGCGTCCCGGCCCCGGTGATGCGCCCGCCCTCCAGCACCACGACGTGGTCGGCGAGGGCCACCGTCGACGGCCGGTGGGCGACGACCAGCGTCGTCGTCCCGGGCAGCAGCCGCCGCAGCGCGTCGGTCGCGGCGGTCTCGGTCGCGACGTCGACGGCGGACAGCGGATCGTCCAGCACGAGCACGCGCGGGCGGGCCGCGATGGCCCGGGCGAGGGAGAGACGTTGACGCTGTCCACCGGACAGGCTGAGCCCCTCCTCGCCGATGATCGTGTCGGTGCCGTCCTCGAGGTCGGCGACGAAGTCCGCCTGCGCCGCCTCGAGCGCCTCGGCCAGCCGCGTGTCCTCCTCCTGCTGGGTGAGCACGGCCGGACCGTCGGCGTCGGTCCCCTCGGCCCGGGCGGTCGCGGCGGCGCCCATGAGCACGTTGTCGCGGACGCTGGTGGAGAAGAGGACGGAGTCCTCGAACGCCGGCGCCACGATCGAGCGGACGTCGCGCCGGGACAGGTCGCGGACGTCGACGCCGTCGAGCAGGACCGAGCCGGAGGTGGTGTCGAGCAGGCGCGGGAGCAGGGCCAGCAGCGTCGACTTCCCGCTGCCGGTGAGCCCGACCAGCGCCGTCGTCCGGCCCGGCGGGAGGACGAGGTCGACGCCGTCGAGCACGGGCGCCTCGTCGGGGGAGAACTGGACCACCACGTCGCGCAGCTCGACCGTCGAGCCCTCCGGCGTGGCCGGGGCCGGGAGGCGCGCGGGGTCGGCTGGGTCCGTCAGCGGGTTGGGCAGGTCGATGACGTCGAGGTAGCGGTCGAGGGCCGCCCGCGCGTCGAGCGTCATCGCGAGCAGGTTGCCGAGCATCTCGACGGGGCGGTTGACGACGGCCGCGGTGACGAAGAACGCGGAGAGCGCGCCGATCGTGAGCTGGTCGTGCACCACGAGGTAGGCGCCCAGCCCGAGCGAGACGGCCAGCAGCGACTCCGGCAGGATCGTCAGGACGGCCGTGATGCGCGCCTGGGCGCCCGCCTTGACCAGCTCCGTTCGCCGCAGCTCGTCGGCCTGGGAGAAGAAGTCCTCGTGCGCGTCCTCGCCGCGGCCGAACGCCTTGAGCACGCGGATGCCCTGGACGGACTCCTCGACGTTGGTCGCGAGGTCGCCCGCCTGGTCGCGGGCGCGCCGGGCCGCGGCTCCGTAGGAGCGGCGCAGGCGGAACGTGAGCACGACCATGACGATCGCGCCGACGAGGTAGAGCAGGCCGAGCTGCCAGGCGTTGACGATCATGAGGACGACGCCGACGACGATGGTCGCGCTCGAGACGACCATCATGACGAAGCCGAACGCGACCCAGCGCCGGACCGCGGACAGGTCGCCCATCGAGCGCTGGATGAGCTGGCCGCCGGAGGTCCGGTTGTGGAACGCGATCGGCAGGTCGAGCAGGCGGTGGTAGAGCTCGACGCGCATGTCGTGCTCGGCGCCCGTCGCCGCCGTCGCGATGAAGACGCGGCGGCACCACACGAGGAAGGCCTCGATGAGACCGAGGGCGAGCACGAGCGCCGTCGCCCAGACCAGGCCGGTGACCGACCCGGAGCTCAGCAGCGGGCCCTCGATGACGACGCGGAGGACCTGGGGGATGGCGAGCGCCATGAGGCTGGCGAGGAGGGCGGTGATGCCGCCCATGACGATTCGGGGCAGCACGGGACGAACCCAGTCGAGCAGGCGAAGCATCGTTGCTGGGGTCGAGCGGGGGGCTGCTGGTCTCTTGGGGCCGGGTGACACAGGCATCGAATCGATTCTACTCCCGCCCCCGGACGGCGCGTCCGACCCGCTCGCGGCGCGAGGGCGACCCGCGCCGGGTCAGCCGGTGAGGCGAGCGAGCACGGCGGCCGCGAGGTCGTCGACGCGCGGGACGACGCCGACCGCGTCGGCGAGCTCGCCCAGGACGGCATAGCCCCAGCCGACGCCGAGGCAGTCGATGTCGTGCTCGCGCGCGCCCTCGACGTCGTGGTGGCGGTCGCCCACCATGAGGATGCGCTCCGCGTCGGGGACGAGCTCGCGCCTGCGCAGGTCTGCGAGCGAGTGCGCGATGACGCTCGCCTTCGAGGACGGGACGTCGTCGAGCGGCGCGCCGTAGACCCCGTCGACACGTGCGGTCAGCCCGAACCGCTCGCAGATCGGACGGGCGTAGACCTCCGGCTTCGACGTGGCGACGGCGAGCGTGCAGCCTGCTGCGCGCAGGAGCCCGAGCTGCTCCGGGATGCCGTCGTAGACCCGGTTGTCCCACATATTGCCCGCGGCGAACGAGGCGCGGTATGCCCGCACGGCTTCGCTGAGGCGCTCGGGCGGCACGCCGAGCGCTCGCATCGAGACCGGCAGGGGCGGACCGACGAACGAGCGCAGCTCGTCCGGCGTGGGTCGTGCGAGACCGAGGGCGTCGAACGCCGCGGCCGCCGATGCCATGATCCCGGGTGCGGAATCGGTCAGCGTGCCGTCGAGGTCGAGCAGGACGAGGGGAGCAGCCGTCGTCGTCCCCATCGGCTACGCGACCGCCAGCGTCACCACGAGGGCGACGACGATCCCCAGCAGGGCGACGGCCCCGCCGACCCACGCGGCGATGATCGCGCCGCGCTCGGCGCCGCCGCGAACGACCGTCAGCCCGGCGGCGGCCGCGGCCGCCTCGACGAGCTCGCGCGCCTCGGCGGAGTCGAGGCGCAGGTCGAGGACCCGGCCGAACGAGCCGTCGGCCCGCCAGCCCCACACGACCTCGCGCCGCCGCGTCCTGATCCGGCCCCGGACGAGCGACCCCGTCACGAGGCTGGGCCGGCCGGCGCTCCACCGCAGCTCGCGGATCTCGTCGGTGATCGCGACCGTCGTCTCGGACGGGAACCGGACGATCTCGCGCTGCTGCGCCGTCACGCCCGCGGCCGAGAGGGTTCCCCACCAGCTTGCGTCCGCGATGTCGAGGGAGAGGACGACGCCGCGGTCGTCCGGGTCGAGGCGGTAGGGCGTGCCCTCGACCGCGCGCTCGAGACACGCGAGCATGCGCTCGCGACCGCCGCCGTCCGTCGTGCCGGGGGGAGGGGACCAGGGGGTGTCGGACATGCCGACCAGTCTCGCAGGCGCGTCGGACCGCGCGGGGCGGCGCCCGTGCGGCCGGGCCGGACGGGGGCGTAGGATCGGACGCACAGGCGTCGACCCGGCCATCACCGGTGAGCCTCCGGAAGAACGGCCCTCCGACCCGATCCCCTCGACGGGGTCGCGCGCGGGCTCAGTAGAACCGGACGGGCAGGCCCGTCACAGCCGTCAACGAGTGGCCGCGCGGCCCGCCTCGACCGGGGCCCGCGGCAAACGGGGTGGTACCGCGGTCCACCGGCGCGAGCCGGCGGGTCGTCCTCGCGACGCAGCACGCACGACGCAGGACCGACCAGCGAATCGCCAGCACCACCGGAGCAGAAGTTGACGAGCGACAGCTACCCCCGCCACACCGACGCCGGCCTCGTGGCCTCCCCCTCCTTCCCCGCGATCGAGCAGCGGGTGCTCGCCTCCTGGCTGGTCGGCGACACGTTCCGCAAGTCCGTCGCCGCGCGTCCGACGGGGGAGAACGGCGAGAACGAGTTCGTCTTCTACGACGGCCCCCCGTTCGCCAACGGCCTGCCCCACTACGGCCACCTGCTGACGGGCTACGTCAAGGACGTCGTGCCGCGCTACCAGACGATGCGCGGGCGGCACGTCGACCGGCGGTTCGGCTGGGACACGCACGGCCTGCCCGCCGAGCTCGAGGCCGAGCGCATCCTCGGGATCACGGACAAGTCCCAGATCGAGGAGATGGGCATCGAGGCGTTCAACGCCGCGTGCCGCGAGTCGGTGCTCGCCTACACCAAGGAGTGGGAGGAGTACGTCACGCGCCAGGCGCGCTGGGTCGACTTCGAGAACGACTACAAGACGCTCGACCCGGGCTTCATGGAGTCGGTCCTGTGGGCGTTCAAGCAGCTCTACGACAAGGGCCTCGCGTACGAGGGCTTCCGCGTCCTTCCCTACTGCTGGCGCGACCAGACGCCGCTGTCCAACCACGAGCTGCGGATGGACGACGACGTCTACCAGATGCGCCAGGACCCGGCGCTCACCGTCGGGCTCCCGTTCGCGCCGGCGCTCGCCCCCGCCAACGACCACGACCAGCTCGACACCGTCCTGGCTGGCACCGACCTCCTGGTCTGGACCACGACGCCCTGGACGCTGCCGAGCCACCAGGCGGTCGCCGTCAACCCGCGGGTGACCTACGTCGTCGTCGAGCCGGAGGAGGGGACGCCGGTGGCGCTCGCCGCTCCCGGCACCCGGGTGCTGCTCGCCGCCGCCCGCCTGTCCGCCTACGCCCGCGAGCTCGGCGAGGAGCCGCGCGTCGTCGCCGAGATCGCGGGGGCCGACCTCGTCGGCCGCCGCTACTTCCCGCCCTTCCCGTACTTCACCGACGACGCGGGCCGCGCCGAGGCCGACAACCCCGCGTGCTTCCAGATCCTCGCCGGGGACTTCGTCACGACCGACGACGGCACGGGGCTCGTCCACATGGCGCCCGCGTTCGGCGAGGACGACATGCTCGCCTGCGACGCGCTCGGCATCACGCCGATCGTCACGGTGGGCGACGCGGGGGAGTTCACCTCGCTCGTCCCCGACTACGCGGGGCTGCAGGTCTTCGACGCGAACCCGCGGATCATCGCCGACCTCAAGGCCGGCTCGGGTCCGCTGGCCGCGGTGCCGGCCGAGCGTCGGCCGCTCGTCGTGCGCCACGAGACCTACGACCACTCCTACCCGCACTGCTGGCGCTGCCGGAACCCGCTCATCTACAAGGCCGTGTCGAGCTGGTTCGTCCGCGTCACCGACTTCCGGGACCGGATGGGGGAGCTGAACCAGGAGATCTCCTGGACGCCGGAGCACATCAAGGACGGGCAGTTCGGCAAGTGGCTCGCCGGCGCGCGGGACTGGTCGATCAGCCGCAACCGCTACTGGGGCACGCCGATCCCGGTGTGGGTGAGCGACGACCCGGCGTACCCGCGGATCGACGTCTACGGCTCCTTCGAGGAGCTGGCCCGCGACTTCGGCGACGTCCCGCGCAACGACGCCGGCCAGCCCGACCTGCACCGGCCGTGGATCGACCGGCTCACCCGGCCGAACCCCGACGATCCGACGGGTCGGAGCACGATGCGCCGCATCCCCGACGTGCTCGACGTGTGGTTCGACTCCGGCTCGATGCCGTTCGCCCAGGTGCACTACCCGTTCGAGAACGCCGACTGGTTCGAGCATCACTACCCGGGCGACTTCATCGTCGAGTACATCGGGCAGACGCGCGGCTGGTTCTACACGCTGCACGTCCTCGCGACGGCGCTGTTCGACCGGCCGGCCTTCCGCTCGTGCGTGAGCCACGGGATCGTGCTCGGCTCGGACGGGCGCAAGATGTCCAAGAGCCTGCGCAACTACCCGGACGTCAACGAGGTGTTCGACCGCGACGGGTCCGACGCGATGCGCTGGTTCCTCATGTCCTCGCCGATCCTGCGCGGCGGCAACCTCGTCGTGACCGAGGAGGGCATCCGGGCCGAGGTGCGCGGCGTCCTGCTGCCGCTGTGGAACGCGTACTACTTCTTCGCGCTCTACGCCGGGACGCTGAACGGCGGCGCCGGCTACCTCGCGCAGCCGGTCGCGCCGGAGGCCGTGGCGGACCTGCCAGTGATGGACCGCTACCTCCTCGCACGCACGCACGACCTCGCGGTCCAGGTGACGCGCGCGGCCGACGCGTTCGACGTCGCCGCGGCCTGCGGGCTCATCCGCGAGCACATCGACCTCCTGACGAACTGGTACGTCCGCACCCAGCGGGAGCGGTTCTGGGCGGAGGACACCCGGGCCTTCGACACGCTCTGCACGGCGCTGGAGGCGCTCACCCGGATCATGGCGCCGTTCGCGCCGCTGCTCACGGAGGAGATCTGGCGCGGGCTCACCGGCGGGGAGTCCGTGCACCTGACGGACTGGCCGGTGACGACGCGGGAGACCGAGGACGGCGAGCACGGGGGGACCGTGACCTACGACGTCGAGCCCGCGCTCGTCGCCGACCCCGGGCTCGTCGCGGCGATGGACCGCGTCCGCGAGGTCGTCTCGACGGCGCACGCGCTGCGCAAGGCGAACAAGGTCCGCGTGCGCCAGCCGCTGCGCTCGCTCGTCGTCGTGCTGAGCGACGCCGACGAGGCGGCCGCGCTCGCGCCGTTCGCCGACCTGGTCGCGAGCGAGGTCAACCTCAAGGCCGTGGCGCTCGAGGACCTCGCCTCCGACGCCGCCGCCCGCTACGGCGTGGAGACCCGGCTCTCGGTCAACGCGCGCGCCGCGGGGCCGCGCCTCGGCAAGGACGTCCAGACCGTCATCCGAGCCGCCCGCGAGGGCGACTGGACCCAGGGGCCGGACGGCGCGGTCGTCGCCGGCGGCGTCGCGCTGCTCGACGGGGAGTACGAGCTCGTCACCCAGGCGAGCGCCGCCGACGAGGGCGACGAGCGGCAGCTCGCCGTCCAGGTCCTCCCGGGCGGCGGCTTCGTCGTCCTCGACCTCGCGCTCGACGACGCCCTGCGGGCCGAGGGCTTCGCGCGCGACGTCGTGCGCCAGGTGCAGGACGCGCGCAAGGCCGCCGACCTGCACGTGAGCGACCGGATCGACCTGCGTCTCGGGGTCCCGGACGAACGCGTCGCGGACGCAGAGACCTGGCGCGACCACATCGCGCGGGAGACGCTCGCGACGTCGCTCGCGATCGGGCCGGTCGACGCGGGGGAGCTGGCCAGGGGAGCGGTCGCGGTCGTCGACCTGCGCCGGGACGAGAGCACGAGCGAGGAGCTGGCATGAGCCGGGACGGGGCCGACGCGCGGCGCGCGAGCGAGGCGGGCGAGTCCGAGCAGCGCGCGCGGGAGATCTACCGCGAGATCCTGCGCCGCACGCCGGAGCACGACTTCGATCCGACGATCGAGCGCGTCGCCCGCGTGGTCGACGTGCTCGGGTCGCCGCAGCAGATGTTCCGCGCGATCCACCTCACGGGGACGAACGGCAAGACGTCGACGGCCCGGATGATCGACGCGCTGCTGCGCGAGCTGGGCACCAGGACGGGCCGGTTCACCTCCCCGCACCTGTCGACCGTCCGGGAGCGGATCGCGATCGACGGCGAGCCGCTCACCGCGCAGGAGTGGGTGCGCGCGTGGGACGACGTCGCGCCCTACATCGAGATGATCGACGCCGAGCTGGTCGCGTCCGGCAAGTACGGCGCGGGCGGCGAGCTGTCGTTCTTCGAGGTGCTGACGGCGATGGCGCTGGCCGCCTTCGCCGACGCCCCGGTCGACGTCGCGGTCCTCGAGGTCGGCATGGGCGGCGAGTGGGACTCGACCAACGTCGTGGACGCGGAGGTCGCCGTGCTGACGCCGATCAGCCACGACCACGAGCGCTGGCTCGGCCACACGCTGCCGGAGATCGCCGCCGTGAAGTCGGGGATCATCAAGCCGGGGGCCACCGCCGTCGTCGGGAACCAGGAGAGCGAGGTGCTCGAGGTCATCGCCGCGCGGTGCGTCGCCGTCGGCGCCCGGCTCGTCGTGGAGATCGAGACGTTCGACGCCGACGCCGACGAGGGTGTCGCCGAGCTCGACGCGGAGGCCGTGCTCGCCGCGCTCCCGGACGGCACGACCCCGATCGCGCTGCTGTCCCGCGCCGTCGCCGTCGGCGGCCAGCTCGTGTCGATGCGCGGGATCGGCGCCGTCTACGAGGACGTCTTCCTGCCGCTGCACGGGCGCCACCAGGCCCACAACGCGCTCGTCGCGCTCGCGGCCGTCGAGGCGTTCCTCGGTGGTGTCGCGCTGCCCGCCGACGTGGTCGAGGCCGCGTTCGCGTCGGTCAGCTCGCCGGGACGGATGGAGATCGTCCGCAGCTCGCCGACCATCCTCGTCGACGCGGCGCACAACGTCGCCGGGATCCGCGCGGCCATCGACACGCTCGAGGAGGCGTTCGCGTTCGAGCGGCTGGTCGGCGTGTTCGGCGCGATGGCGGACAAGGACGTCGAGGGGATGCTCGTCGAGCTGGAGCCCGTGCTCGCGGAGCTCGTGGTCTCCCGCTCGACGTCGATGCGCTCGATGGAGGTCGACGACCTGGCCGAGCTGGCCCGCGAGGTGTTCGGGGAGGACCGCGTCCACGTCGCCGAGCGGCTCGACGAGGCCCTGACGCTCGCGGTCGAGCTGGCCGAGTCCGAGGCGTACGGCGTTGGCGCCGGTGCCGGGGTCGTCGCGCTCGGGTCCGTCGTGCTCGCGGCGGAGGTGCGCACGCTCGTCGGCCGCGGCTGACGAGCCCCGGCCATCGGCCGGGTGCGCCTGCTGACGACTCAGGGAGGACTACCGGGGATCGCCAGCCTCTGTCCGCTGCTCGTCCAGGCCGCGGCGGAGCCTCTCCTCGAACTCCGGGAGATCGCGCTCGACGGTTGCACGGATGATCGTGAGGTCGAAGACCGCGTACCCGTGAGCGATACGGTTCCGTACGCTCCAGATGGCATGCCACCCGGTTCCGAAGAGACGTTCTTCCAGTGCTCCGTCGCGGGTGTGCAGCGCCTCGATCGCCGCAGCGAGACGTAGCGCCACCGCGTCAGCGACCGTAGCGTCCGCCAGTGTTCCTCTGGTGAGGTGGGAGCGGAGGATGTCGATGTGCGTCAGCGCGTCGGTGATGCGCTCGGCGTCGGTCCGGCTCACAGCGGAGCGGCTTCCGCCAGCGCGGTCGCGCGGATGTTGCTGCGCAGGCTCGTCGCCGGGACGACATCGACGACCGCATCGAGGATCCGCGAGAGCTCCTCCTCCAGCCGTGCCAGCTCGAACAGGCCGATAGACCCTGGTGGGAAGTCGACCAGCAGGTCGATGTCGGACTCCGCCGAGTCCTCCCCTCGCGCGACGCTTCCGAAGACGCGCGGGTTGCGTCCGCCCGCGTCCCTGATCGCCGCGATCACTGCCCGCCGTCGCTCCCGAAGACGCAACCCCAGTGGTGAGGTTCCGTGGAACCTCAGCAGTCTCGACACCTCTGGCTGACTGCGGCCGATCGCTGTCGCGATCTCACGCTGGCTGAGTCCGGCTGCGTGTCCTACTCGGACGGCCGACACGAGACGTGCTCGCCCGAGAGCGCGGAGGTCGTCCGCCGCGGTCGCATCGAGTCGCAGACGCTCGGTGATGTCCAGGACTGACATATAGCAAATGCTATCAGGCGCCCTGCGAGGCCATCGGCGGGGTCAGACGACGGGGGCGTCCCGCGTCGCCGCGCGCCGCTGGACCAGGAACGCGGCGACGGCGCCGGCCGCGGCGAGGACCCCGGCGGCCAGGTTGAGGCCGTCGTACCCGATGCGGGCCAGGACGACCCCGGCCAGCGCGCCGCCGCCGGCGCCGGCGAACGACATGAGGGAGTCCGAGAGGCCCTGGATGGCCACGCGGCCGTCACCGGGAACGGCGCCGGCGATGCTGCTCGACCCGGCGACCGTCGCGGCCGACCAGCCGACGCCGAGCAGGACGAGACCGATCGTCGTCGCGCCCGCGCTGGCCCCCGACGTGCCGGCGACGGCGACCGCGGCGACCTGCGTCAGCAGGCCGAGGACGAGCACGACGGGCGCGCCGATCCGGTCGCTGAGCCAGCCCATCACGGGGGAGAGCGCGTACATCCCGGCGATGTGCAGGCTCACGGTGAGACCGACCAGGCTGATGCTGGCACCGTGCCCCGCCATGTGGACCGGCGTCATCGACATGACGGCGACCATGACGGCGTGCGCCACCAGGATCCCGAGCAGCGCCCCGACGGCCCTGGGGAAGCGCGCCAGCGTCGCCAGCGCCTCGGTGATCGGCACGCGGGTGCGGACCCCTGTGACGACGCTGTGCCCGTGCTCGCCCTCGCGCGCGACGGCGAGCGGGTCCGGCCGCAGGCCGATCCACAGCACGAGCATTGCCGCGAGCATGCCGGCGAGCGAGAAGAGGAACGCCGCCCCGAGCTCGGGCAGCCCGGTGAGGCGGCCGAGCGGGCCGCCGAGCCCGACCAGGTTGGGGCCGGTGACGGCGCCGACGGTGCTCATCCACACGACGAGCGAGAGGTCGCGGGCGCGGCTGCCCGGTGTCGACAGGTCGGTCGCCGCGAACCGCGCCTGAAGGTTGACGGCCGAACCGACGCCCATGAGCGCGCCGCCGGCCAGGAGCAGCGGGAAGCTCTGCCACACCGACGCGAGGACGAACGCGACGGCCCCGACGGAGGCCAGCAGCAGGCCCGAGCTGAGTGACGCGCGGCGGCCGCGGGCCAGCGCGAGGCGGGCGAGCCAGAGCGCGGAGAAGGCGGCGCCGAGCGTCGCCGCGGTGGTGACCGACCCCGCGAACGCGTCGTTCCCGGTGATCTCGACGGCCAGCAGCGAACCGATCGACACGACCGAGCCGGCCGCGAGGCCGCTGAACACCTGGGCGACGGAGAGCAGGACGATCGTGCGCCGGCGGAGCGCGTCGACGCGGGAGCGATCGAGGGTGGCGGGGGAGCCGGCGGGCTCGGGGGAGCCGAAGGGGTCGGTCACGGGCACCGGACAACTCTGCCACCGCGGGCGCGCGCTGGCCCGACGGCACGGGTCGACACCGCGGTGGGCGCGGTGGCCGAGGCGGCCGCTGGAAGGCGAGGAAGGCGGCGCCGGTCGGACTCGGTCCGGCATGTTGGTGACCCGTCCGGGAGCGAGACGATGCGTCCGCATCCGTCCCGATCCGTCCCGCCTAACCTGGGGCGGCTCCGGTCGAACGGGGTCGAGCCGGGTCGGACGGGATCGGACGGGATCGACTAGAGCCTGGTCTGGCGGAGTGGGATCGGGTTGAGGCGCGATGGGTCGGGTTGCCTGCTATGGTCACCGGGCCAGGGACTTGCGCCGGCGAGGATGCGCGCCTGGTCGGTTTCACATGTATGGGGGCATCACATGCGTAGTTCTTCACCTGCTCGTGCTCGGCTGGTAGCCGGGCTGACAGCCCTGGCGCTGGGGGGGGGGGGGGGGGGGGGGTATTCCTTGCCTCTCCTGCGTTCGCCGATGATCTAGCGAGCCTCTCGCTCACCTTCGTCCAGACGAGCGGTACGGCACCGTTCCAGGACAACGACGACCCGGGGAACGACTCCGGTCCCGACAACGACGTCGTGCGGACCAACGACACCCTGACCTACTCCATCGGCATCCGGTACGAGGGCGACGACCAGACGGCGCCGACGATTCGGTTCGAGCTGCCGCGGGGACAGGAGCTCGTGCAGCTCCCGCCGTTCTGCCTCGCGGGCAGCTCCGTCGATCCGGTCGAGCTGCCGGCTCCGGCGTCGCCGCTGACGGCGACGTCGTGGGAGTCGCTGCCGCGTCAGAGCGTGATGTGCGTGCTCAGGAACGAGGCCATGGGCACGGCCCTGAACTACTCGTTCCTGGCGCAGGTGCGCTCGGAGGTGCCGAACGGCACCGTCATGGACCAGCTCACCTTCGAGGTGACCTCGGACCAGGTGACCGAGCCCGCCACGATCGGCCCCGACCCGGTGACCGTGTCGGCCGCGGCGACGTTCGACCTGTCGAAGAACAACGACGCGTCCAGCGCGAACGCCGGTCCGCTGTTCCAGAGCCAGGCCGCCTGTCCGCCTCCGCACGAGACGGAGGCATGCTTCCGGATCGCCTACCCGGTGACGATCACGGTGCCGGCCGGCGGTCGCGGGACGACGCCGCTGCAGAGCCCGATCACGTTCGTCGACGACGTCGACCCCGAGGCCTTCTACGGCGCGAGCACCTGGGCGGCCATGGTCGCGTCGGCCGGATCCGAGGCGGACGCGAAGGCGGCGTACGGGCCGCAGGTCAGCAGCTGCGGCAGCATCGGCCAGGGCTCCGGATTCCGGTCGAGCCTGCCGTACTCCTACCTGTCGGCGAGCTATGCGACGGAGGCCAACGCCACGCGCAACTCGGGCACGATCTCCTGCCCGACGGCGCCGCGCGGAGAGCCGTCGACCATCACCATCACCGACGCGGACACGTCGGCGTTCACCGTCCCGACGACGACGGGCAGCGGCAACGCGCTCCCGGCGAACAAGGCGTACGTCGCGTCGTTCGAGCTCTCGGTCGCGGTCCCGATGGCGGCCATCGTCGAGTTCGGCACGACGCCGGAGGGCGGCGCCATGACGCTGGCCACCCGCAACGAGTTCACGGACCTCACGGCGAGGACGATCGACGGACAGCCGATCACTGACGCCAACCCGGACAACGACGCGCGGAACCAGACGATCCGGATCCAGCTCAACGGGACGATCGACAAGGCCTTCACCGGCATCCCCGGCGTCGAGGACAACACCCCGAGCGGGACCTTCATGCAGGGAGACGCCACCAACCTGCCGGGCCCGCCCGGGTCGGGCCGGATCAAGGACGGCAACACGGTGGTCATGCAGGGGCAGGGGGTCTACTCCGTCCTGATGACCTCGGCGCAGGGTGCCGCGGGCACCAACACGTCGCAGACGCTCGTCACCTGTGACGTCTGGGACGGGGACCGGCTCGCGCTCGCGTCGCACCCGGACTGGAACGGGAGCAGCGCGTCGGCCTACCCCGGCAACGGCCGGCCGGTCTTCCCGGTGCTGGTCCGACACCCGTACTACAACCTCCCGGCCTCGACGATCGGGCAGGACCAGAGCGGCATCGACAGCTACAAGGTCGAGTACAGCTCCGGCCCCGCGGGTCCGGGAGCTGACGCCGACTGCTCGACCGGCACGTGGTCGGAGAACCCGGACGATGTCGTGGCGCCGACCGTCGACGCACAGGGTCGGACGGTCTGGGACGGCATCAACCGGGTGCGCGTCACCTGGGTCGCGACCTTCCCGGCCGGCACCACGTTCGGCGAGACCATCTTCCGGCTCGCCGTCGGGATGGTCGTGCTGGACGGCGACCACGCCGCCCCGATCGGCAACTGGGCCTCGCAGGTCCTCGCGGACGGCACCAGGACGACGGACGAGGTGTTCTCCGGCACCCACCGCGAGCAGATGCCGACGTACGACCCGGTCACCCACACCAAGAACCAGGGCGACCGGCTCTGGCAGGGCGACGCGCGCGCACGCATCCGCAAGCTGGTGGAGCGGGTTCCCGGGTCGGGGGAGTTCACGGACGCGGCCGTGCCGCAGTACACGTCGGGCTCGACGATCCGGTACCGGCTCGACCCGTCCCTGACGGGTGACGTCACCGTCGACGGACAGAAGCAGCAGGTGACGATCGAGGACTGCCTGCCGCGGTTCCAGGTCTTCGACTCCGCGGCCCAGGGCGCAGCGGCGCTGAACCCGGTCGTCGTGCAGATGGGCGCGCCCGCGGAGGCGGAGATCGCGTGCCCGGCGAACCAGCAGTACCTGAGGTGGGACCTGGGTGAGCTGGCGGTGGGGGCGCCGATCGAGCCGATCGTGGTGACGGTGGAGATCCTGGACGTGGCCCGCAACGGCACGTTCACCAACGAGACGGTGATCGCGTCGCCCGCCGACACCTCGCCGGTGGGGGTGCGGTCGGACGACGTCCAGATGCAGCTCGTCGTGCCGACGGGGCTGAAGATCTCCAAGACGGCCGACCCCGGGGTGATCGAGGTGAACCCGGAGGGTGTCGCGACGCCGCGGACGCTGAGGTGGAGCGTGTTCTTCGCGAACATCGACGGTCCGCCGAACGTGGGCAACGTCGACGTGATCGACGTGCTGCCGGCGAACGGTCTGGCGGGCAACGACTTCCAGGGCAGCCTGCGGTTCGACTCCGCCGCGCCGGCGGCCGGCACGACCGACGTGACGATCCTGTACACGAAGCGGCCCTCCGGCGAGCTGGAGTCCAACCCGTCCGCCGCCAGCAACCTCGCCGACGGCTCGACCGTGTGGTGCGACGCCCCGACGGGCGGCGCCGTGGTCAGCGGCGAGTCGAGTGATCCGGCCGATCCGGCCGCGGACTGCCCGGCCTCGAACGAGGAGGTCACGGGGCTGCGCTTCCTGCGTCCGGGGGAGTTCGACCCGGACGACGACTTCCAGGTCGACATCCTCATGACCCCGGTCGGCAACCACTCGGGTGACGTCTACCGGAACATCACCTCCGGCCGCGCCGACGGCGTGACGCAGGGCGTCGGGCCGGCCCGGCGCGACGTCAAGGTCGTCGCCTCGAGCATCGGGCACCTGGTCTGGGAGGACCTGGACAAGAACGGGCTGTGGGACGCGGGGGAGCCGGGCGTGCCCGGGATCCGGGTCGTGCTGACCGGGACGGACAAGGACGGCAACCCGGTCTCGCTGGAGACCACGACGGACGGGAACGGCGAGTACTCCTTCCCCGAGCTGGCCTCGGGCACCTACCAGGTGCAGGTCGCCCCGGAGGGGCTGCCCGTGAACCACACGTTCACCCAGCAGCACGCCTCGAGCGAGGGCGTCTACTCCGATGTCGACGTCGCCACGGGTCTCACGCCCGAGTTCACGCTCGCTGCGGACACCGGTGACCTCACGCGCAACGCCGGGATCGTGATCGACCGGAACGTCGCGATCGCGATCACGAAGGAGCTCACGAAGCAGACGCCCCTGACCGGTGAGCACACCACGACCTTGACCTACGACGTGGTCGTCACCAGCGAGGGCACGGCGTCGGGCACCTACGACCTGTCGGACACCCTGCGTCCGGGTGAGGGCGTCGTCGTGGAGGGCGTCCGGGTCACGGTCCCGCCCGAGCTCGAGGAGATCCAGCTCACCCCGGGCTTCGACGGCGCGGGCCAGCCCGTCATCGCCACCCAGGTGCCGATCGCCGGGGGCGAGGTGCACCGGTACGTCGTCGAGGTCGACGTCCGGGTCCCCGTCGGCCTCACCCAGGAGCAGGCCGACTGCGAGCTGACCGAGGGCGAGGAGGGGACCGGGTTCCTCAACGAGGCCACCCTCACCACCGGTGAGGACTCCAGCACGGCCGAGGCCTGCGCTCCCGCGCCGGTGATCCCGGGCCCGACGCCGACCCCGACGCCGCCCGACTCGCCGTCGGAGTCTCCCTCGACGCCGGTCGCCTCGCCCACACCCGGACCCGAGCTGGGCTCGACCGGTGCCGGGATCCTCGCACTCGTCGCGGCGGCAGGACTGCTGCTGCTCGCAGGGGGCACCACGATGCTCCTGCGCCGCCGCGCCACGACGCGGTGACCGTCCACTCCCTCTAGGACGCCACCGCACGGGCCCCCGTTCCACTCCCCCTCGGAACGGGGGCCCACCCTTGCCCCCGGCGGGGCCTCGAGTGACTCGGGGACGCCGACCACCCCGGAACGGAGAACGACCCGCGTCCCGGCCACATCGGCGGCCGGGACGCGGGTCGTTCCCTCGGGAGGTGGTCAGTGCTCCAGGACGGGGGCGGCGGACGCCGTCCAGATGGGCGCGCGCAGACCGACCGGGCGGTAGTCGTAGTGCCGCGCGGCCCCGACCGACGCGAACACCTCCGCCTTGTGCCGGACGGCCGCCTTGAGCGCGTCGAGCGCGGGCGGGTAGGCGTCGTGCGGCTCACGGACGGCCGGGTCGCTCAGCACCTCGCGCAGCCGGGCGAAGTAGGCGAGCTTCATGTCGGCGGACACGTTGACCTTGGCGATGCCGCGGGAGACCGCCTCGGTGACCTCCGCGTCGACGGCGCCCGAGCCGCCGTGCAGGACGAGCGGCACCCCGACCGTCGCGGCGATCCGCGAGACCAGCTCGACGTTGATCTCCGGCTTGACGCCCGGCGGGTACACGCCGTGCGCCGTCCCGATCGCGACGGCGAGGGAGTCCACGCCGGTGTCGGCGACGAACTGGCTCGCCTCCTCCGGCGTCGTGTAGGAGAAGCGCTTCATCTCCTCCGCGCTGCGCGGGTCGCGCGGCCCGATCGTGCCGATCTCGCCCTCGACGGAGACGCCCGCCGCGTGCGCCGACTCCACGACGCGCCGCGTCAGCTCCACGTTCTGCTCGTACGGCAGGAGCGAGCCGTCGATCATGACGGACGTGAAGCCCAGCCGGACGGCGGCCATGGCCTGCTCGAACGTCGCCCCGTGGTCGAGGTGGATCGCCACCGGGACCGACGACGTGCGAGCGACCTCGAGCGCGGAGGCGACGAACGGGTCGCCGACCAGCTCCCACTCCGACGGGTGGATCGCGATGAACATCGGGGAGCCGACCTCCTCGCACGCGGCGATGGCGGCGACCATCATCCCGTAGTCGGAGATGTTGTAGGCGGGGACGGCGAAGCCGTTCGCCGCCGCGGGAGCGAGGATGTCGGTGCCGGAGAGCAGCATGATGGTGTCGTCCTTCTGGTGAGGCGGTGGGGGTGGGGCTGGGTGGCTGACGCTGGGCGGTCGGGGCGGTCTACGTCTTGACGGCCCCCGCGGTCATTCCCCCGACGAACTGCCGCTGGAAGAACAGGAAGAGGATGAGCACCGGCAGGCAGCCGAGCACGCTCATCGCCATCATCTCGCTCCACTGGAACGAGTGCTCGCCCATGAGGAGCTGGATCCCGACGGGGACGGTGCGGTTGGAGCGGTTCTGCGTCAGCGTCAGGGCGAACAGGTACTCGTTCCAGGCGACCATGAACGTGTACGCGCCGACCGAGACGATGCCCGGCCGCGCGATCGGCACGAGGAACCGCCACAGCGTGCGGAAGGTGCCGCCGCCGTCGATCTTCACGGCCTCGTCGAGGTCCTTGGGGATGGTGTTGAAGTACCCCGTCATCATGAGGATCGCGTACGGGATCGTCGCCACCATGTAGGTGAGGATGAGCGCCCACAGGGTGTCGTAGAGCCGCAGCCAGACGACGAGCCCGAAGTACGGGATGAGCAGCGTGATCGGCGGGACCGCCTGGATCGAGATGATGATCGCGCCGAGCGGCCCCTTGAACCGGAAGTCGAACCGGCTGAGCGCATAGCCGGCCATGATGCCGGCGAACAGCGTGAGCAGCACGACGCCGGCGGCGACCGTGTAGCTGTTGAGGAAGAACCGGACCTTCTCCGGGTTGCCGAGGATCTCGGCGTACGCGGCGAGGGTGAAGCGCTCGGGGATGAACGTCGGCGGGTAGGCGAAGATCTCCGTGTTCGGCTTGACCGAGCTGGTGAGCATCCACAGGACGGGGCCGCCGGCGTAGAAGGCGCCGACCAGCGTCCCGATCCACAGCCAGACGCGGATCAGCCGCCGTCGACGGCTGGCGCTCGGACCGCGGTCGGCCCGGATGTCCCGGGCGGGGTGGGTTGCGGTCGTCATGTCAGTCCCTCGCCTTCTGGTGGCGCACGTAGACCAGGGCGACGACCATCGACACGAGGAAGAGGACGACGCCGCTCGCCGCCGCGAGCGAGAACTGGTGCTTGGAGAAGGCCAGGTTGTAGGTGTAGGTCGCGATGGTCTCGGTCGCGTTGAGCGGCCCGCCGCCGGTGGCGAGCCAGACGATCGGGAACTGCTGCATGTTCCAGATGAAGTCGAGCATCGCCATCGCCACGATGATCGGCATGAGCTGGGGCACCGTGATGTGGAAGAACCGGCCGACGCCGCCAGCGCCGTCCACCTGGGCCGCCTCGAACAGGTCGGCCGGGATGCCCTGGAGACCGGCGAGCAGGCTCACCATGAAGAACGGGTAGCCGGCCCAGATGTTGATGAAGATGACGGTGAGCAGCGCGAGATCGGGGTTGGAGAACCACTCGACGCGCTGATCGATGAGGTGGAGCGTGCGCAGCAGGTAGTTGACGACGCCGTTCGGGTTGAGCAGGAGCTGCCAGAGGATGACGACGATCGACGCGGTGAACACCCACGGCAGGATGTAGACCACCCGGAAGATCGACGACGCCAGCCGCGGCATGAGCGTGCTGTTGAGCATGAGCGCGAACAGCATCCCGAGGACGAGGTGGAACGTGACCGACGCGGCCGTGAACATGAGCGTGTTCCCGATCGCCTTGCGGAAGATCGGGTCGCCGAACAGGGTGGCGAAGTTGGCGGCGCCGACGAAGGTCGAGTCCTTCACCATCACCACGTTGCTCAGCGTGGAGTAGATGAAGACCATGACGACGGGGGTGGCCATCATGAGCGCCATCACGAGGATGGTCGGCGACATGTAGGTGTACGCCGTCAGGTTGTCGCGGAGCCGACGGGAGCGGCGGACGGGGTGGGGCGTGCGACTCGTGCGCACGAGCGGGGGTGCGGTCATCGGAACCTCGCGGGGGACAAGGGGGGTTGGACGTCGTGGGCCGCGCTGGGGGTCACGCGGGTGTGCGCGGGGCGCGTGACGCGCCCCGCGCACGCTGGCCGGCCGGGTGTCGGCCGATCAGCCCAGGACTAGCCCAGGACGCCGGTCCAGTACTCCTGGAGCGAGGACTGCGTCTCCTCGACGGTCGCGTCGCCCTGCAGGAGCCGGACGAGGTTCTCGTTGAGGTTGCGGTTGAGGTCCAGCGCGTTCGGCAGGCCCTCGAGCTCGGTCACGAACTCGCTGTTCTGGTAGACCTCGAAGGCCTTCTCGTACAGCGGGTCGCCGTCGACGTAGCCCGGGACGGCGTCGACCGACCCCGGGAAGCCGGTCGCCTCGGTGGCGAGCTCCGAGTTGACGTCGGTGCTCATGACGAACTCGACGAGCTTCCAGGCCTCGGCCTTGTGCTCGCAGTTCTCGGCGATGCCCATGCCCCAGCTCGCGCCGGCGAGGCCGCGCTCACCCGTGAACCCGTCCTCGACCGGGACGTACCCGATGTCGAAGCTGAGGTCGGGGTTGGACTCGCGGATGCCTGAGATGTGGGCGAGCGAGCCGTTCATCATGGCGTTGCGACCGGCCGTGAACTCCTCGACCTTCTGCTGCTCCTGCTGCGTGAAGGCGCCGGGCGTGATGACGCCGGCGTCGTACTGCGACTTGAGGAACCCGAGCCAGTTCGCGATCTCCGGGGTCTCGAAGTTCGGCTTGCGGTCCTTGAGGAACCGGCCGCCCGAGGCCCAGAGCCAGGACTGGGAGTCGAACCCGGCGGGGGACTGGACGTTGATCGGCAGCGACCACGCGTAGACGTTGGTGTCCGGGTTGGTGACCTTGGTGGCCGCGTCCTCGAACTCCGAGCGCGTCTCGGGCAGCTTGGTGATGCCCGCGGCCTCGAGCAGGTCCAGGTTGTAGTACATCGGGTACGCGAAGTTGAGCGCCCGCACCATGTAGGTGGCGCCGTCGATCTGGTCGTTGCTGACCAGCGTCGACGGGTCGAACCCGGCCTCGTCCATGAGGGTGCTGAGGTTCGTGATGGCGCCCTGCGTCTTCAGGTCGTACACGCTCGCGCCGTTGATGGCGACGAGGCAGGCGAGCGTCCCCGTCGCGGCGGCGGAGGTCTGGAGGTCGACGGTGGCCGAGTAGGGGTTCGAGATGAGGTTTACCGTGACGCCCGGGTTCTCCTCCTCGAACCGGTCCATGAGACCGCGCATGACGCCCGGTGCGAGCTCCACCTCCCACCACTGGCTGAAGTCGAGCGTGATGTCGCCGCCCGAGCCGCCGCCGTCGGTCGAGCCCGACGACCCGTCGGTGCTGCCCGAGCCGGTCGTCCCACCCGTGCCGGGGTTCGACGACGAGCATCCAGCCAGGGCGAGCGCCGTCGCCGCCCCGAGTGCCGCGACCATCGCAAGCTTGCGCTGCATAGTCCTTCTCCTCCTTGAGTACGTGGCGGTGCACGCTTGCCGGCGCGCCCGCACGGCCATGTGGCCAAGACAGACTGTAGGCGGCAGGATACGAAAGCGCCAGTCTTACGTTTCATATCGTTACCAAGTTGTGAGGTGACACCCTGGCGCAGGCGTGCTTCGAGTCCCGTCGCGGTCGGGCTCCGGTCCGTTGGCCGGCCCAGCCCCCCGGCCGCAGGCCGGGCTGCACGCGTGCACGCGCGGCTGGGCTCGGCCGACCCGCGCGGGAAGGGGTCAGGCGACGATGAGCTCGGTGCCGGTCGCGCGGATCGCCTCCCGCGTCGACTCGGGCATGGCGTCGTCGGTGATGACGGTGTCGAAGTCGGCCACGTTCATCACCTTGTGCCGGTCGAACGTGAACCACTTGGTGGAGTCGGCGAGCAGCACGCGTCGCCGGGCCGTCCCGGCGAGCGTCCGCTTGGACTCGGCGATGTCGAGCGAGCCCTCCACGACGTCGTGGTCGGCGTCGATCGCGCCGGCGCCGAGGAACGCGAGGTGGGCGATCTCGCCCTCGATGCCCTGCTGACGGGCCGAGCCGACCGTCGCGGCGATCCCGGGGGCGACGCGGCCGCCGAGGAGGCGGACGTGCACCCCGGAGACCTCCATGAGCGCGAGCGCGATGTTGATGCCCGGCGTCAGGACGACGAGGTCGGAGACCGTGGGGAGCTGGCGCGCCAGCTCGAAGATGGTCGTCCCGGAGTCGAGGATGATGGTCGAGCCGTCGCTGATGAGCCGGGCGGCCGCCGCCGAGATCCGCTGCTTCGCCTCGACGTTCTGTCCCGAGCGGGCCGCGAACCCCATGAGGGGCACCTCGGACATCGTGACGCCGCCGTGCACGCGGGCGACCCGTCCCTGCTTCTCCAGCGCCTCGAAGTCGTTGCGGATCGTCACCTCGGAGACGTTGAGCTGGGCGGCGAGGTCCCTGGTAAGAACGGTCCCACGGGCGAAAACCGCCGCCAGAATCGCTTCGCGACGTTGGGAAGCATGCACGGTGCGAGGGTACACCGGTACCGCGTCGAACGCCGGGATCGGCACCCGGGGGGCCGCGCCGAGCTCAGCCACCGAGCACCTGCGCCGCGCGGTCCATGGCGTCGACGGCGCCGGGGCGCACGTGCACGCGCCCCGTGCCCGGCATCGCCTCCGCCTGCTCCCACCAGCCGCTGGCGACGCCGACCATCGCGGCGCAGCCGCGGGTCGCGGTCTCGGTCACCGTCGAGACGTCCACGCCGGTCGTCGCCAGCTCGGCCTTGGCCGCGCGCCACCGCGGCGAGCGCAGCCCGCCGCCGGTGAGGACGGTGGCGTCGTCGGCGCCCGTCACCCGGCGCACCAGCAGCTCGCCGCGCTGCGCGAGCAGGACGTAGTAGTCGGTGAGCTCGCCCCAGGTGGCGGCGTCGTAGGCCAGGTCGACCGCTCGGCCGGCCTCGAGCGCGAGCGAGACCTCCTCGTCGACGAGGCGGGGCGCGCGCGGGGCGGGCGCGGTCGCGTCGAGCGTCGTGCGGTCGAGGTCCGTCCGGTCCAGGAACGTGCGCATCGCGAGACCCGGCCGCATCCGCTCCCAGACGACGAGCTGCTCCCCGGTCGACGGCCACATCTCGACGCTCAGGTACGGGTCGAGGTCGAGGAGCGATGGGAGGTGGTCCGGGTCGGCGGCGAGGTCGGGGCGCACGACGGCGATGACCGCCTCGCCCGTCCCGATCGAGTCGACCACCTCGCCGGGTCGCGCGCCGGCCCCGAGGGAGGCGACCGGGTGGTCGTGGCCGGCGATCACGACGGGGGCGCCGGGCGCGAGGCCGAGCTCGGTCGCCAGGTCGGTGCTCGCCGGGCTCCACGCGCCAGGCCGCCACACCGGCGGCAGGGCGACGTGCGCGAGCCCGGCGCTCGCCCAGACGTCGTCGAGGTACGTGCGTCGCACGACGTCGTACACCCCGCTCGACGCGGCCAGCGACGCCTCCTGCCACGCCTCTCCCGTGAGCTGCCAGACGAAAGCACCCGCAACTCCGACGAAGGTGCCGGCGGGCACGGACGGGACGGAGCCGAGCTTGGCGACGGTCGAGACCAGCCGCGCGTGCCGGCCCGTCCGGTCGCGCAGCTCGCGCGCGCCCCACGTCAGCTCGAGGTGGTCGACGACGTCGACCCCGCGTCCGTCGTACCAGGACGGGAAGACGACGTCCCGCAGCCCGTCGTCGGCGAGGACCGTGCCGACCTCGCCCATCGACGTGACCGCGAGACCGACGATCGACGCAGGTGGGAGCCGGAGTCCCCGGACGGCGCCGGCCGCGGCGGCCAGCATCTCCAGCACCGGGAAGTCGTCCCCCTCGGCGTGCGTCACAACCGGTGTCGGCGCGTCGGCGATCGCCGCGAGCGTCCCGTCGCGGCGGTACGCGGCGGCCTTGACCCGCGAGCTGCCGATGTCGACCCCGACCAGCACGTCCTCGTTCACGGTGCTCCTCCCATGTCCGGCCTCGCGCCCTTCGGCGCGGTCGTCCGCGGCCGCCGGAGGGTCCGGCGGCATCACAGAACGAAATGATTAGAAGCCAACTAGCATTCGTTCTGTTACTCTACTCAACGTCTGTCCCAGGCGTCCGACGCCCCGGTCCGGGGGCGTGGGCGCGACGATCCGGCAAGCGAAAGGCCGCCGCTCATGGCACTTTGTACACTCCGCGAGGTCCTCGACCATGCCCGAGCCGGCGGCTACGGCGTCGGCGCGTTCAACGTCACCGACATCGAGCAGGTCGAGGCCGTGCTCGACGCCGCGCGTCGCACCGCGTCGCCCGTCATCGTCCAGACGATCGCCGGAGCCTCCGCCTTCGCCTCCGACGAGCTGTTCTGGGACCTGCTGCTGCGGACGGTCGACCACTACGAGGACGTCCCGGTCGTCGTGCACCTGGACCACGGGCCGGACGCCGAGACCTGCTTCCGCGCCATCGACGCCGGCTTCTCCAGCGTCATGATCGACGGCAGCCTCGACCCCGAGACGCACCAGCCGATGAGCTTCGACGACAACATCGCCGTCACGCTCCGGGTGGTCGAGTACGCGCACGAGCGCGGCGTCTCCGTCGAGGGCGAGCTGGGCACGATCGGTGGGTCGAAGGACGGCGCCACGCACGCCGAGATCGTCCTCGCCGACCCGGACGAGGCCGCCGAGTTCGTGGCGCGCACCGGCGTGGACGCGCTCGCCGTCGCCATCGGCACGTCGCACGGCGCGTACAAGTTCACCAGCCCGCCCGACTCGACCGTGCTGCACATGGACCTGATCGAGGAGATCGCAGGCCGGATCCCCGGCACGCACCTCGTCATGCACGGCTCGTCGTCGCTGCCGGCGCACCTGCGCGAGATCATCAACGCCCACGGCGGCGCGCTCCCGGAGTCGTGGGGCGTCCCGGAGGAGGAGAAGGCCCGCTCCACGACGCTCGGCGTCACGAAGATCAACCAGGGCATGGACTCGCACATGGCCTACGCGGCCGCGATGCGCGCGCACCTCGCCTCGACCCCGCTCGCCGCCGACCCCGCGCCCGCGGCGAGCGCCGGACGGGCCGCGATGTCGGACATGGTGGCGGAGCGGATGGTCGTGTTCGGCCAGGCGGGGAAGGCGGCGGACTACACGCCCGTCGTGTTCCGCTCGCCGGCCGCGCTGCCGCGCTGAGGATCGCACCGGGCGTCGCCCGGGGTGGCCGATCGGTCGCCCCGGGCGACGCCCGTGTCGTCGGTTGGCACTCGCCCACGATGCGACTTCATGCGGTTTTGTGTTAGAACGGCGACATGGCAACGACGCAGGGGAGTGAGACCATCAGCACGGGTAGGCGGCTTCCCGCCGGGCGCAAGGCCGAGCTCGCGTCCTACGTCAACGGCGTGGGGGAGGTGACGGTCGCGCAGCTCGCCGAGCGGTTCGAGGTGTCGCCCGACACCATCCGGCGCGACCTCGACCGGCTCGACGCCGACGGCGTCCTGCTCCGCACGCACGGGGGAGCCGTCAGCCTCTCCGGGTTCCCCAAGCCCGACTCGGCGCTCGACGTGCGCATCCGCGTCCAGGCCGAGGCGAAGGAGCGGATCGGCGAGCTGGCCGCGGGCCTCGTCGAGGACAACACCGCCATCACGGTCAACTCCGGCACGACGACGCTCGCCCTCGCCCGGCACCTGCGCGGCCACCGGGAGCTGACCATCGCGACGAACAACCTGCGCCTGCCGCAGGAGATCAGCCCCGAGTGCGTCCGCGACCTCTACCTCATCGGCGGCACCGTGCGGTTCGTCTCGCAGGCGACGGTCGGCCCCGTCGTGTTCGAGTCCGCCGAGAACCCCGGCGACGTGCACATCCGCGCCGACCTCGCGCTCATCGCGGTCGGGGCGGTCTCCGTCGAGCAGGGCTGGTCGACCAGCAACCTCGGCGAGGCCGCGATGATGGCCGGGATGATCAACCGCGCCGCGAAGGTCGCGGTCCTCGCGGACTCCTCGAAGTTCGGCCGCCAGCTCTTCGCGCGGATCGCCTCGCTCGAGGCCGCCGACTACCTCGTCACCGAGAGGGCACCCGAGGGCGAGCTCGCCGAGGCGCTCGCCGCCGCGGGCGTCGAGGTCATCACCCCCTAGCGCCGGGTGCGGCCCACCCGCACGCTGAGCCCGGCCCACGCGGCCGCCGGGCTCGGCCCGCCCGCGCGCTGACGACGCCCCACCCCGGATCGACGCGCCCAGGGGCGGGAGCGACCCGGATCCGTGCCCCTCCCTGCCGGTTCACGCACCTCTCGATGCTGGTTCGCGCGGCTTTCGTTACCGATTCGTTGCACACTTCGGCACGCCTCGTCTTGCCGGGACGCATAAATCGGCAGTACGGTTGCGGCACCGCGCACGAATGCGCGTGGTTGTGCGTCTCAAGGAGGAGAGTCATGGTCAGTCGGAAGCACTGGCTCGCATCGGTTGCGGGTCTCGCTGCCGTCGGTCTCGTCGCCGCGTGCGGTGGCGGATCGGGCGGCGGTACGTCGACGGGGGACGGCGGCGGGTCGACGGGTGGTGACGGCGGCGGCGAGCAGGTCACGCTCGAGTTCCAGCAGTGGTGGGAGCCGGAGCTCCCGAGCGGTGAGTTCCGCGCGCTCATCGACAAGTTCGAGGCCGAGAACCCGGGGATCAAGGTCGAGCTCCTGTCCGGCCCCTACGCGTCGACCAAGGAGCAGGTGATCGCCAGCGCCGCCGCCGGCACGATGCCGGACGTCGTCGGCCTCGACGGCGCGTGGGTCTACGACTTCGCCAAGCAGGGCTCCATCGCCGACCTCACGGCGCTCATGAGCGAGTTCGGCTACGACGACTCCGAGCTGGCGAGCCAGATCCAGGTCGACGGCGCGACCTACATGATCCCGGTCGTCAACTTCGTCTACCCGCTCTACACGAACGACGCCCTGCTGGCGGACGCCGGCGTGACCTCGATCCCGTCGAACCGCTCCGAGTTCTCGGCCGCGGCCCAGAAGATCAAGGACGCCACGAGCCAGCCCGGGTGGATCTTCCCGCTCTCGCTGGAGCAGCCGAGCGGCATCCAGAACAACGTCATGTCCTGGGTGTGGGCGTCGGGCGGCTCGATGCTCAAGGACGGCCAGCCCGACCTCACCAACGACGACGTCTCGTCGGCCATGGCGTTCCTGCAGCAGCTCTGGGACGACGGGGTCACCGCGCCCGGCGCCTTCACCATGAAGGAGCAGGACATGGTCGAGGAGTTCACCAACGGCCGCGTCGGCATGATGATCGACTCCCTCGCCCACATCAACCTGATCCGCGAGGCGAACCCCGACCTCGAGTTCAGCATCTCGGCCATCCCGGCGCAGGACGGCTACGACGGCGAGCGGGGCATCCCCTACGCCTCGTGGGGCATCGGCGTCGCGGACAACAGCGACCACAAGGAGGAGGCGTGGAAGCTCGTCTCGTTCCTCATGAGCGAGTCCACCAACTCCGAGCTCTCGACGATGGCGAACGCCTTCCCCGGCAACGTCGGCTCCAAGCCCGACTTCGCGGACGCCGACCCGCTGATCGAGAAGGCGTTCGAGATCTACCAGGCCGGCTACCCGGCCAACGAGTTCACGGGCCTGCCCGTCGCCGAGGAGCTCATGCGCCAGTTCTCGCAGGAGTTCCAGAAGGCCCTCAACGGTGACCAGCCGATGGAGGACGCCCTCGCCAACGCCCAGAAGTCCTGGGAAGCCGAGTTCTAGGTCCAGCCCCGTGCTCCCGCCGGACGTCCGAGCGACCTCGGGCGTCCGGCGGGCGCGACCCTCGACCTAGGAGGTCCGCATGACCGTCACGACTCCCAGCCGGCCGGCTGGGCTGGGGACGCCGTCGCAGCGCCCCCGTCGGCTCCACTGGGGCCGGCTGCTCACCCCGTTCGGGTACCTCTCCCCGACGATCCTGCTCCTGCTCGTCCTCATGGCGGTGCCCATCGTCATGGTGATCGGGTACTCGGTGATGGACAACGTCATCACCAACAAGAACCCCGAGCTCGTCGGACTGGCGAACTACCTCGACATCCTCGGCGACGGCGCCTTCTGGAAGGCCGCGAGGAACACGTTCGTCTTCACGGCCGTCAGCGTCGTCGTCCACCTCGTCCTCGGCGTCACGTTCGCGATGCTGCTGAACACCGAGCTGCTGGGGACGTGGACCAAGGCGACGTTCCGCGTCATCCTCGTGCTGCCGTGGCTCTTCACCGTCGCGATCATCGCGGTGCTGTGGCGGATGCTGCTCTCACCCAACGGCGTGGTGAACTTCATCCTCGAGGCCGTCGGCCTCACGGGCGGGCAGACCGAGTGGCTCGCCAGCCCCGCGACCGCGCTCGCGGCCGTCACCTTCATCAACATCTGGTCGGGCTACCCGTTCTACATGATCAGCCTCCTCGCGGGGCTGCAGGGGATCCCGCGCGACCTCTACGAGGCGGCCAAGGTCGACGGCGCCGGCTGGTGGCAGCGGTTCTTCAACATCACCATCCCGCAGCTGCGCCCGCTGCTCATCAGCCTCGCGCTGCTCGACTTCATCTGGACGACCCAGCAGTTCGCGCTCATCTGGATGACGACGGGCGGCGGCCCCATCGACGCGACCGAGGTGCTCAGCACCTTCACGTACAAGCTCGCGTTCACCAAGTACCAGTTCGCGATGGCCGCGACGAGCGCCGTCGTCATCCTCGTCATGTCCATGGTCCTGGCGTTCTTCTACGCCCGTAGTCAGAAGGCGAGGGACTGAGATGGCCTACGCAGAGACGACCGACGCCGTCCCCGGGCGGACCCCGGCCCCTCGCTCGCTGAACGTCCCGCGGCGCGGGCGCTCCAGCACGGGCAAGTCGATCGGCGCCTTCGTCGCGCTCCTCGTCGCCGCGCTGTTCGCCGGCCTCCCCGTGCTGTGGATGCTGTCGAGCTCGTTCAAGACGAACGGCGAGATGTTCGCGTCGCCGCCGCAGCTCATCACGTCGAGCTTCTCCTTCGACGCGTTCACCGCGATCCTGACCGACCCGGTCAAGGTCCGGTTCTTCGTCAACAGCTACGTCGTGGCCGGGGCCGTGACGGTCCTGACGCTCTTCGTCGGGATCCTCGCGGGGTACGCGTTCAGCCGGTTCGACTTCCCGCTCAAGCGAACGCTCAACGTCGTCATCGTGAGCGTCCAGGCGGTGCCGCCGATCACGCTGCTGATCCCGTACTTCGGGCTCATGGTCGCGCTCCGGCTCTACAACACCTACCCCGGTCTCATCCTCACCTACATGGTGTTCACGCTCCCGTACGCGGTCATCATGCTGACGGGCTACTTCAACACCCTGCCCAAGGAGCTGGACGAGGCGGTCCGGGTCGACGGGGCCGGGTCGTGGACCGCGCTGTGGCGGGTGCTCGTGCCGATCGCGGTCCCCGGGCTGGTGTCGGTGGGCGTCTACACCTTCATGATCGCGTGGAACGAGTTCCTGTTCGCCCTCACGCTGACCAGGACCGAGGACATGCGCACGGTGCCCATCGGGATCCAGCTCCTCATGGGCCAGCACTCCTACGAGTGGAACCAGATGATGGCGATGAGCGTCATGGGCTGCCTGCCCGTCCTCATCCTCTTCCTCTTCTTCCAGCGCTACTTCATCGGCGGCATGACCGCCGGCGCGGTCAAGGTCTGATGCCTGTGCCGCCAGCGTGAACCCGCCCGAGCCGCCGACCCGGCTCGCCAGAGCCACCCGAACCCCCGAAGTCCGTCCGATTCCCCAACCTCACGAGAGGACCCCGTCATGCTCATTTCCGGTAAGGACCTGCTTGCCGTCGCCGCCGCGAACGACTTCGCCGTCCCGGCCTTCAACGTCAGCGACTACTCCATGCTCCGCGCGATCGTCGAGATCGCCGAGGAGAAGCAGGCGCCGCTCATCATCGCGATCCACCCGAACGAGATCGCGAACCTCGGCTGGGACGTCATGCCGTCGGTCATCCAGATCGCGCGCAAGGCCTCCGTCCCCGTCGCGATCCACTGGGACCACGGCGCCGACTACGAGCAGATCCTCCAGGCGATCCAGGGCGGGTTCACGTCCGTCATGATCGACGGCTCGCTCCTGCCGTTCGAGGAGAACGTCGCGATCACGAAGAAGGTCGTCGACGCGGCGCACGCCGTCGGCGTCTCCGTCGAGGGCGAGCTCGGCACGATCGGCAAGACCGACACCTACGCCGAGTCGGGCGCCGACTCGATCGTCTACACGGTCCCGGCCGACGCGGTCTCGTTCGTCGAGCGCACGGGCGTCGACTCCCTCGCCATCGCGATCGGCACGCGGCACGGCATCTACCCGAGCGACCTGCAGCCCGAGCTCAAGCTCGACCTGCTCGAGGAGATCAACCGGGTCGTCGAGGTGCCGCTCGTCCTGCACGGCGGGTCGAACAACCCCGACGCGGAGATCGGTCAGGCCGCGCACAGCGGGGTCAACAAGATCAACATCTCCAGCGACATCAAGATCGCCTACTACGACCGGGAGCGCGAGATCCTCCAGGACGCCCAGCTCCGCGAGCCCGACGCGATCCAGCCCCCGTGCCGGGCCGCCCTCAAGGAGGTGGCCGCGCAGAAGATCGACCTGTTCGGCGCCGCGGGCAAGGCTGCGCTGTACTAGTCGCCGAGCACGTCGGGCGGCCGGCCCGAACCCCGGGACCGCACCCCGGACCGAGCCCGCACGCCGGGCCCGGACCGGCCGCCCGACGCCACCCCCACCACCCCCAGCACCACCGAGGACGCCCCCCATGCCCCTGACCGCTCCGACCACCGGCGACACCGTGACGTCGGGCGATCCCGGCCCCGTCCGGCCCGATCCCGGTGCCGGCGAGATCGTCATGGGGCTGGCCGGGACCGTCGACGTCGAGCTCGCGTGGTCGGCCGAGACGTGGAGCCGGCTCGCGCGGGAGGAGGGGATCCGTCTCGCCGACCTCGACCCCCTCGTCCCGATCCTCGACGTCCGCTCGGCGCTCCGGGTGACGCTCGCGCTCATGGCGCGCGGCCGGGGCAACGAGGTCTTCCTCGCCAGCTCCGCGATCGCGTGGGCGCTCGCGGACCGGTTCCCCCACCGCGTCACGCTCGGCGGCACCAACATCCGCGCCGCGATCCTCATGGCGATCCTCGGCATCCCCGCGACCGTCGCGGTCGTCGACGTCGACCCGACGATGCGCCGGCTCCTGCCGCCGGGCGTCGTGGTGCTGCGCCACGGCGACTCGGCGAGCCTCGACCCGCACCTCATCGTCCAGTACCCGGCGGACGCGGTCATCGAGCTGGCCGACGGCGAGATCCGCACGCCGGCGCCCAACCGGGTGATCCTGACGAACGACCCGCCCAACCGGGCGCTCCGCCTCGCGCCCGGTCTCGCCGAGGCGGCTCGCCGCGCCCGCATCCTCGTGCTGTCCTCGCTCAACGCGATCCAGGAGGCCGACGTCCTGGCGGAGCGGCTCGCCGAGCTCGGGGCCATCGTCGCCTCGCTCGACCCGGGCACCCTCGTGCTCTGGGAGGAGGCCGGCTACCACGTCGAGTCGTTCCGCGCCCGCGTCACCGCGGTCATGGCCCCGCTCGCGCACGTCTACTCGATGAACGAGGACGAGCTGGGGGCCTTCGTCGGGCGGACCGTCGACCCGGCGGACGTCGACGACGTCGCGCGCGCCCTCGCCGAGCTGCGCCGCATCGTCCCGGCGCGCACCATCGTCGTCCACTCGAGCCTGTGGGCGCTCGCCGTCGGGGACGACGCGGAGGCCCTGCGCCCGGCGCTGCGCGGCGGGATCACGGCCGCCGGCGCGCGCTACCTGCACGGTGACGCCCTCGACCGCGCCGGCTACGACGCCGTCGCCGCCCTCGACCCCGACCCGGCCAACCTCGCCCGCGCCGGCGCCCTCGCGGACCTCGTGCCCGGTCTGGTCGTCGAGCCGGCCCTGCGGCTGGTCACGGCAGACCCCACGACGATCGGGCTCGGCGACACGTTCGTCGGGGGCTTCGTCGCGGCGCTCGCCCGCCCCGAGCCGACCCGCTGACCCGGGGCCGGAACCGCGGCAGACTGGTCCCGACCCCTCCCGCAGCACCCGAAGGAGCCCCCGTGCCCATCTCCCCGCAGCCGTCCGGCTGGGCCGATCTCGTGACCGCCGGCTACGCGCCGCTCGTCGACCTGGTCGCGGACGTCGGCGAGGTCGTCGCCGCCGGGGGAGAGCGCGTGCTGCGCCTCCGGCTGGCTGGCGGGCTGCACCTCGACGTGCTGCTCGACCACGGCCTCGACCTCGGCCAGGCCTGGTACGCGGGCGTGCCCGTCGCGTGGCGCTCCCCGAACCCGGTCGACCCCGGGCCGTGGGCCGACTGGGAGTCGCGGTTCCGCGGCGGGCTGCTCGTCACCTGCGGGCCGGACAACATCGGCGAGCCGCGCGAGGGTCGCGGCCAGCACGGGACGCACCACGGCACGCCGGCCCACGACGTCACCTGGCGCCGCGTCGAGCGGGACGGCGAGATCGTCGTCGAGGTCTCCGGCAGCGTCGCGCACACGAGCCTCGGCGGCCCGCGGCTCGTCGTGCGGCGCACCATCCGCCTCGCGACCGGGTCGGGTGCCGTCACGGTCGACGACGTGTGGCGCAACGCCGGCGCCGCCCCGGCCGGGATCGCGCTGCTCTACCACGTCAACCTCGGCGCGCCGCTACTCGCTCCCGGCGGCCGGGTCGAGGTCGACGCGGGGGACGGGCGGCTGACCACCCGCACGCGCGAGCCGCTGCCGGAGGGTCGCACGGCGCTGGACGTCCCGGGCGCCGACCCCGGCCACGCTCCGGTCGTCGCCGAGCACCGCAGCCCCGCCTGGGACGCCGCGACGGCGACCGACACCGCCGTCGCGGTCCTGACGGGTCCGGACGGCGCGCCCCGCGCCAGCGTCACCTGGACGACGGCGACGCTGCCGCGCCTCGACACCTGGTGCTTCCCCCAGACCGGCACGTGGGTGCTCGGGATCGAGCCCGCCAACGCCGCGCTGTTCGGCCCCGAGCGGACCCGGCCGTGGGCCGGCGCCCCCGTCCTCGCGCCGGGCGAGGAGCTGCGCGCCCGCGTCGTCGTCGACGTCGACCCCGCGTCGCCGTCCCTCGTTCCCGCCGGCCCGGCCGCAGCCCCGACCCCGTCCCAGGAGGACCCGTGCACCCCGTGACCCTCGCGCCGAACCAGCCAGCCGACCGCTTCTACCGCGGGGGCGAGCGCATCGCCGCCTTCCGCGACGGAGCCCGGCTGCCCGCCCCCGACGCGCCCGCGCTGCTGCGCACGCCGGAGGACTGGGTCGGCTCGTGCACGACGCTGTTCGGCGAGCGGGAGCTCGGTCTCAGCCGCCTGCCCGACGGCCGTCTCCTGCGCGAGGCCGTCGAGGCGGACCCGGTCGCCTGGCTCGGCGCCGCCCACGTCGAGCGGTACGGCGCCGACGTCGGCCTGCTCGTCAAGCTCCTCGACGCGGGGGAGCGGCTGCCCGTCCACGTCCACCCCGACGTCCCGTTCGCGCGCGAGCACCTCGGGCTCGCCCACGGCAAGACGGAGGCCTGGATCGTGCTCGCGCCGTGCCGGGTCGGGCTCGGCTTCACGCGCGACGTCTCGCGCGAGGAGCTCGACCGGTGGGTCGGTGAGCAGGACGTCGCCGGGATGCTCGGCGCGATGCACCACCTCGAGGTCTCCCCGGGTGACGCCGTCCTCGTGCCCGCCGGCACCGCCCACGCGATCGGCGCGGGCGCGCTCGTCGTCGAGCTGCAGGAGCCGACGGACCTCTCGATCCTCATGGAGTGGCAGGACTTCGCGATCGACGGCCCGCGGGACGGTCACCTCGGCCTCGGCTTCCCCACGGCGCTCGGCGCGGTCGACCGCCGCGCCAGCTCCGCCGACGACGTGCGCGCCCTCGTCCAGGCGCGGGCCGGGACCCGCGGCGAGCTGCTGCCCGGGGGCACGGCGTTCTTCCGCGCGGACCGGCTCGGTGCCGGCGACGCGTGGCCGGCCGGCTTCGCGGTCGTCGTCGTGACGCACGGTGTCGGACGGCTGGTCGGACACGGCTCCGGAGAGCCCGGCGGAGGCGTCGAGCCGGTCGAGGTGACGGCGGGCCAGACGCTGCTCGTCCCGGCGGCGTGGGGGGACGTGACGGTCGAGGACGCGGGTGACGCCGAGCCGGTCGAGCTCGTCCTGTGCCGCCCGCCGCTTCCCTGACGGCGGGGACCGCGCCCGTGCCACCCCGGAGGATCCTCGCGTCCCCCGGGGTGTTCCAACTTCGCCCCCGGCGCGGCAGAGTATGAGGTGGGTCCGCAGGACCCGGCGGCGCCGCGCGGCCTGCGCGGCCGAGGACGAACCGACGCAAGGGAGCGAGCCGTGAAGAAGCTCATCAACGATCCGCAGGACGTCACGAGCGAGGCCGTCGCCGGCTTCGTGGCGGCCCACTCCGACATCGTGACCCAGCTCGACGGGCTGGTCGTCGCGCGCGTGGGGGGCGCCGTCCAGGGCAAGGTCGGCGTGATCTCCGGCGGTGGCAGCGGGCACGAGCCGCTGCACGCCGGGTTCGTCGGCGTCGGGATGCTCGACGCGGCCGTGCCGGGCGCCATGTTCACCTCGCCGACCCCCGACCCGATCCTCGAGGCGACCCGCGCCGCCGACGGCGGGGCCGGCGTCCTGCACATCGTCAAGAACTACACGGGCGACGTCCTCAACTTCGAGACGGCGGCGGAGCTGGCCGACGCCGAGGACATCGAGGTCGCCACGATCATCGTGAACGACGACGTCGCGGTCGAGGACTCCCTCTACACGGCCGGGCGCCGCGGGGTCGCCGGCACCGTCCTCGTCGAGAAGATCGCCGGGGCGGCCGCCGAGCGCGGGGACTCCCTCGCCGGGGTCCTCTCGATCGCCGAGCGGGTCAACGCGAACGTCCGCTCGATGGGCGTCGCGCTCACGGCCTGCACCGTCCCGCACGCCGGCAAGCCCTCGTTCGAGCTGGGCGAGGACGAGATCGAGATCGGCATCGGCATCCACGGCGAGCCCGGCCGGCACCGCATCCCGATCGCCTCGGCGAACGAGATCACCGACATGCTGCTCGACCCGGTCGTCGAGGACCTCGGCCTCGCCGCGGGGGAGAAGGTGCTCCTGCTCGTCAACGGGATGGGCGGGACGCCGGCGTCGGAGCTGTCGATCGTCTACCTGCACGCGCGGCAGCGGCTCGAGGCGATGGGGGCCGAGGTGGCTCGCTCGCTCGTCGGCAACTACGTGACCTCGCTGGAGATGCAGGGCGCGTCGGTCACCGTGCTGCGTCTCGACGACGAGCTGACCGAGCTCTACGACGCCCCCGTCCGGACCGCGGCGCTACGGTGGGGACTGTGACGACTGACGCAGGAACCCCGACCGGAGCACCCGACGGATCGACCATCGACGTCGCCTGGGCGCGGCGCTTCATCGCCCTCGCGACGGCGGACGTCCTGGCGCACCGGGTCGAGCTGTCCGAGCTGGACCGGGAGATCGGCGACGGCGACCACGGCGAGAACCTCGCCCGCGGGTTCACCGCCGCCGACGCGGCCGTCCAGGCCAGCGAGGCGACGACCGTCGGCGGCATCCTCAAGCTCGTGGCGACGACCCTCATGTCGACGGTCGGCGGCGCGGCCGGTCCGCTGTACGGCACCGCCTTCCTGCGCGCGGCCAAGGTGAGCGACGTCGCCGACGTCGACGCGGCCGGCGTCCACGCGCTGCTCGAGGCGGCCCTCGGCGGCATCGTCGCGCGCGGCAAGGCCAACGTCGGCGACAAGACGATGGTCGACGCCTGGACGCCCGCCGTGGCGGCCGCGAGCGAGGTCGCCGCGGCCGGTGGCTCGGCCGCCGACGCGCTCGCCGCCGCCGCCCGCGCCGCGGGCGAGGGTGCCGAGGCGACCATCCCGCTCGTCGCGCTCAAGGGCCGGGCGAGCTATCTCGGCGAGCGCAGCGCGGGTCACAAGGACCCGGGCGCCGCCTCGACGGCGCTCCTGCTCGATGCCGCGGCGCGCGCCGCGGCCGAGAGCTGAGCGTGGCCGGGTCGCAGCCGGGTCGCGGGACGGGCCTCGTGCTCGTCTCGCACTCGGCGGCCCTCGCCTCCGGTCTCGCCGACCTCGCGGGGCAGATGGCGCCCGACGTCGTGCTGCGGCCGGCCGGCGGGACCTCGGACGGCCGGCTCGGCACCGGGTTCGACGTCGTCGAGGCCGCGGTCCAGGAGGTGCTCGAGGCCGGGTGCTCCGGGGTCGTCGTGCTCGCCGACCTCGGGTCGGCGCGGATGACGGCCGAGGCCGTGCTCGACCTGACGGAGGACCCGCGGCTGCACCTCGCGACCGGAGCCTTCGTCGAGGGCACCGTCGCCGGGGCCGTCGCCGCGCAGACCGGGGCGGATGCCGCCGGCGTCGTCGCCGTGGTCGCGCGGACGACGCGCGAGCTCGCGGACCAGCTCCCGGCCGCCGGCGCTCCACTCTCCACCGGCGGCGACGCCGAGGACGCCGGCGCGATCGACCCGCTCGCGGGGACGGAGCTCGACGCGGCCGCCGACGCCGGCCCGGCGACCGACGGCGAGGCTCGGGCGACGGTGACCGTCGTCAACCCGGAGGGGCTGCACGCCCGGCCGGCCGCGCTCCTCGCCCGGCAGGTCGCCGAGTTCGACGCCGCCGTGACGCTCGACGGCGTCGACGCCTCCAGCCTGCTCTCGCTCATGGGGCTCGGCCTCGCCGCTGGCGCGACCGCGCAGGTCGTGGCCACGGGGCCGCAGGCCGCCGCGGCGCTCGCGTCCGTCGTCGCGGCGTTCGAGGACGGGTTCGGCGAGCTGTGACCGTGACCGAGCACCCCACGGGCCCCACCGACCCCGGCACCCCCGAGGCGCCGCGGGACGGGTCCGGCGCACCGGAGGCCGCGGACCCGACGCCCGCCGGGGGGCCGCCGCGTCCACCCCGGTCGGCCCGGCGGATGTTCTGCGCGACCGTGCTCGCCTGCCAGGCGTTCGTCGTGTTCTTCGCGACGCTCGCCGCGTACGGGATGCGGACCGCGTCCGGTCCGGTGCTGCTGGCGGTCGGCATCGGCGGGGCGCTCGTCTGCTTCCTCGCCGCCGGCATGCTCCGCGGCGTCGCCGGATACGTTGCGGGCAGCGCGATCCAGGTGGCGTTCCTGCTCGCTGGCGCGCTCGTGGCCGACCTGCGCGTCCACCTGCTCGCGGTCGCCGTCACCTTCGCCCTGCTGTGGGTGGTCTCGCTCGTCGTCGGGCGCAGGATCGACGTCGAGCGCGCCGAGCGGTACCAGGGCGAGCTCGACTACTGGGCGGACCGCGGCGCGCGGGACGCCGGCCGGTAGTCTCTGGTGCTCGTGAGCCAGCCCCAGCAGACCCTCGTCCTCGTCAAGCCCGACGGTGTCGCCCGCAACCTCGTCGGCGAGATCCTCGCCCGGATCGAGGCGAAGGGGTACCGGATCGTCGCCCTGCAGCTGCGCACCGCCGACGCCGAGCTGCTGGAGCAGCACTACGCCGAGCACGTCGGCAAGCCGTTCTACGCGCCGCTCGCCGAGTTCATGGCCTCGGGGCCGCTCGTCGCCGCGGTGATCGAGGGCCACCGCGTCATCGAGGGGATCCGCACGCTCATCGGCGCGACCGACCCGACGCTCGCCCTGCCGGGCTCCGTGCGCGGCGACCTCGCCTCGGCCACGGACGCGCCGGTGCACCGCAACCTCGTGCACGCCTCGGACTCCCCGGAGGCTGCGGTCCGCGAGATCGCGCTCTGGTTCGCCTGATCCTCGACGCCCGCTCCTGCTCCTGCTTCGACAACGGGTCGGCACCCGCACCTGGGTCGACGCCCGCACCTGCTCCTGCTCCGACAACGGGGTGGATCGCATCGTGAGTGGCGATCGAACCCACGCCGATGTCGGAGGTGGGGGGTGCGGGGGCACCGACGCCGGGAGGGCGGCCGGCGGCGCCGCCGACTAGGCTTCCTGCCGTGTACCTGAGGACGCTGACGCTGCGAGGATTCAAGTCCTTCGCGTCGGCGACCACCCTGACGCTCGAGCCGGGGATCACCTGCGTCGTCGGTCCGAACGGGTCGGGCAAGTCGAACGTCGTCGACGCGCTCGCCTGGGTGATGGGCGAGCAGGGGGCCAAGACGCTGCGCGGCGGCGCGATGGCCGACGTCATCTTCGCCGGTACCGCGAGCCGTCCGGCGCTGGGTCGCGCCGAGGTCTCGCTCACGATCGACAACTCCGACGGCGCGCTGCCGATCGACTACACCGAGGTGACGATCTCGCGCACGATGTTCGCCTCGGGCGGCTCGGAGTACGCGATCAACAACACGCCCTGCCGACTCCTGGACATCCAGGAGCTGCTCTCGGACTCCGGCCTCGGCCGGCAGATGCACGTCATCGTCGGGCAGGGGCAGCTCGACGCCGTCCTGCGCGCGACACCCGAGGAACGGCGCGGCTTCATCGAGGAGGCCGCCGGGATCCTCAAGCACCGTCGGCGCAAGGAGAAGGCGCTGCGCAAGCTGGAGCAGGTCGCGGCGAACCTGGCGCGGCTGAGCGACCTCGTCACCGAGATCCGGCGCCAGCTCGGCCCGCTGGCGAAGCAGGCCGAGGTCGCGCGTCGGGCGGCGGTCGTCCAGGCCGACCTGCGCGACGCCCGGTCCCGCCTGCTCGCCGACGACCTCGCGGCCGCCCGCGCCGCGCACGACCAGGAGTCGGCGGACGTCGCGGTGCTCACCCGCACCCGCGAGGAGATCGAGGCCGAGCTCGCGGCCGCGCGCGACGTGCTGGCGCGGTCCGAGGCCGAGGCCGCGCGCCTGGCTCCGGCCGTGGCCGAGGCGACCGAGGTCTGGTACCGCCTGTCCGGTCTGCGGGAACGGCTGCGCGGGACCGCGACCCTCGCGCAGGAACGCTGCCGACTGCTCGGCGTCGCGCAGGCGCAGCCCACCGGCCCCGATCCCGACGACCTCGACGCCCAGACCGAGCGCGCCCGTGTCCACGCCCAGGGCATCGCCGCCGAGCTCGCGGCCGCCCAGGAGGCGCTGACCGCCGCCGTCGCCGCGCGCCAGGAGGCCGAGTCGGCCGCGCTCGCCGCGGAGCGCGAGCTGGCCGCCGTGCACCGCGCCGTCGCCGACCGCCGCGAGGGCCTCGCCCGGCTCGCCGGTCAGGTGGGTGCCGTGCGGTCGCGGCTCGAGGCGCAGGCCGCCGAGCTGGAGCGGCTCGCCGCCGTCCGGGAGCAGACCGCCGCCCGCCGGCGCGAGGCCGAGCTGGAGTTCGCGGAGCTCGAGCTGCAGGCGACCGGGTTCGGCGAGGGCGAGGAGGGGCTGGACGAGGCGCACGAGGCCGCGCAGTCCCGGCTGGCCGAGCTCGAGGCCGAGCGCGAGGCGCTCGCGGAGGAGCAGCGCGTCGCGACCGCCGAGGCCGACCGCCTCACCGCCCGCATCGACGCCCTCGCCCTCTCGCTGCAGCGGGGCGACGCCGCCGGCGTCCTGCTCGCGCAGGACGGGCCGGACGGCGTCCTCGGCGCGCTGGCCGACCACCTCACCGTGACGCCGGGCTGGGAGGGTGCGGTCGCCGCCGCGCTCGGGCCGCTCGTGGACGGTGTGGTCGCCCGGGACGCCGACGCCGCCGCGTCGATCCTCGGCTGGGTCCGGGAGCACGAGGCCGGCCGCGCCGTCCTCCTCCTCGCGGAGCCCGTCGACGGGAGCGCCGTCGACGGCAGCACGGCCTTCGAGGCCACGACCCCGGCGGACGCCCACCTGCCCGAGGACGCCGTGTGGGCGCTCGACGTCGTGAGCGCGGAGCCCGTGGTCGCGGCGGCGCTGCGCGCGGCGTTGACGGGGGTCGTGCTCGTGCCCGATCTCGCGGCTGGCCTCGGGCTCGTGCGCGGCGCGGACGGCGCGAGCGCGGTCCGCGGCGTCCGCCTGGCCGTGACGCGCGACGGAGACGTCGTCGCCCCGACCCACCTGGCCGGCGGCACGGGGTCGGGCGCCGACGTGCTCGCCCTCACGGCGGCCCGCGACGAGGCCGTCGCGACCCGGGACGCCGCGCTCGCGCGGGCCGACCGGTCGCGGTTCGCCCTCGCGGCCCTGGCCGACCCGCTCGCCGCGGCCGCGCGTGACGTCGAGGCGGCGCTCGCGGCGCTGCACGAGTCCGACGCCGCCTACACCGCCGTGGCCGAGCGGCTCGGCCGGCTCTCGGCCGCGATCCGCGCCGCCAAGGGCGAGTCCGAGCGGGCCGAGCAGGCGATCGAGGCCGCGACGACCGGTCGCGTCGAGCGCGAGGCGGAGCTGGCCGAGCTGGCGGACCGGCTGGAGCGGGCGCAGGCCGAGCCGACCGAGTCCTCCGACGACCTCGACGCGGCGAGCGCCGCCCGGGACCGTGCTGCCGAGGCGGCCAGGGCCGCGCGCGCGACCGAGACGGACGCCCGACTGGTGCTGCGGACGGTCGAGGAGCGGCAGCGCGCCGCCGACGGCCGGGTGGCCAGCCTGGAGCGCGCGGCGCGGGCGGAGCGCGAGGCGCGGGCGCGCGCCGAGCAGCTCGAGCGGCGGCGGCAGGCGCGGGCGGCCGTCGCGGACCAGGTCCGCGAGATCGCGGCCCGGGCGCTCGAGCTCCTCGACGGCTCGCTCGCGCGGGCGGCCGACGAGCGCGACCAGGCACAGCACGCGCGTGGCGAGATCGAGGAGCACCTCGCCTCGGCCCGCGCGCGCGCCGATCACCTGAGCGCCCGGCTGCGGGAGGTGACCGAGGCGTTCCACCGCGACGAGCTGGCGCGCGCCGAGCACCGCCTGCGGGTCGAGGAGCTGGAGCGGCGCAGCCTCGACGAGCTGGCGGTCGACCCGGAGGCGCTGCTGGAGGAGTTCGGGCCCCAGGTGCCGGTGCCGGTCCTGGACGCCGAGCCGCTCGACGACGACGGCACCCTCCCGACCGTCCCGTTCGACCGCGCGGCGCAGGAGAAGCGGCTGCGGGCCGCCGAGCGCGCTCTCGCGCTGCTGGGCCGGGTGAACCCGCTCGCGCTGGAAGAGCACGCGGCGCTGGAGGAGCGGCACGCCTTCCTCGTCGAGCAGGTCGCGGACGTGCGCAAGTCGCGCGCGGACCTCCTCGAGATCGTCCGCGAGATCGACGAACGCGTCGAGCAGGTGTTCACCGAGGCGTGGGTCGACACCGAGCGCGAGTTCCGCGGTGTGTTCTCCCGGCTCTTCCCCGGCGGGGAGGGGCGGCTGGTGCTCACCGAGCCGGACGACATGCTCACGACCGGCATCGAGGTGGAGGCGCGCCCGCCCGGCAAGAAGGTCAAGCGGCTCTCCCTGCTGTCCGGCGGGGAGCGCTCGCTCACGGCCGTGGCGCTGCTGGTCGCCATCTTCAAGGCGCGGCCGAGCCCGTTCTACGTCATGGACGAGGTGGAGGCGGCCCTCGACGACACGAACCTCGGCCGGCTGCTGGAGATCTTCACGGAGCTGCGCAACGACTCCCAGCTCATCGTCATCACCCACCAGAAGCGGACGATGGAGGTGGCGGACGCCCTCTACGGCGTCACGATGCGCGACGGCGTCACCGCCGTCATCTCCCAGCGGATCGAGCGGGAGGACGACGACGTCGAGGACGCCGTGTGAGCCCCGCGTGAGGGATCTCACCAACCTTTCACGCGGTCACCGGCCTTCCTGCCCGAGCTGGCGACGCCCGCGCGGTGATACTGGACGCATGCTCACCTCAGTCGTGTGGACCCTCCTCGTCGCCCTCGCCCTCGTCCTCGCCGCGGTCGCGCTCGTGGTCATGGTCGTCCGCCGTCGCCCCGAGCAGGGCTGGGGCACGTGGCTGCGAGCGAACCTGGCGACGCAGGGCGGCGAGCGGACCAGCATCCTCACCGAGCACCGCGAGGCCGCCGACGGCGACACCGTCTCGCTCGTCGACATCCTCGCCGACGCCGAGCACGCGCCCGGCTACGTCACCGTCCCCGAGGCCATCGAGCACCGCCTCGAGACGATCGCCGAGCCGATCGAGCACGGGATCGGCGCGCTGAGCGACCGCGTCGCCGCCCGCCGCGCCGGGCACTGACTCAGCGCCGCGCCGGCGGCCGCGCGCGAGGACTAGCGCTCCTCGTCGGCGCGGGCGAAGCCGCTCACCCGGAGCCGCGCGACGATCTCCCGTCGCGACGAGGCCGCGAGCTTCACCCGGAGGCGCTCGACGTGGCCCTCCGCCGTCCGCACGGACACCGTGAGGTGCGCGGCGATCTGACGGTTGGTGCTGCCGAGCAGGAGCAGCCGCGCCACCTCGACCTCCCGGGGCGTCAGCAGCCACGCGGGCAGCGGCTCGCCGTCTCCCGCCCTCCCGTCCTCCGGCACCCGCGGCGAGAGGACCTCCAGCGCGAGGTCGCAGGCCGCGGCCGGCGTCAGCTCGCGACCCAGCGCCCACTCGTCCGGACGGTCGCGCCGCAGCTCGGCGTAGCGCTGGCCGAGGGTGACGGCGAGCGCGTGCTGCCCCGGGGTCAGCGGGATCTCGGTCCGCCGCGTCGTCTCCGTCGCGCCGAGGAGCCGGGCGGCGGCGCCCGGCTCGCCGATCTCGTACGCGACGTTCGCGGCCACGACGAGCGCGTCGGTGTTCTCCGGCCGCAGCGGGACCTCGCCCATGACGCCGAGCGCGCGGGTCAGGAGGGCGCACGCCCCGTCGAGGTCGCCCTCGCGCCAGGCGAGCGCGCCGAGCACGTGCTGGGCGAACGACCGGTAGTAGACCTCGTCCTGGCACAGGTCCGAGCGCCGCAGCACCTCCCGGCACGCGGCCGCCGTCTCGTCCGTCTCGCCGAGGAGGTGCTGGGCGTAGGTCAGGACCTGGAGCAGCCGGAAGGCCGTCGGCTCGACCGAGTCCTCCGCGAGCTCGCGCAGCCCGTCCCGCGCGATCCGCCGGGCCTCGACCGGGTCGCCCGACAGGAGGGCGACGAAGCCCCGGACGAACGCGACCCCGGACCGGTCCTCCGGGCGGTCGAGCCGGGCCGCGATCTCGACGGAGGCCGCGAGCAGCTCGCGGGTCCCGGCCTCGTCGCCGAGCGCGGCCGCGTAGGTCGTGCCGGCGTAGAGGGTGCGGGCTCGCAGGTCGGGGTCGCTCGCCACCGCCAGCACCCGGTCGAGCCAGATCCGTCCCTCCTCGACGAGTCCCGCCGTCCACCACTGCTGCGGGTTCGGCAGCACCGCCAGTCCGAGCAGCAGGTCGGCGTCCGGCCCGGCGGGGCGGCCGAGGACGTGCTCGAGCGCCGCCCGCGTGTTGGGCAGGTCGGCCTGCGCCTGGTGGAACCGGTCGAGCTGTCCCGGGCCGAGCCAGCGCAGCTCCAGGTCGGCGCCCCGCCCGGCGTACCAGGCGGCGTGGGCGTGCCGGAGCCGGTCGAGGCGCCCCGTGGCGCGCAGTCGCGACGCGGCGTAGCGCCGGACGACCTCGAGCATGCGGAAGCGCCGCGGGCCCGTGCCGCGGACGGTGAGGAGGACGGACTTCGCGACGAGCTCGTGCAGGACGTCGAGTGCGTCCGGCCCGGCCCCGGTGACCGCCTCCGCCGCGGCGACCGTGAAGGAGCCCCGGAACACGCTGGCGTCGAGGAACATCGCCTGACCGCGCGGTGAGCACAGCTCGAAGGTCCAGTCGAGCGAGTCCTCCATGGAGGGCAGGCGTCGGCCGCCGCCCTGCTGTCGCAGGAGCTGGAGCGGGTCCTCGACCCGCTCCGCCAGCTCGGTGAGCGACAGGACGGCCAGGCGCGCCGCCGCGAGCTCGATCGCCAGCGGGTTGCCGTCCAGACGCTCGCAGACCTGCCTCACCAGGTCGAGGTCCAGCTCGGACGGGTCCTGAGCCGCGTCCACGCGGGCCGCCCGGTCGAGGAAGAGCGTCTCGGCGTCGCTCAGGTGTCCGGGTCCGCGGTCCAGCGGCAGCGCCCCGACGCCGACGACGCACTCGCCGGGAAGCCCCAGCACCTCGCGCGACGTCGTGAGCACCCGCGCGTCGGGCACCTCGGCCCTGATCCGGCCGATCAGGGTGCGGCACTCGTCCAGGACGTGCTCGCAGTTGTCGAGCACGACGAGGTCGGACCGCTCGGCGAGGGCCCGCAGCGCCCGGTCGACGGCGCTGCCCGGCGCGGGAGACACCCCGACGGCCGACGCGAAGGCGGGCTGGACGAGCTCCGGGGCGTTGACCGGCCCGAGGTCGACGAAGACCGTCCCGCCGCCGCGTCGCCTGCGGGCCTCGATGATCTCGACGGCCAGCCGGGTCTTGCCCGCGCCGCCGGGACCGTGCAGCGTGACGACCTCGCCTCGCTGCAACGCGCGTCTCACCGAGGCCAGCTCGGACCTGCGTCCGACGAACCGACCACCGAGCACCGGGATCTGCCTCATGCTGCCACCGTACTTTCGACGCCGTCCCCGCCCCGGAACGGCCGTGAGGCCGGACCCCCCCTAGGGTCCGGCCTCACGGTGTCGGGCACTCGATCAGCTGGTTCGGCGGCGCACTGTGAGGGCAGTGACACCACCGGCGACCAGGATCAGAGCACCCAGTCCGGCGAGCCCGATCGCGGCACCCGTGCGAGGGAGCTGCACGGAGGGCGACGAGGGGGTGGCCGGGGCTGAGGGCGACGAGGGTGCCGCGGGCGGAGGCGTGGTGACCCTCGCGTCGTCCCGGTCGGTCACCGGCGGGCCGACCGGCGGCTCACCCGTCACGACCGCGACGTTGTCGATGGTCGCGGGATCACCGGCCTGCACCGTGTAGGTCGCGGTGCAGGTCATCGACGCACCCGGTGCGAGGACGGCGGGCTGGGCCGGCGCGCAGGCCAGGTCGGAGACCGTCCCAGCGCCGGTGAAGGACTCCTCGCTGATGACGACGTCGGTCAGCTCGACGTTGCCCGTGTTCGTCGCCACGAAGGTGTAGGTGACGAGGTCCCCCGGGGCGGCCGTCGTGCGGTCCGGCGTCTTCACGAGGTCGATCGCCGGAGCCGAGCCGAAGTAGTGCGACGGGTCGTCCACCGGGGCGAGCGGGACCGGCGGCGTCTCGGGGTCGAGGTCGTCGTCGAAGGCGGCCGTCGCCGTCCCGATGTTCGCGTACTGCCCGGCGGTCGCCGTGCCGGTGGCGGAGAAGACCCAGACCTCGCCGACGTCGAGCACGCCGTCCTCGTCCGTGTCGCCGGAAGTCGGCGTCACGGGGACGACGACGCCCTGGTCGTCGGTCACGACGACGTCGTAGAGGTCCACCTCGCCGACGTTGGTGACCTGGTAGGTCCACACCACCTCGTCGCCGACGGGGACGTAGGGACCGGTCGGCTCGTCGGCGTCCTCGCCGTTCGTGTACTTCTTGAGGGCGAGCCCGGCGACGGACGCCTCGGCGTCGTCCTCGTCGGCGACCTGCGGTCCCGTGACCTCCTCGCCGTCCACGACGACGAACGGCGTGCCGGTGACGGAGGCGTGGTTGACCTTGCCCTCCTCGAGCGGCTCGGTGCAGGCGTAGGCCCAGGTGTCGCCCGGGGCCAGCGTGCCCGTGTCGCTCCCGGGGCCCGTCGGACCCTCGAGCGTGCCGGTGCAGTCCTCGTCCGTCAGCTCGACGTCCCTGATGGGGGTCTGGCCGACGTTGCCGACGACGATGTCCCACGTCACGTCGCCGCCGATCGGCACCACCGGCTGCGACACGGTCTTCGTCAGCTCGATCTCGCCGATGAACACCGCGGAGTCGTCGCTGTCCGGCTCGACCGGGTCGCCGGTCGGGTCCTCGCCGGTGACGGTCGCGGTGTTGACGAAGTTGTCGTCGCCGGAGGCGACGGGCTCGCCTGTGCACTCCAGGAGCACCTCGCCCTGCACCGGGAGGCTTCCGACGACGAAGCCGTCGTCGGTGAGGGTCAGCGGCGTGCCGTCGACCGAGCACGCCAGTGCGAGCGGGTCGCTCACGACGACGTTCTGCAGCGGCACGGCGCCGGCGTTGGTGACGGTGATGTTGTAGGCCGGCGTGCCACCGGGGACGAGGACCTGCCCGTCGTTGCCGTCGGGGGCTGTCTTGTCGATCATCACGGCACCGACCGGGACCGCGAGGGTGACCGCCTCGGGGTTGAAGCCCTCGTAGCCGGCCGACCGGAACAGGAGCGCGATCGACGTGGTGCCCGCCGGGACCCCGGCGATGGTGCTCGTGAAGGTGTCCTGGCTCCCGTTGAAGAAGTCGGCCGTGTCCACCCCGGGGTAGAACGAGACGTTGTTCTCGGCGTGCGAGCGGAACACGTTGACGGTCTGGCCCAGCGCGTTGGCGACGTTGGCGGAGCCGCCGTCCCAGCTCGCGACGAGGAAGTCCTCGTTGAAGCCGGGGCCGTCGGAGTTGTCACCCTCGGTCGCGGTGACCAGGACGCGCGCGCCGGGGGTCGTCGTCTTGAAGCCGTCGAAGACGAGCGGCGTCTGGGGCTGGTCAGCCCAGCGTCCCGTGTCGATGCCGAAGGAGGTGTAGACCTTGCGTGCGGCGGTGTCCATGTCACCCGGGTCGAACGAGCCGTGGTCGTAGGCGAGGTGGATCGCCCAGCCGGCGGCGCACGAGATGCCCTGGGAGCCCGCGACGTTGCCGACGGTGATGGTGTGGGTACCGCCGCCGAGCCCGCCGAGGACGTCCGTGATCTCGACGGCGCCGTGGGTCCGGATGCTGTGCTCGCGGTTGTTCGCGGGCACCTCGGCGATGTAGTCGGCCAGGCCGGCGGAGGCGTAGGCCCCGCCGTCGATCGACACCTGCGGGTCGGACGCCACCACGTCGTCGATCGAGGCGGGCGTCCGTGGGAGCTGGTAGCTCGGGTCGGCGGACGCACCGCCGCCGCACTGAGCGTTCTCGGCGGTTCCGCCGGTCTCGGGGTCGAAGCCGTCGGCTGACCAGAACAGCCACGCCTTGGCGACGGTGGCGCCAGCCGGGATCGTCACGGTCGAGCTGCTCGAGTTGAACGTCGTCGGGTCGTCGTCGACGTCGACGTAGTTCATGACGTAGCCGTTGTTGCCGTCGGTGCCGTTGTGCATCCTCGGGCACGCGAGCTGGGGCAGGGACGGGTTCGGCTGGGCGCAGACGAGCAGGCCGTTCCCGAAGGTCAGCACGTCGCCGTTGACGACGAAGCCCGTCTCGATGGGCTGCAGCAGCCCCATCGGCACGTTGGTCGCGGCGGCGGCGGGCGTCGCCGCGAGCGTCAGCGCTCCCGCCGCGGCGACGAGTCCGGTCGCTGCCATCGCCACAGGCCGTCGCCAGGCGCGTTGGCGCCTGCGAGTTGTCATGTCCATCAGGTGAGTCCCCCTCTTCGGAACAAAAGAACACCCGGGGTGAGATGCCCCGAGGACTTCCAGTGTCGGTGCGGTTCTGGCGGCACTTGGCCGTGGGACTACCTGAAACCGTCCGCGTACTACCTGTCTTTCGGGGGCGGCCACTCACGGGCTACGGAGCGTCCGGCACCGATCCCATCGCGCGGACTGGGGCAGACTGAGGGGATGGACACGACCGTCTGGATCATCCTCGCCGTCGCGGTGCTCGTCGTCGTGGTCGTCGGGCTCGTGCTCGCGAGGCGCTCGCGGCGTGGCGCCGGGGAGGTCGGGCCGGGCGACGCCCAGACCGGCGGCGAGATCCCGGCCTTCCCGCCCAGCACGGGTGAGCCGGCCGATCCCGGCGCCATCGACGGCGTCGTCATCACCCACCCGCACGGCGCGATCCAGAAGCCGGAGAACGTCGCGAGCCGGCTCGTCCGGCTGCGCGCCCGGCTCGCCCGCTCGGGCGCGCTCGGGCAGGCGCTGCTGGCCGTGCTGGGGCGCGACCACCTCGACGAGGCCGCGTGGGAGGAGCTGGAGGAGACGCTGCTCCAGGCCGACCTCGGCATCGACCCGACCACGCGCATCCTCACGGAGCTGCGCACCCGGATCCGGGTCGACGGGACGAAGGACCCGGCGCAGGTGCGGTCGATCCTGCGCGAGCTGCTGCTCGCCGAGGTCGACCCGACGATGGACCGCACGCTGCACACGCAGCGGCACGTGCTCGGCGGCAGCGCCGAGGACCCCGACTCCGTCGTCTACTTCCCGGCGACGTTCCTCATGGTCGGCGTCAACGGGACCGGGAAGACGACGACGGCCGGCAAGCTCGCCCGGCTCCTCGTCGCGGAGGACAAGACGGTCCTGCTCGGTGCGGCGGACACGTTCCGCGCCGCGGCGGCCGACCAGCTCCAGACGTGGGGCGAGCGGGTCGGGGTCGACGTCGTGCGCTCGGACCGCGAGGGCGCCGACCCCGCGAGCGTCGCCCACGACGCCGTGCTGCGCGGCGCGCGGGACGGCGTCGACGTCGTCATCGTCGACACGGCCGGCCGGTTGCAGAACAAGTCCGGCCTCATGGACGAGCTGGGGAAGATCACCCGCGTCGTGACGAAGCGGGCCCCCGTGGCCGAGTCGCTCCTCGTGCTCGACGCCACCACGGGTCAGAACGGCCTGCGTCAGGCGCGCGTGTTCGCCGAGGTCGCGCAGCTCACCGGGATCGTGCTGACGAAGCTCGACGGCTCGGCCAAGGGCGGCATCGTCGTCGCCGTCCAGCGGGAGCTGGGCATCCCGGTCAAGCTCGTCGGCCTCGGCGAGGGACCGGACGACCTCGCGCCGTTCGACCCCGAGACCTTCGTCGACGCGCTCCTCGGCTGACTGACGACCGGCGGGAGGAGCGACGATGGACCTGGTGCAGATCGCCCAGCACGCCGACGACCTCGACCGAGCGGAGAGGTTCTACACCGACCTGCTCGGGACGGGGCCGACCGGACGGTTCGACCCGCCCGGCCTGCTGTTCTTCGACCTCGGGGGGACGCGGCTCCTGCTGGACCGGGGAGCGCCGTCCGCCCTGGTCTACCTCCGCGTCGCGCGGCTCCGGGAGCTGGTCGAGGAGCTGCGGGCGGCCGGCGTCCCGATCGAGGGCGAGCCGCACGTCATCTTCGAGCACGCCGACGATCGCCTCGGCCCCACCGGCACCCGGGAGTGGCAGGCGTTCATCCGCGACAGCGAGGGGAACCTGGTCGGTCTCGTCGAGCAGCTTCCGCCGTCGTCCTAGGAGTCGGCGACCGCTCGGCCCGCAGCGGGCGTCGAGCCGGTGCTCGCCGGGGTGCCGGTGCTCGTCGGTTCAGCCCGCGTCGGAGAACCGCGCGATGGTCGCCTCGGCGCGCCGGACCCGCGGCGCGTCGACGCTCGGCAGGCAGTCCGCGAGGAACCCGTAGCGCGTCACGAGGTCGAGGGCGACCGGGTCGCCCTCCCGCGCGGCCGCCTGGCGCTCGCGCCACCAGTCCGCGACGTCGCCCCAGCCGGGCGCAGCGAGCGAGCCGCCGACCTGGGTGATGGCGAGCGCCGAGCAGAGCGAGGCGAACCGCAGCCGCTGGTCGAGGGGCCAGCCGGACAGCGTGCCGAGCACGATCGCGGCGGCGAACACGTCGCCCGCGCCGGTGGTGTCGATCGGCGCCACCGGGACGGCGGGGACGCTCGCCCGCTCGCCGGTCGTGCCGTCGACGGCCGTGACGCCGTCCCGCCCGCACGTGACGATCGCCAGCGGCACGCGCTCGGCGAGCGCGTCGACGGCGGCGTCGACGCTGTCGGTCCGCGTGTAGCCCATCGCCTCGCCGGCGTTCGGGATGAACGCGTGGCACCCGGCGAGCGCGTCGAGGATGCGGCGGTCCCACTGCTGCGCCGAGTCCCACCCGGCCGAGGCGAACACGAGCGCGCCGTCGGCGGCGCACCGGCGCCACCAGTCCTCCTCGCGGACCGTCTCGTCGCCGATGTCGACGAGCACGGCGCGCGTGCGCGGCGTCGTCCGGAGCATCTGCGCGACCGACGTCGGCCACGGGTGCCCGTGCGTGACGAACGCCCGGTCGTCGTCGTAGTTGAGCGCGACGGTGACGGGCGTGTGCTCGCCGTGGTGGCGCTGGGAGTAGCGCAGGTCGATCCGCTCCTGGTCGCGCAGCACCGACCAGAGCCAGTCCGCGTACAGGTCGTCGCCGAAGCCCGAGGCGACCGACGTCCGCAGACCCAGCCGCGCCGCCGCGACCGCGAGGTTGGCGATGCCGCCGGGCGCCGTTCCCATGCCGTCGACCCACACCTCGGTCCCCGGTCGCGGCAGGTGGGGGAACCCCGTGAACACGATGTCGAAGAACACGGTCCCCGCGAGGAGGAGATCCAGCTCGGGCTCGTCGGTCATGGCCGTGAGTCTGTCATCCCGCGACGTCCGCGCCGGGCTCCGCCGTGCGGGCGCGGCCGGATAGCGTTGGACCCATGCGACTGACGATCCTTGGCGGCGGAGGGTTCCGCGTCCCGCTGGTCGTCGACGCGGTCTCGCGAGCCCGCGACCGCGTCGACATCGACGAGATCGTGCTCCACGACGTCGACGCCGAGCGGCTCGCGGTCATCCAGGCCGTGGTGGCCGAGCAGGTGGCGGGACGCGCCGGCGGGTCCGACGCGCCGCGGGTCCGCGTCGAGCGCGACCTGCGCGCGGGCGTCGCCGACGCCGCCATCGTGTTCTCGGCGATCCGCGTCGGTGGCACGCGGGGCCGGGTGGACGACGAGCGGGTGGCGCGCGACCTCGGGCTGCTCGGCCAGGAGACCGTCGGCCCGGGCGGGCTCGCCTACGCGATGCGGACCGTGCCCGTGGTCGACGCGATCGCGTCCGTCGTCGCCCAGGCGGCACCGCAGGCGTGGGTCGTCAACTTCACCAACCCGGCCGGCCTCGTGACCGAGGCGATGCGCGCGCGGCTCGGCGACCGCGTCGTCGGGATCTGCGACACGCCCATCGGGCTGGTGCGCAGCGCGGCCAGGGCGGCGGGGCTGCCCGAGCGCGGCGCGACGGGGGACTACCTCGGGCTCAACCACCTCGGCTGGCTGCGCTCGCTCGTCCACGACGGCACCGACCACCTGCCGGCGCTGCTCGCGAGCGACGAGGCGCTGCTCCGGCTCGACGAGGCCGCGCTCTACGACATCGCGTGGCTCCGCGCGATCGGCTGCCTGCCGGGGGAGTACCTGCACTACTACGAGCGAGAGGCGCCCGACGGACCGGCCGGGGGCCACGAGGGCGGCGACGGACCGGCCGGGCACGACGAGGGCCGCGCCGCCTACCTCGCCCGCCAGCAGGGGGAGTTCTTCGCCGCCGGACCGGGGGCCGGGGCGGCGCGGCGATGGCGTGCGGCGCTCGCGGAGCGCGAGAACACCTACATGGCCGACGCCAGGACCCGGGAGCACACCGACCTCGGGCGCGACGAGAAGGGCGACCGGCAGGGCGGCGGCTACCACGAGGTCGCGGTCGACCTCATGGCGGCGCTCCTGGGCGGCGACCCCGCGTGGATGATCCTCAACCTCGCGAACGACGGCGTCGTCCCGGCGCTCCCGGACGACGCCGTCATCGAGGTGTCGGCCCGCGTCGACGCCGGTGGCGCGCGACCGGCCGGCCCGCACGCGGAGCTGTCGCTGGCGCAGCTCGGGCTGGTCGCCGGCGTGAAGGCGTGCGAGCGCCTCGCCATCGAGGCCGCGCGGACCGGCTCCCGCGAGCTGGCGTGGCGCGCGTTCGCCGAGCACCCGCTGGTCAGCTCGCCCGAGCTCGGCCGGCGCCTGCTCGACGGCTACCTCGCGGCCGAGCCGAGGCTGCGCGAGGTGCTGACGGCGCCGTAGGCGCCGCGTCGTCCGCCCCGTGTGACGCGCCCGCAACGCGACGTTCACGCGCGCGACGTCCCGACTCGCGATCGTGACATCCCGGAAATCCACGGAGGGGCTGCTCGAAACCGCGCGCCGTGATTCTCGTTCCACCGGCGGCCGCATCGGCCGGCCCGGGTAGACGAGGAGGTATCCCGCATGGAGTGGGACAGCGGAAACGCGGCATGGATGCTCACGGCATCCTCCCTGGTACTGCTGATGACGCCGGGACTGGCGCTCTTCTACGGAGGCATGTCCCGAGCCAAGTCCGTGCTCAACATGATGATGATGTCCTTCGGCGTCATGGGGATCGTCGGCGTCATCTACATCCTGTGGGGATGGTCGATGTCGTACGGCACCCAGAGTGTCGGGGGCATCTTCAACAACCCCTTCGAGAGCTTCGGCCTCTCGGGGGTCATCTACGACGCGGGTGGGGAGTGGATCGAGGGCCTCGGCGCCTACCCGCAGATCATCGACATCGCCTTCCAGGTGACGTTCGCCATCATCACGACCGCCCTCATCTCCGGTGCGCTCGCCGAGCGCGTCAAGTTCTCCGCCTGGATGATCTTCGCCGGCATCTGGGTGACGCTGGCCTACTTCCCGATGGCCCACATGGTCTGGGGCGGCGGCCTGCTCTCCGGGGCCGAGGGCTCCATCGCGGCCGCGCTGTTCGGGGTCGACGCCGACGGCGTCGCGAACACGGCGCCCATCGACTTCGCCGGCGGCACCGTCGTCCACATCAACGCCGGCATCGCCGCGCTGGTCCTCGCGCTCGTCATCGGCAAGCGCCGCGGGTTCGGCCGGGTCCCGATGAAGCCGCACAACCTGACGCTCACGATGCTCGGGGCCGGCCTCCTGTGGTTCGGCTGGTTCGGGTTCAACGCCGGCTCGGCCTTCGCGGCCGACGGGCTCGCCGGCTGGGCGTGGGTCAACACGACGGCCGCGACCGCCGCCGCGATCCTCGGCTGGCTCGCCGTCGAGCGGATCCGTGACGGTCACGCCACGTCGCTCGGCGCCGCGTCCGGGGTCGTCGCCGGTCTCGTCGCGATCACGCCGGCGGCCGGTGCGCTCAACCCGGTCGGCTCGCTCGTCCTCGGCGCGATCGCCGGTGTCGCCTGCGCCTACGCCGTCGGCCTGAAGTACCGGCTCGGCTTCGACGACTCGCTCGACGTCGTCGGCGTCCACCTGGTCGGCGGGCTCGTCGGGACCGTCCTCATCGGCTTCCTCGCCGTCGACGGCTCCGTGTTCTTCTCCGACGGCCACCTGGGCTTCGGCGGCTTCGAGCAGCTCGCCATCCAGGTCATCATCGCGCTGGTCGCGCTCGTCTTCTCCGGTGTCATCACGTGGCTCATCGCCATCGCCATCAAGGCGACGGTCGGCTGGCGGATCACCGAGGAGAGCGAGATCAGCGGCATCGACCTGACCGAGCACGGCGAGTCCGCCTACGAGGGCATCGCGGCCGGTCGCTTCGCAACGGAGGGTAAGTGAGATGAAGCTCGTCACCGCAGTCATCCAGCCGCACCGGCTCGACGACGTGAAGTCCGCCCTCGAGGCGGCCGGAGTCCGGGGCATGACCGTGAGCGAGGCGAGCGGCTACGGCCGCCAGCACGGTCACACCGAGGTCTACCGGGGCGCCGAGTACACCGTCGATCTCATCCCGAAGGTCCGGCTCGAGGTCCTCGTGGCCGCCGAGACCGCCGCGACGGTGGTCGACGCCATCGTCCAGGCCGCCACGTCGGGGAAGATCGGCGACGGCAAGGTGTGGGTCGTGCCGGTCGACGACGTCGTCCGCGTCCGCACCGGTGAGCACGGCGCCGGGGCGCTGTGATCCGGAGGTCACCGTGACCGACCGTCCACCAGCGCAGCAGGTGGTGTCGTCGACACGATCGACGGGGGAGGTCCCGCACCCGGGTGTGCGGGACCTTCCCCGTCTGCGTCTCGAGCTCGACGCCCGCGTCCGCGCCACCCGCCCCGGCCCCGATCGCGCCTCCGGGGCGGCGGCCGACATGCGCACCGGCCGCGAGCACCGGCACCGGCTGGCGGAGCTGGTCGACGGGGCGCTCCAGACGCTCTGGGCCGAGGCGACCCGATCGGTCGGGGGCGTGCCCGACACCGGGGTCGCCCTCGGCGTCGTCGGCTCCCAGGGGCGGCGCGACGCCGGCCCGACGAGCGACCTGGACTGCCTCCTGGTCCACGACGGCCGCTCGCTGAGCGAGGCGCAGGTCGAGGAGCTGGCCAGGGCCCTGTGGTACCCGATCTGGGACGCCGGGCTCGCCCTCGACCACTCCGTCCGCACGCTCGCGCAGTGCCGCCGGGTCGCCTCGGCCGACCTCGTCGCCGCCGTCGGCCTGCTCGACCTGCGCCCGGTCGCCGGCGACCGCGACCTCGTCGTCGACGCCCGCTCCGCGCTGCTCGCCGACTGGCGCGGGGCGGCCAGGCGGCGGCTGCCCGAGCTGCTCGACTCCGTCGCCGAGCGTGCCGAGCGCAGCGGCGACCTCGCCTACCTCCTCGAGCCGGACCTGAAGGAGGCGCGGGGCGGCATCCGGGACGCCGTCGTGACCGAGGCGCTGGTGGCGACCTGGCTCGCCGACCGGCCGCACGGCCCCTTCGACCGCGCCGCCGACCACCTCCTCACGGTCCGCGACGCCGTCGCGCTCGAGACGGGACGTCCGGGCGCCCGGCTGCTCCAGGTCGACGCGGACGCCGTGGCCCGACGGCTCGGCTACCCCGACCGGGACGAGCTGGCGGCCTCGCTCGCGGAGGCGGCTCGCACCGTCTCCTACACGCTCGACGTCACGACCCGCCGGGCGCGCAAGGCCGCACGGCGCTCGCCGCTCGCGGTGGCGCGGCCGTTCCTCGTCCGCGGTCGGCGCGAGGCGCCCCGGCTGCGCAGCCTCGCCGACGGCCTCGTCGAGCACGACGGCGAGATCGTGCTGGCCGCCGACGCCCGGCCGGGCGAGGACCGGCTGCTGTCCCTGCGCGCGGCCGCCACGGCGGCGACCACCGGGCTGCCCCTGTCGCCCGTGACGGTCACGGCGCTCGCCGAGGCCCCGGCTCCGCGGCAGCCGTGGCCGGACCCCGCGCTCCGCGACCTGCTGACGCTGCTCGGGTCCGGCGGCGCGCAGCTTCCCGTGTGGGAGGCGCTCGACCTCGCCGGCGTCGTCACCCGCTGGTTCCCGCCGTGGCGGGACGTGCGCAACCGCCAGCAGCGCAACCCGTTCCACGTGTTCACCGTCGACCGCCACCTCGTCGAGACGGCCGCGAACGCCTCGGAGATGTCGGTGGGCCCGGCGATGTCGGTGGACCCGGCGACCGGGCCGGTCCCGTCCGGCCGGGACACCCTCCTGCTCGCCGCGCTGTTCCACGACATCGGGAAGGTCGCGGGGGAGACGGACCACTGCGCCGCTGGCGCGGCGATCGTCCGGGAGCTGCTGCCGCGGCTCGGCGTTCCCCGCGAGCCGGCCGAGGACGTCGAGCTGCTCGTGCGGCACCACCTCCTGCTGGCCGAGCTGGCGACGAGGGCCGACCCGGAGGATCCGGCGACGGCCGGCACCGTCGTCGAGGCGCTCGGGGGCCGCGCCGACCTGCTGGAGCTGCTGCGACTGCTCACCGAGGCCGACTCCCGCGCCGCGGGACCGACGGCCTGGACACCGTGGCGGGCCGGGCTCGTCGACACGCTCACGCGGCGGTCGCGCGCGGCGCTCGCGATACCCTGAACCTCGCCCCATGCACGCGCTGCCCGGCGGTCGTGCCGTCTCCCGGTCGCCGGAACCGTCAACGAACGAGGTCTGAGTGTTCGCCAGCCTGTCCGACCGCATCACCCAGGCCCTCTCCTCCCTGCGGGGGAAGGGCCGCCTGTCCGACGCCGACATCGCCGCGTCCATCGGTGAGATCCGCCGCGCGCTGCTCGATGCCGACGTCGCGCTCCCGGTCGTGCGGGACTTCACGGCGACGGTGCGCGAGCGCGCGGAGCAGGCCGAGCTGTCCAAGGTGCTCAACCCCGCGCAGCAGATCGTCAAGATCGTCCACGAGGAGCTGACCCGGATCCTCGGCGGCCACACGCGGGACCTCCGGTTCGCCAAGCGCGGCCCGACCGTCTACCTCCTCGCCGGCCTCCAGGGCGCCGGAAAGACCACGCTCGCCGGCAAGCTCGGCAAGTGGCTGCGCGAACAGGGCCACGCGCCCCTGCTCGTCGCCGCCGACCTGCAGCGCCCCAATGCCGTGCAGCAGCTCCAGATCGTCGGCGACGGTGCCGGTGTCGCGGTGTGGGCTCCCGAGCCCGGCAACGGCGTCGGGAACCCGGTCGAGGTCGCGCGCACGGGCGTCCAGCACGCCCGGGACGCCTTCTACGACGTCGTCGTCGTCGACACCGCGGGCCGGCTCGGCGTCGACGCGGAGATGATGCAGCAGGCCGCGGACATCCGCGACGCGGTCGACCCGCAGGAGATCCTGTTCGTCATCGACGCGATGATCGGTCAGGACGCCGTCACGACGGCGAACGCGTTCGCCGAGGGCGTCGGCTTCACCGGCGTCGTGCTGTCCAAGCTCGACGGCGACGCCCGCGGTGGTGCGGCGCTGTCCGTCGCCTCGATCACCGGCGTCCCGGTCATGTTCGCCTCGACCGGTGAGAAGGTCGGCGACTTCGAGCGCTTCCACGCCGACCGGATGGCGTCGCGCATCCTCGACATGGGCGACGTCATGACGCTCATCGAGCAGGCCGAGCGCGCGTTCGACGAGGAGCAGGCCGCCGAGATGGCGGCCAAGATCGCCGGCGACGGCGACTTCACGCTCGAGGACTTCCTCGTGCAGATGCAGCAGATGCGTCAGATCGGGTCGATGAAGAAGATGCTCGGCATGCTGCCCGGCATGGGGCAGATCCGCGAGCAGCTCGAGAACTTCGACGAGCGCGAGGTCGACCGCGTCGAGGCGATCGTCCGGTCCATGACGCCGGAGGAGCGCCGCACCCCCAAGATCATCAACGGCTCGCGCCGCTCGCGCATCGCGCGCGGGTCCGGCGTCACCGTGACCGAGGTCAACGGGCTGCTCGACCGGTTCGAGCAGGCCAAGACGATGATGCGCTCGATGGCTCGCGGCGGCGGAGCCCCCGGCGTGCCCGGCGGCTTCGGCATGGGGTCGATGCCCGGCATGGGCAAGAAGTCCAAGGGCCGCATGCAGGCCCCGCCCCAGCGCGGCAAGAAGTCGCGCTCCGGCAACCCGGCCAAGCGGGCGGCGCAGGAGCGGGCGGCGGCGGAGCGGGCCGAGTCGTCCGGCGTCCGGCCCGCCGCCGGCAGCGCGTTCGGGCTCACCGACCCCGACGCACCGCCGAAGCTCGACCTGCCCGAGGGGCTCGGGAAGTTCCTCGGCCGCTGACCCGCGTCGTCGGCGCGCGTCCCGGCGCTGGTCGCCGGTGCGCGCCAGCCGACGCGCGTCACGGGCACCGCTCGCCGTCTGGCAGAATAGTCGGTTGAACCCGGCGCCTGCGGCCCTCTCTCCGCGGTGCGACGTGTCCCGAGCAGCAGATCGTGGGTGCCCCACGCCCGCACGTCTGCGCCAGCTCACCACCAACCTAGGAGTAACCACCACCGTGGCCGTCAAGATTCGCCTCAAGCGCCTGGGCAAGATCCGTGCGCCGTACTACCGCGTCGTCGTCGCTGACTCCCGCACCAAGCGGGACGGTCGCGTCATCGAGGAGATCGGGAAGTACCACCCGACCGAGGAGCCGTCGCTCATCGACATCGTCTCCGACCGCGCGCAGTACTGGCTCTCGGTCGGCGCCCAGCCCACCGAGCAGGTCCTCGCGCTGCTCAAGGTGACGGGCGACTGGCAGAAGTTCAAGGGTGAGCCGGGCGCCGAGGGCACCCTGCGCACCAAGGACACCGCCGCCGTCTCCGTCGCCGCTGAGGCCGCCGTCGCCGCCGCCGAGGCCGACGCCGAGAAGCTCAAGGCCAAGGCGTCCGCCGACAAGGCCGCCGCCGAGGCCGCTGCCGCCGCTCCGGCCGAGGCCGACGAGGCAGCCGCCGACGAGGCCGAGAGCACCGAGGCCTGAGCATCGTGCTCGCCGACGCGCTCGAGCACCTCGTGCGGGGCATCGTCGACCACCCGGACGAGGTCCGGGTCTCCACGCGCGCCGCGCGCCGCGGGGACCTGCTGGAGCTGAGGGTCCACCCCAGCGACCTCGGCCGGGTCATCGGCCGGTCCGGTCGGACCGCCCGGGCGCTGCGCACCGTCGTCGGGGCGCTCGCCAAGGGCCCGGTGCGGGTCGACGTCGTCGACGTCGACCGCCGCTGAGCCTCACCGATCCACCGCCGCAGGGCCGTCCCATCCGGACGGCCCTGCGGTGTTTCGGCCGCGCGGAGCCTGGGTGGCGCCGCGCGGCGCGCCGGTCGCGCCACCCGTGAAGTCCACCAACCGGAGGCTCCCGTGCCAGTTCCCGACGGTCTCGTCGTCCTCGCCAGGCTCGGCGCCGCGCACGGTCTGCGCGGCGACGTCAAGCTCGAGATCCGGACCGACGATCCCGGCCGGCTCGCCGTCGGGACCAGCGTCGTCACGGACGACGAGCTGGTCGGTGAGCTGACGATCGCCCGCCGCCGGACGTCGGGTGCCGCCCAGCTCATCGCCTTCGACCAGGTCACCGACCGCGCGGACGCCGAGGCGCTCACCGGTCTCCTCCTGCTCGCCCCGGCGGTCGAGGAGGAGGACGCCTGGTACCCCGACGACCTCGTCGGCCTCGAGGCGCGCTCGCTCGACGGGCGCGTGCTCGGTGCGGTCGTCGCGGTCGAGGACTCCCCGGCGCACCACCTGCTCGTCGTGCGCGAGCCGTCGGGCGCCCGGACGCTCGTGCCGTTCGTCGCGGCCATCGTCCCCGAGGTCGACGTCGCGGGCGGCACGCTCGTGCTCGACGCCCCCGGTGGACTGCTCCAGGACGAGCCCGGCGAGCCCGAGGTGGTGCCGCCCGGCGGACCGGACGAGGGACCGGGGGAGCCGGAGGGACAGGCGTGAGCGCGGGCACCACGACCGTCGCGCCCCGCGTCGACGTCGTCACGATCTTCCCGGAGTACCTGGCGCCGCTCGAGCTCTCGCTCATCGGCAAGGCTCGCGTCTCGGGCCTGGTCGACCTGCGCGTGCACGACCTGCGCGAGCACGCCCACGACCGTCACCGCACCGTCGACGACGCCCCGCTCGGCGGCGGCGCCGGCATGGTGATGAAGCCGGACGTCTGGTTCGAGGCTGTCGAGGCCGTCGTCGCCGACGACCCGCGCGACCTCGTGGTGCTCGTGCCGACCCCGTCGGGCACCCCGCTGACGCAGGCCGTCGCGGCCCGGCTCGCGGTGGAGCTCGGGGGGCTGCGGGGGGACCACCGCGAGACGGAGCCGGCCGACCGCGTCGGACCCGACGGCCTCGGCGGCCTCCCTGGTGACGGTGGTGACGGCACCGATAGCGCTGGCGGTCCTGACGGTGACGGCGGTCCGGAGGCCGGGCGGAACCGCGACGACGCCGCTGGTCGCGACGGGGGGCCGCGGGTGCGCGGCCTGGTGCTGTGCGGACGGTACGAGGGCATCGACGCCCGCGTCGTCGAGGAGCTGCGGGAGCACCCCCGGGTGCGCGAGGTGGTCGAGTTCTCCCTCGGCGACTTCGTCCTCAACGGTGGCGAGGTGGCGGCGATGGCCCTGCTCGAGGCCGTGGTCCGGCTGCTGCCGGGCGTTCTCGGCAACCCGGAGTCGGTGGTCGAGGAGTCGTTCGGCGATGCGTCCGAGCCCCTGCTGGAGTACCCGGTCTACACGCGCCCGGCCGAGTGGAACGGACGCGCGGTGCCGCACGTCCTCCTGTCCGGGCACCACGCGGCGATCCGGCGCTGGCGCCGGGACGCCTCGCTGCGGCGGACCGCCGAGCGCCGTCCCGACCTGGTGCGCCGGCTCGATGTCGCGCGTCTGGACGGGCACGACCGCGAGGTGCTCGCGTCCGTCGGCGTCGTCGTCGCCCGGGACGGCCGGCTCGCCGGCCCCTTCACCGTCGAGCGCGCCGAGCTGGGCTGCGAGGCCGTGCTCGCCGACGTCGCCGCGGTCACGTTCCCGCTCGCCTGCCCGGACGGCGCGGTGCTCGGCGACGTGCGCCGGCACGTGGCGCAGCACCTGTCGGAGCGCGCGTGGCAGCGCCACCTGTCCGACCCGGCGCACACGACCTTCCTCCTGCGCGACGCCGACGGCACGCCGTCCGGCTTCAGCCTCCTGCTGCGCGGCGACGCCCAGGGCGAGGACGTCCGGCAGGTCGGGGTGCCGCCGGAGGAGCTGGTCGAGCTCTCGAAGTTCTACCTGCTCCCGCGACTGCGCGGGACGGGTGCGGCCGACGCGCTCATGACGGCGACGCTCGCCTCCGTCGCGCCGCGCGACGGACGCGGCCTCACGGGGGTGTGGCTCGGCACGAACGCCGGGAACTCGCCGGCCCAGCGCGCGTACCTGCGGCACGGGTTCGTCGCCGTCGGGACGCGGACGTACCGCGTCGGGGACGACCTGCACGACGACGTCGTGATGCTCCGGCGGTTCTGACCGGGCGGGCCGGTTCGACCCGGCCCCGCGGCTGTGGCAGACTGGTCCGCTGGGTCTCGCGCCGTTCCGGTCCACTGCCACAGGGGTGGGTCGACTCAGGGGGCGGACCCCACCCGAACCAACGACGGGCGCGCACGCGCCCAGATCATCGCGTGGACCTGTGGCCCGCGACGAGGAGTCAACATGAACACGCTCGACGCGATCGACGCAGCCTCGCTGCGCTCCGACATCCCCGAGTTCCGCGCCGGCGACACGCTCAAGGTGCACGTCAAGGTCGTCGAGGGCAACCGCTCCCGCGTCCAGGTCTTCCAGGGCGTCGTCATCGCCCGCCAGGGTGGCGGCATCGGCGAGACCTTCACGATCCGCAAGGTGAGCTTCGGCGTCGGCGTCGAGCGCGTGTTCCCCGTTCACACCCCGACGATCGACCGCATCGAGGTCGTCACCCGCGGCGACGTGCGCCGCGCCAAGCTCTACTACCTGCGCAACCTCCGCGGCAAGGCTGCGAAGATCAAGGAGAAGCGCTGACCTCAGCCCTGCGGTGACCCGATCGCCGCAGGCCCGTCACGCACACCGACGCACCGAGCCCGGCCCACGAGGAGGACCATTGACCGACCTCGAGGAGCCGGGCTCGGCCGTTCCCGACGACGCCGCGGGCGGCGCGGGTCCGGACGCGGGCGGCGATGCGACGGGTGCCGAGGGGAGCGCGACCGGCACGGGACGCGATGCGGCCGGTTCCGGGCAGACGCCGACGGCCGAGACGCGGCGGGGACGCCGAGCGACGGATGGCAAGCCGCCCCGCCGGATGTCCGCGCTGCGGGAGACGGCCATCGTGCTGGGCACGGCGCTCGTGCTCTCCCTGCTCATCAAGACGTTCCTCGTCCAGTCGTTCTTCATCCCGAGCGAGTCGATGGAGCCGACGCTCGTGAAGGGCGACCGGGTGCTCGTCTCGCGGCTCGTCCCGGGACCGCTCGACCTCCACCGCGGCGACATCGTGGTGTTCGTCGACCCGGGCGACTGGCTGCGTGACCCGCAGGAAACGATGAACCCCGTCCAGCGCGTGCTCGTCACGGCGGGCGAGTGGGTCGGTCTCCTGCCGGCCAACACCGGCTCGCACCTCATCAAGCGGGTGATCGGGCTCCCGGGCGACCACGTGGTGTGCTGCGACCCGACCGGCCGGATCACCGTCAACGGCGTGTCCCTGGACGAGCCGTACGTCATGCCCGGCGCCGCGCCGAGCCTCACCGAGTTCGACGTCGTCGTCCCGGACGGCAACCTGTGGGTGCTCGGGGACAACCGGGGCAACTCGGGCGACTCCCGCGCCCACATGGGCGGTCCCGGCGGCGGGTTCGTCCCGATGGAGGGAGTCGTCGGCGTCGCGCAGGTCCGCCTGTGGCCCTTCGACCGGTTCGGGGTGCTGCACAACCCGGGGGCGACCTTCGTCGACGTCCCCGACCCGACGCCGTGACCGCCGGGACGCCGCCGAGCCGTCGGCTGGAGCGCGAGCTCGCCGCGCGGGACGGTTCCGGCGAGCACCTCGTCGTCGGGGCGATGGACGAGGTCGGCCGCGGCTGTCTCGCCGGGCCGGTGAGCGTCGGCATCGTCGTGTCCGATCTCGTGCGCCGCGTCCCGACGGGGCTGCGCGACTCCAAGCTGCTGCCCAGCCACCGCCGCGAGGCGCTCGTGCGGCCCATCCAGTCGTGGGCGCTCGCGTGCGCCGTCGGGCACGCGAGCGCCGCCGAGATCGACGACGTCGGCATCATGGCCGCGCTCACCCTCGCCGGTCGGCGGGCGCTCGCCGCGATCCACGCGGCCGGCCTGGTCCCGGCCGTCCTGCTGCTGGACGGGAACCACGACTGGTTCACGCGCCGCGTCGACCTGTTCTCCGCGCTGGAGGACGGTTCGGTTGGGCAGTCGTTCCCGGCGGGGCAGCGGGTCCCGGCGGGGCCGGCGATCCTGCCCGAGCACGAGCCGCGCGTCGTCGTCCGGATCAAGGCGGACATGACGTGCACCGGGGTCGCCGCCGCGAGCATCCTCGCCAAGGTCGAGCGGGACGCGATGATGCGCGAGGCGCACGCCGCGGACCCGCGGTACGCGTGGGACGAGAACAAGGGGTACGCCTCGCCGAGCCACATCGCCGCGCTCGCGCAGCACGGGCCGTCCGGGCTGCACCGGCGCAGCTGGCGGCTGCCCGGCGTCGGGTCGGCGGGTCTCGGCTCGGCGGTCGGTGCCGAGCCGCCGACGGGCGTCGGGCTCGGTCCGGCCGACGGGCTCGACTCGGAGGAGACGCTCGAACGCGGCATGATGGTCTCGTGAGTGCAGAGGACCTGGAGAACTACGAGACCGAGATGGAGCTCGCGCTCTACCGCGAGTACCGGGACGTCGTCGGACTGTTCTCCTACGTTGTCGAGACCGAGCGCCGCTTCTACCTCGCCAACCACGTCGACCTGCAGGTGCGCTCGGCCGGCGGCGAGGTGTTCTTCGAGCTCTCCCTCGCCGACGCGTGGGTCTGGGACGTCTACCGCTCGGCGCGGTTCGTCAAGCAGGTGCGCGTCGTGACGTTCAAGGACGTCAACGTCGAGGAGCTGTCCAAGGCCGACCTCCAGGTTCCCTGAGCCTCACCCCTTCCAAGGGCTCTGGAGCCGCTGCCGGCCCGCCGCGTCGTCGCGGCTGACCGATCCGCCGGCTCGACCGTCGTCTCCCGCGCCCGCGACCGGACGCGCCTGGTCAGCCGGTGAACGACCTGGCTCCGACGGCCGGCCCATGCCGCCGCGACCGTTGATCCGACGCCGACCAGCGCTGTCCACACGGTCGCGAGACGACACCATCTCCTGACCGTGCACAGGCCCCGCGCGGCCTGCTCCTCCCGTGCCCGATGGTGGGTCCGAGGAGGTGGCCATGGCAGCGAAGGACACGCTCGGCCGGCGCGGGGAGGACCTCGCCGTCGCCTGGGCTCAGGAGCAGGGATGGTCCGTGCTCGCCCGCAACTGGCGGGGCGAGCGCGGGGAGATCGACGTCGTCGCCAGGGACGGGGACTGCCTCGTCGTGCTGGAGGTGAAGACGCGCTCCTCGATGGTGCTCGGCGGCCCGCTCGCGGCGGTGACACCGCGCAAGCTCGCGCGGCTCCGGTTGCTGACGGGGGAGTGGCTGGCGCGCGCCGACGAGGCCGGGTCGAGCGAGGCGCAGGGGACCGGGGGCCGCGCGCGTGGCCGCGGTGGCGGTCCGAGCGACGTGCGGATCGACGTGCTCGGCATCCTCTGGCCCGACGGGTCGGAGCCCCGCCTGGTCCACGTCCGGGGCGCCGGCTGATGGGCCTCGGTCGGACCTCCGCGATCGCGCTGCGCGGGCTGGTGGGGGACGTCGTCGAGGTCGAGGCCCACGTGGCCGCGGGCCTGCCAGCCTTCACGCTCGTCGGTCGCCCGGACCGGGCGCTCTCGGAGTCCCGCGAGCGCGTGCGCGCCGCGGTGCACTCGTGCGGGATCACGTTCCCGCAGCGGCGGGTCACGGTGAACCTCTGGCCGGCGGAGCTGCCGAAGGCCGGGTCGTCGTTCGACCTCGCGGTCGCGGTGGCGGTGCTCGCCGGGGCGGACGCCGCACCCGCTCGGCCGCGCGGCGTCGTGCACCTCGGCGAGCTCGGACTCGACGGCCGCGTCCACCCGGTCAGGGGCGTGCTGCCGATGGTGCACGCGGCCGTCCGGGCCGGGTGCCCCCGCGTCGTCGTCCCGCTGGCCGACGTCGCCGAGGCGTCGCTCGTGCCCGGTGCGCAGGTGCTCGGGGTCGGCCATCTGGCGGAGCTCCTGGAGCGGTACGGCGCGGAGGTGACCGTGCCGCGACTCCAGCCGGTGGAGCGCGCCGTCGCCGGTGGTGCGCCTGCCCCGGAGGCGGGGGCCGCGCTGCCGGGAGCCGCGCTCGACCTGGCCGACGTGGTCGGGCAGGACCAGGCGCGGTTCGCCCTCGAGGTCGCCGCGGCCGGAGCACACCACCTGTTCCTCGTCGGCCCCCCGGGGACCGGCAAGACCATGCTCGCCGCGCGGCTGCCGGGGATCCTGCCCGACCTGACCGAGGCGGAGGCCGTCGAGGTGACGTCGCTGCACTCGGTGGCCGGCACGTTCGACCCCTCCCGCGGCCTCATCGTCCGTCCGCCGTACGAGGCGCCGCACCACACGGCGAGTGCGGCCGCGATCGTCGGCGGCGGGTCGGGCGTGCCTCGCCCCGGCGCCGCGAGCCGGGCCCACCTGGGGGTGCTGGCGCTGGACGAGGCGCCCGAGTTCAGTCCGCGCGTGCTCGACACGCTGCGCCAGCCGCTGGAGAACGGGACGCTCACGCTCGACCGCGCGCTCGGGTCCGCGAGCTACCCGGCGCGGTTCCAGCTCGTCCTCGCCGCGAACCCGTGTCCCTGCGGCCACGCGGCGGGGAAGGGCGAGGAGTGCTCCTGCTCCTCGGTCCAGCGTCGGCGCTACCTGGGTCGCCTGTCCGGGCCGCTGCTGGACCGGGTCGACCTCCAGGTCGAGGTGCCTCAGACGCGCGCGGCGTCCCTGTCGGTCGAGGGCGGGGAGTCCAGCGCGACGATCGCCTCCCGGGTCCTGGCGGCGAGGCGACGGATGCGGCAACGGTGGCGCGATCGGCCCTGGTCGACCAACGCGGCGGTCCCCGGCGCGTGGCTGCGCAAGACGCACCCGTTGTCCCCGCAGGCCCGGGCCGACCTGGTGTGGGCGGTCGAGCACGGGTTGCTCACCCTGCGCGGCGCCGATCGGGTGCACCGGGTCGCGTGGACCATCGCGGACCTGGCCGGGCGGGACGAGCCCGGGGTGGACGACGTCGGTCAGGCCATGACGCTCCGGATGCGGGGGAGTCATGGGTAGCGGGCGGGCGTGGTCCGGGGCGGCGTTCGTGCCGTTCGACCGCGACGACCCCGTCCTCGTGGCGGCCGCCTGGTCGCGGCTCGTCGAGCCGGGCGACCGCGCAGCCGGGGAGGTGGTCGCGGCGCTCGGGGCGGCACCGGCGCTCGAGCTCGTCCTCGGGGGCGAGCATCGGGGCGAGCCACACCTCGACGCCGCTGTCGAGCGGTGGCGCACCCGCGTCGGCGAGCTCGACCCGGCGCGGGACGTCGAGCTGATCCGCACGCTCGGCGGGATCGTGCTGCACCGGGGTGACCCGCGATGGCCGGCGTCGCTGTTCGACCTCGGCGGAGCGGAGCCGCACTGCCTGTGGGTGCGGGGGGATCCCTCGCTCCTCTCGGCGGCGCGCGTGGGGGGTGTCGCCGTCGTCGGTGCGAGGGCGAGCACTCCCTACGGCGAGCACGTCGCGGCGGATCTCGTCGCGGCGCTCGCCGCCGAGGGGCGGGTCGTCGTGTCGGGTGGAGCGTTCGGGATCGATGCGGTCGCGCACCGCGTGACCCTCGCGGCCGGTGGGTCGACCGTCGCCGTCATGGCCGGCGGGCTCGACCGGTTCTACCCGGCCGCCAACGGCGGCCTGCTGCGACGGGTCGCACGGGAGGGTTGCGTCGTCGCCGAGGTTCCGCCCGGTTGCACCCCGACGCGGTTCCGGTTCCTCACGCGCAACCGGCTGATCGCGGCGCTCGCGGCCGGGTGCGTCGTCGTCGAGGCGGCGTGGCGGTCGGGAACGCTGTCGACCGCGAACCACGCAGCCGAGCTGATGCGACCGGTCGGCGCGGTGCCGGGCCCCGTGACGTCGGCCGCGTCGGCCGGGTGTCATCGGCTCATCCGAGAGGGGCAGGCCGTGTGCGTCGGGGACGCGGACGAGGTGCGCGAGCTGCTCGGTCCCGTCGCGGCGAGCGCGCTGGTGCCGGAGCCGGACGTCGGCCGGCTGGGGGACGCGCCGGGGCTGAGCGAGCGCGAGCGACGGGTGTGGGATGCCCTGCCGACGCGTCGGGCCGTCCGGCTCGACGCCGTGGCCCGGGCGGCCGGGTTCACGGTGGCGGAGACCCGGGCAGCCCTGGGGCGGCTGGCGGCCCGGCAGCACGTCGTGGAGGGGCCCGAGGGCTACCGCAGGTCGGGGTCCTGAGGTGGTGTCGCCGGCGGGTCGACGGGTGGGGACGCGGCGTGTGGTGACGACGTGCCCGGGCGGGTCGAGCCGCTGGGTGCCATCCCCGACGACTCCGCCCCCGCGAGCCTGCGACGCGACCGGGCCGCCGACACGTTCCCCCACCACATGAGGGCGATGGCGGCACCGCCGCCCGCGAGGCTGGCCCCCGCCATGTCCCATCGGGACTGCACGGCGTTCAGGAGCGCGATCACGAGAGTCGCGATGATCGCGCGGACGAGACCCTTGTCCATGTTTTCCTCTCTACTACGCCGACGCGGTGCCCGCCGCCGTGGCGTCCGACGGGGCTACGCCCGTGGCGGGCGGCGCGTCGGTGGACGTCGGCCAGCCGTCACTGGTCCTGTTCCCGATGCGGTGACTCCGGTGGCGCGGTGTCCCCAAGCTTGGGGCCGTCGGCTTGTTCGCGCGATCGAGCAGCAGACTTCTCTCCCCACCAGATGAACGTGGTGAGTACGGCACCCGTGACAAGCATGATGGCTGCCATGTCCCATTGGGACCGCAGAGCCGACCCCAGTGTCATCCCGGCGACCGAAAGGCACGAATAGATGATGTGCTTCTTCGTCATGGTTTTCCTCATTTGACGCACTGGATTCCAGCCAAGTGACTGTAGCGGAGCCGGACCTCCAGACGGGGGTAGCTGACCGGGCACACACCGCCCCGATCTCTGATGTACTGCTGGATCAGGAAGGCGAGAGCCGAGCCGCCGACGCACGCGAGGCCTGCCGAGACCGTGCAGAGGGCGCTACCGAGAACAAGTGCTGAAAGACCGGCGATTGTGCGCTGCTCTGCCCTGGAGTACCGAATGTAGATGTACCACCCGAACGAGACTGACGGGTCGGCTACCACGGGGTAGACGGTCTCGCTGTCGGGTTCGATCACCTGGACCACTGACGTGCCGTTCACCTCGTAGTGGGTCGCGACGTCTCGGCCGGACGCGTCAACCGCCCACGGCTTGCCCAGCTCGCCGATGTGCTCCTCCGGCGCGGTGCCACCGTCAATGACGAGCCGGACGGTGCCGTCGGCCGCGAGCTCCGGTCGGACGCCCTCCCCCAGCTCGTAGGTGAACTCATGAGGTCCGTCGGACGCCTGAGTGATGGTGAGGAGACGGGTCGTCCCATCGGCCGCCACCTGGACGGCGGCGCTGTACCTCCCGTCGACGTCCGAGTAGACGAGCGTGCCGTCGTCGGCGACCGCGGTCTCGTCGGCACCGCGCGTCTCGACCGGGAGGCTGAGCATGAGGGGTGTGGACGTTCCGTCGCTCGTCAGCGTGACGTGGCTCGCGGGGTCCCACGGGGCGACCGTCGTGGTTGCGTCGGTGCGCGCCACGAGGGCGCCGCCATCGTCCACGAACCCCACCGTCGAGTTCAGCGACGGTGCGACGTCTGAGATCAGCTCAGCAGCAGCATCGGCCGGAGCCGGGGTCGGTTGTGGCGATCCACAGCCCGACACGGTGAGTGCCACGGCGACAACCGCAGCCGATGCGAGGACGACTCGTCTGTTCTGAACCACGTGCACTCCCTGCTATTTCTAAGTAGCGCCACTTTAAGGAGGTCGCTCGGTTTGTGTCAATCCGAGTCGAAGAGGGGTGGGTGGTGTGGATTCGGTTCCGCGGGGTTCACGGCCGGATCGTCGGGGCGACGTGGGCGGGTGTCGGTGGTTGCGTCGGGGCGGTTCGGAGGCGAGCGTGGGGGAGTGAGCGGAGCGCGGGACGTCGAGCAGGTGGCGCAGCGTGCCCGCTCGGCGTCCTCCCGTCGCGCGTCGGTCGGTGTGCCAGACGGGACACGGCCCGGCGACGCGGCGCTGCTCGAGGAGTTCGCGAGCTACCTCACCCTGCAGCGGGGGCGCTCCGAGCACACCGTGCGCGCCTACCTGGGGGACGTCGCCGACCTGCTCGCCGAGACGCCGGGCACGGCCGCGCGCGCCGACCTGGAGCGGCTCGACCTCGCCGTCCTGCGGCGGTGGCTGGCCGGTCAGACGACGCGCGGTCTCGCCCGCTCGACCATGGCGCGGCGCGCCTCCGCCGTCCGCACGTTCACGGCCTGGGCGACGGCGCAGGGGCATCTGGCGATCGACCCCGCCCTCCGGCTCAAGGCGCCCCGCGCGGACCGGACCCTGCCGACCGTCCTCAGCGCACGCCAGGCGGCCCTGGCCGTCGATGCCGCCCGTGACGTGGCGACGGCGCACCGTCCTTCCGTTGACCCCGACGGCTCCACCGACCCCGACGGCTGGGTCGGTCCGGACCGTCCGGACGACGACGACTCGACGGGCGCCCACTCCGACGTTGCCGTCGAGGCCGATCCGGCGCGCCGTTCCGGCGGTCCGGCTGCCGCGGCACGCCGTGGGGCGGGCGACTCAGCGGAGCTGGCGGCGGTCCAGGCGCGCGACGCTGCCATCCTCGAGCTGCTCTACGGGGCGGCGATCCGGGTGTCGGAGGCGTGCGCCCTCGACGTCGGCGCGCTCGACCTGCCCGCCGGCCTCGTCCGCGTGCTCGGGAAGGGCAACAAGGAGCGCGTCGTGCCGTTCGGGACGCCGGCGGCCGAGGCGCTGCGTCGGTGGCTGACCCGTCGCGCCGACCTCGCCGGCCCACGCGCCGGCCACGCGCTGTTCGTCGGCGTCCGGGGCGGTCGGATCGACCCGCGGACGGTCCGCACGATCGTCCACCGGGCCGCGACGATCGCCGGCGTCCCGGACATCGCCCCCCACGGGCTGCGCCACTCCGCCGCCACGCACCTGCTCGAGGGTGGCAGCGATCTGCGCACCATCCAGGAGATGCTCGGGCACGCCTCGCTGGCGACCACCGAGCGGTACACGCACGTCTCCCCGGAGCGGCTGCTCGCGACGTTCCGCCAGGCGCACCCACGCGCCTGAGACCGGCGCCCGGCGGCTCGGCCGGCTTGCGCCAGTCCGGCGCGCTGGGGCGTGCGGAGGGCGCCGCCGAGCGACCGAAGGCTCGCGCCCATCCCGCGTCTGGAGCCGGTGCCCTGCACGATGCCGAGGGGGCGCTCGCTTGCGCCGGACCGCGTCCGCCACCGGCGCCGAACGCATCGCCGGTCGAGCCGGTCCGCTCGCGCCAACCCGCGCGTGAGTGCGGAGGCGAACGGTGCCGAGCGGCCACCCGCACGCCGGACGGGGTGGTGGTGCGCGCGAGACCCCGTCGGCTCACGGTCGCCGCCCGCCCCGGTTCGAGCCCCTGACCGGGGCGCTCGCTGTCCACAGCGTCGCGAGATGTGCGTGCGTCCACCGTGTCCCGCCAGCCCCCCGCGCGGGCCGCGGAGAACCGGCACGCTCGAGCGATGAACCAGTCGATCAGACGGAATCGGCCGACCGGGCCGAACCACCGGACCCTGCACCTCGCCCTCGCGGCGATCCTTGCGGCGCTCGTCGCGCTCTCCTTCGTCGTCGCCCCCGATGCCTCGGCTCGCCCCGCGCGCCGTCACGCCGACGTCGTCTACGACTGGCCGATCGGCGACGGCGACGTCACGCGCCCCTTCGACGATCCGGCCCTTCCCTGGCTGGCGGGGCATCGCGGCGCCGACCTCGCCGGCAGCGAGGGGGACGAGGTGCGCGCGGCGGGCGACGGCGTCGTCGCCTTCGCCGGCAGCGTCGCGGGCAGGCCCGTGGTGTCGATCGACCACGACGACGGGCTGCGCACGACCTACGAGCCCGTCCTGCCCGGCGTCGCGGCGGGGCAGCGGGTCGCCGGGGGAGAGGTGATCGGCACGCTGGAGGCGGGCCACGGCACGGGCGCCGACCTGCACTGGGGTGCGCGCCGCGGTCGTGACGACTACGTCGACCCCGTCCTGCTCGTGAGTCCGCGGCCCGTGATCCGCCTCTATCCGTTGAGGCAGTAGGATGGAAGGCGCACTCGGTCCGTGCCGAGTGACATCGCGTGCCCACCCACCGGTCGGCAGCCGCCAGCACGAGTCCCGTCATGGTCCTCGCGCGGGCGGACCGAGCCGCCCGGGGCGCAGCTCTTCGGTCCATCTCGGACATCGATCCGAGTGGCAGTGCTGCGTCGTGAGCACCAGGGACCGCCCCGAGAGGGGAACGGTCAGCAACCGACACGCGGCAGCGTCGTGGGCAGGACCCGCCGACGCGCGCCGCACGATGCGTGGGCTCGCCCACGCCGAAAGGACGTGCCATGGCCGTCGTCACCATGCGTCAGCTCCTCGAGAGCGGCGTTCACTTCGGGCACCAGACCCGCCGTTGGAACCCGAAGATGAAGCGCTTCATCTTCACCGAGCGCAACGGCATCTACATCATCGACCTGCAGAAGTCGCTCGCGGACATCGACCGCGCGTACTCCTTCGTCAAGGAGACCGTCGCGCACGGCGGGACGATCCTCTTCGTCGGCACGAAGAAGCAGGCCCAGGAGACGGTGGCCGAGCAGGCCACGCGCGTCGGGATGCCCTACGTCAACCAGCGCTGGCTGGGCGGCATGCTCACCAACTTCCAGACGGTCTCCAAGCGCCTCGCGCGCCTCGCGGAGCTCGAGGACGTCGACTTCGACGACGTGGCCGCCTCCGGCCGCACGAAGAAGGAGCTCCTCATGATGCGCCGCGAGAAGGAGAAGCTCGAGCGCACGCTCGGCGGTATCCGCACCATGGCCAAGGTGCCCTCGGCGGTGTGGGTCGTCGACACGAAGAAGGAGCACCTCGCGATCGCCGAGGCCCGCAAGCTCAACATCCCGGTCGTGGCCATCCTCGACACGAACTGCGACCCGGACGAGGTCGACTTCCCGATCCCCGGGAACGACGACGCCATCCGCGCCGTCGCGCTGCTCACCCGCGTGGTCGCGGACGCCGTCGCCGACGGCACCATCGCCCGTCACTCCGGCTCCCAGACCGGCGAGGAGGCCGAGCCGCTCGCCGAGTGGGAGACCGAGCTCCTCGCGGGCGAGGTCGCCGCCGGTGAGGCTGCCGCTGACGCGCAGCTCGCCGCCGACGAGGTCCTCGTCGAGGCCGAGGTCGCCGAGGCCGTGGCCGAGGTCACGGGCTCCGAGGCCGACGAGGCTGCCGCCGTCGTCGCCGAGGTCGTGGCGGACGCGGCCCAGGTCGCGGCGGACGAGGTCGAGGCCGCGGCCGAGGGCCGCGACGCCTGACCGGCGCCAGCTCACCACTCGACTACACGATCGGAAGAGAGAACAGTCATGGCGAACTACACCGCCGCTGACATCAAGGCGCTCCGTGAGCGCACGGGTGCCGGCATGCTCGACGTCAAGAAGGCGCTCGACGAGGCCGAGGGCGACTCCGAGAAGGCTCTGGAGATCATCCGCGTCAAGGGCCTCAAGGGCGTCGCCAAGCGCGAGGGTCGCGCCGCGTCGGAGGGTCTCGTGACCGCCGCCGTCGTCGACGCCCCCGACGCCGACGGCCAGGTCGGCGTCCTCGTCGAGCTGAACGCCGAGACCGACTTCGTCGCGAAGAACGAGAAGTTCCTCGCCCTCGCGGACAAGGTGCTCGGTGCCGCCGTCGCCTCGCAGGCCGCCGACGCCGACGCGCTGCTGTCCGCAGCCGTCGACGGTGGCACCGTCGCGGACCTGGTGGACGAGGCTGCGGCCACGCTCGGCGAGAAGATCGTCGTGCGTCGCGTCACCCGCGTCCCGGGCGAGCGCATCTCGGTCTACCTGCACAAGACGGCCAAGGACCTCCCGGCCCAGATCGGCGTGCTCGTCGCGTCGGACGTCGCCGCCCAGGAGATCGCCGACGACATCGCGAAGCACATCGCCGCCTACTCCCCGCTGTACCTCACCCGTGAGGACGTGCCGGAGCAGACGGTCGCCGACGAGCGTCGCATCGCCGAGGAGATCGCCCGCAACGAGGGCAAGCCGGAGGCCGCGCTCGCCAAGATCGTCGACGGACGCCTCAACGGGTTCTTCAAGGACCAGGTCCTCGTCGAGCAGGCCTACGCCCGCGACCCGAAGAAGACGGTCGGCCAGGTCGTCACCGAGTCCGGTGGCAACGTGACCGGCTTCGTCCGCTTCCGCGTCGGCGCCTGACACCGAACGGCGGCCCCGACCACGCACGTGGTCGGGGCCGCCGTCGCACATCACCACCCGTTCGTCCCAGCCGCCAGCGCAGTCGATCCACCGCCTGCCAGCCGAAGGAAGCGTAGGAACCGCGATGTCCGAGCCCACCGCCCGCCCCCGCCGCGTTCTGCTCAAGCTCTCCGGGGAGGTGTTCGGTGGTGGCCAGATCGGTCTCGACCCGGACGTCGTCTCGAGGATCGCCGGTGAGATCGCCGAGGCCGTCACGGACGGCGTCCAGGTCGCCATCGTCGTGGGCGGCGGCAACTTCTTCCGCGGCGCCGAGCTCTCCCAGCGCGGCATGGACCGCGCCCGCGCCGACTACATGGGCATGCTCGGGACCGTCATGAACTGCCTCGCCCTGCAGGACTTCCTGGAGAAGGCCGGGGTGAGCACGCGCGTCCAGACGGCCATCACCATGGGACAGGTCGCCGAGCCGTACATCCCGCTCCGCGCGATCCGCCACCTCGAGAAGGGCCGCGCCGTCATCTTCGGCGCCGGGGCGGGCATGCCCTACTTCTCCACCGACACCGTCTCGATCCAGCGGGCCCTCGAGACCCACTGCGACGAGGTGCTCGTCGGCAAGAACGGCGTCGACGGCGTCTACACGGCCGACCCGAAGGTCGACCCGACGGCGACGAAGCTCGACCACCTGACCTTCGACGAGGCCCTGCAGCGCGACCTGCGCGTGCTCGACGCGACCGCCTTCAGCCTGTGCCGGGACAACGCCCTGCCGATGCGCGTCTTCGGCATGAACGAGCGGGGCAACGTCACGCGCGCCCTCCGGGGTGAGAAGATCGGGACCGTGGTCACGGCCTGAGTCCAGCCCGACGGCCTCACCGGGCCGACCACCACGACAGCAGCGGTGCCCGACCGGGCGCCACGTTAGGAGCAGCAGTGATCGACGACATTCTCCTCGAGGCCGAGGACAAGATGGACAAGGCCGTCGAGTTTGCCCGGGAGGAGTTCGCCGCGATCCGCACGGGCCGTGCCAACGCGAGCCTCTTCCACCGCATCCTCGTGGACTACTACGGCGCCCCGACGCCGCTCCAGCAGCTCGCCGGCGTCACCATCCCCGAGGCGCGCACCGTGCTCATCCAGCCGTACGACCGCGCCGCGACGAACGACATCGTCAAGGCCGTGCGCGACTCCGACCTCGGCGTCAACCCGACCGACGACGGCAACGTCATCCGCGTCTCCATGCCCGTCCTCACCGAGGAGCGCCGCCGCGACTACGTGAAGCTCGCCAAGCACAAGGGCGAGGAGGCCCGCGTCTCCGTCCGCGCCGTGCGTCGCAAGGCCAAGGACGAGCTCGAGCGACTCGTCAAGGACGGCGAGGTCGGCGAGGACGAGGTCGCCCGCGCCGAGAAGGAGCTCGAGGGCATCACGAAGGGCCACGTCGAGACGATCGACTCCCTGGTCGCGCACAAGGAGCGCGAGCTCCTCGAGGTCTGACACCGCGTGACCACCCCGGACGCTCCCGCCACCGAACCCGAGCACTCGCCCCCGGTCTCCCGACGCGCCCTGCGCCGGGCGGCCGCGACGTCGGCGACCGCTCGGGGGCCGGAGCCCGCCGTCGACCAGCCCGCCGTTGAGGAGACCGCCGGCGACGAGGGCACGCGTCCGGGCTCGGCATCGACGTCCGTCCGGACGTCGACCGCGCCCGGGACTCCCGCCCCGGACGCCACGGTCGAGCCCGCCGCGCCGCAGGGCCCCGACCGGCTCTCGGACACGGCCACCGTCATCCTCAGCCGGCGCGAGCTGCGCGCCCTGCGGGCGGAGACGGGAGCCATTCCGGTCGTCGTCGAGCCGACAGCCGCCGAGCCCGGGGCTGCGGACCGGTCCCGGCGCCCGGCGGAGGGCGCCGACGACCGGACCCATGTCGCTGCCGGCGCTCCGGCGGGACCCGTATCGACCGTGAGCGTGACCGCAGCACCTGTCGCGACCGCGCCGGCCTCGGCGACGCAGGCCTCCGCCACGCCGACCTCCGCCAAGCCGACCGGGACGGTGCCGGCCGAGCCGGCCTCGGCACCGACTCGACCGGCCCCGACCAACGCCGGCGCCTCCGCCACGGCCGGATCGGCGTCCAGCTCCGGCGATCCCATCGCCGCCGCGGCCGGGTCCACCGCTGATGCCGAGCCCGCCTCCGGCACCGAGCCCACGATCGTCGCCGAACCCGCCGTCGAGCCCGCGTCCGCCGCGGACGAGCCACCCCCCGCCGCGGTCCCGACGCTGGCCGCGCCCCTCGACCCGATCACGACCATGCCGGTCGTCGCGGCCCCGTCCTCGCGCGCCGGGCGCAACCTTCCCGTCGCCATCGGGGTCGGCCTCGGCCTCGGGGCGCTGTTCCTGGCGAGCCTGTTCATCCGCAAGGAGCTGTTCGGCGTCCTCGCCATCACCGTCATGGTGATGGCGGTCATGGAGCTGCGCACGGCCCTCGCGAAGGTCCGGGTGGCGATCCCGCTGCTCCCGCTGGTCGTCGGCACGGCCGGGATGGTGGTGTCGTCCTACCTCGTCGGTCCCGAGGCGCTCGTCGTCGCGCTCGTCGTCACGGCCGGGGCACTCGTGGTCTGGTGCGTCATCGACACCCCCGGGGCGCTCGCGCTGCGCAACGCCAGCGCCTCCGTCTTCGTCGCCGCCTACGTCCCGTTCCTCGGCTCGTTCCTCGGGATCGCCCTCGCGGCCGGCGACGGCGCGCTCCGCGTCCTCTACATCACCGCCCTGGCGGTGGCCTGCGACACGGGTGGTTACGCCGCCGGTGTGCTCTGGGGACGCCACCCGATCGCGCCGACCGTGAGCCCGAAGAAGTCCTGGGAGGGCTTCGGCGGCTCGATCGCGCTCGCGGTCGCCGTCGGGGTCGGGCTCGGGATCTGGTTCTTCGACCTGGCGTGGTGGGCCGGCCTCCTCCTCGGCGTGGTCGCGGTGCTCGCCGCGGTGGTCGGGGACCTCGCCGAGTCGCTCATCAAGCGCGATCTCGGGATCAAGGACATGGGCTCGTTCCTACCCGGCCACGGCGGGATGCTGGACCGCATCGACGCCCTGCTCGTCGTCGCGCCCGTCGTGACCGTGCTGCTCGCCTACCTGGTGCCCGCCTGATCCGGTGCGGCGCCGCCCCGACGAGGGGACAATGACCACTGTGAGGACTCCATGACCACCGATCTGCCGGCCCCCGCCGCGCCGTCGACCGCGACGGCCGCGCCGTCGTCCGCGTCGACCACGACCGCGCCGGCCCCCGGGGCCAGACCGCGCCTGCAGATGGCCGCGCCGCGGCGCGGCAAGCCGCCGCGCCACCTCGCCGACCTCACGGTCGCCGAGCGCAAGGACGCGGCCAAGGAGCTCGGGATCCCCGCGTTCCGGGCCGACCAGCTCTCGCGCCACTACTTCACGCACCTCACGCGCGACGCGGACGCCATGTCCGACCTGCCCGCGACGGGACGTGACGACCTCGTCTCCTCGCTGCTGCCCGAGCTCATCACGCCCGTCCGCACGCTCGAGGCGGACGGCGGCGACACCGTCAAGACACTCTGGTCGATGCACGACGGCGCGAAGGTCGAGTCGGTGCTCATGCGCTACCGCGACCGGACGACGCTGTGCGTCTCGAGCCAGGCCGGCTGCGGCATGGCCTGCCCGTTCTGCGCCACGGGCCAGCTCGGCCTCACCCGCAACCTCTCGACGGCCGAGATCATCGAGCAGGTCCGCCTCGCGGCGAGGGCCAGCAGGGACGGCGACCTTCCCGGCGGCCCGACCCGGCTGTCCAACGTCGTCTTCATGGGCATGGGCGAGCCGCTCGCCAACTACCGCGCCGTCGTGAACGCCGTCCGCCGCATGGTGGAGCCCGCCCCGTCGGGTCTCGGGCTCTCGGCGCGCAACGTCACCGTCTCCACCGTCGGTCTCGTGCCGGCGATCGACAAGCTCGCGGCCGAGGGCATCCCGGTGACGCTCGCGCTCTCGCTGCACGCGCCCGACGACGAGCTGCGGGACGAGCTCATCCCGATCAACTCGCGCTGGAAGGTCGGCGAGGCGCTCGACGCGGCGCGGCGCTACTTCGACGTCACGGGCCGGCGCGTCTCGATCGAGTACGCCCTCATCCGGGACATCAACGACCACGCCTGGCGGGCCAGCCTCCTGGCCGACGAGCTCGTCAAGCGCGGCCGCGGCTGGGTCCACGTCAACCCGATCCCGCTCAACCCGACACCGGGTTCGAAGTGGACGGCGAGCGATCCCGCCGTCGAGGCCGAGTTCGTGGCACGGTTGCGTGCAGCGGGAATCCCGACCACCATCCGTGACACACGCGGCAGCGACATCGACGGCGCGTGCGGCCAGCTCGCGGCGGGGGCCGAGGACCAGCCGGGGGCCCGTCCGCGTCGCGGACGGGGCTCCGACGACAGCGCGTCTGCAGCAGTATCCCGAGCAACAAGCGAGACGATCGACGAGACGACGAAGGAGGCGAGCCGGTGAGCCAGCTCTTTCCTCGGGTGGCACCGACCCAGCGGGGATACGACCCCAAGCAGGTCGAGGAGTTCTTCGCGCACGCGCGTGCCGTCTACGAGAACGGCGTGACGCCCGGCGGTCAGGACGCCGCCGACTTCGGCGCGTCGGACGTCCGCTCCGCGGCCTTCGACCTGGTCCGTCGCGGCTACCACGCGGCCAGCGTCGATGCCGCGCTGGACCGGCTGGAGGCCGCGTTCGTCGCGGCCGAGCGCACCGACTTCATCGCCGACCGCGGGCAGCACGCGTGGATGGACGCCGTCGTCGACCGCGCGACGTCCCTCTACGACCGGCTCAAGCGGCCCGACGGCCAGCGGTTCGCGCCGCCGGAGCGGGGACGCGGCTACGACCCCGAGCAGGTCGACGCCCTGCTCGACCGGCTGGTCGCCTACTTCGACGACGGCACCCCGATCACCGCCGCCGAGGTGCGCACGGCCTCCTTCGCCTCGGCGCCGCGCTCGCGCGCCTACGCCGAGGGTCCCGTCGACGCGTACCTCGACCGCGTGGTCGACGTGCTCCTCGCCGTCGAGTAGCACCGCCGCCGTGTTCTGGGTCGGCGTCGGGGTCTTCCTCCTCGGCCTGCTCGTGTCCATCGCCTGGCACGAGCTCGGTCACCTCCTGCCGGCGAAACGGTTCGGCGTCCTCGTCCAGCAGTACATGGTCGGCTTCGGGCCGACCCTGTGGTCGCGGGTGCGCGGCGGCACCGAGTACGGCGTCAAGGCGATCCCGCTCGGCGGGTACATCCGGATGGTCGGCATGTACCCGACCGACGCCCAGCTCCCGGCCGCGACGGCGTCGCGCCGGGTGGTCGGCGACCGGCGCGGGCTGCGTCGCTGGTCCCGCGAGATCGCGGCGGAGGCGCGCGAGTTCTCCGCGTCGGAGATCGCCGCCGGCCAGGAGTCCCGCACGTTCTCGGCGCTGCCGGTCCGGCGGCGGATCGTCGTCATGCTGGGTGGGCCGTTCGCCAACCTCGTCCTCGGCTTCGTCCTGCTCGCCATCGCCTTCTGCGGCATCGGCCTGCCGTCGACCACGACGACGATCGCCGCCGTCTCGCCCTGCGTCGCCACGGGCGGCGCCGCGTGCACCGATGCCGACGACCCGTCGCCCGCCGCCGTCGCCGGCATCGAGCCGGGCGACGTCGTCGTCGCATGGGACGGGACGCCGATCGCCGACTGGCCGGACCTGCAGGAGCGCATCGTCACGGGGGAGGCCGCGCCCGCCGTCGTCACCGTCGAGCGCGCCGGGACGCGGCTGGACCTGCCGATCTCGCCGACGCTCGTCCCCGCGGCCGAGGGGACCGACCCGGTCCCGGTCGTCGGCATCACGCCGGTGCGGGAGCTGGCGCCGGTCTCGCCGGGGGAGTTCCTCGGGATCTTCGGCGACACGGTCGCGCAGACCTTCGGTCTCATCGTGACGCTCCCCGTGCAGCTCTTCGACCTCGTCGTCGCGCTCGTCACGGGCGGCGAGCGGGACGCCGGCGTCATCGGCATCGTCGGCGTCGGACGGATCGCCGGCGAGGCGACGGGCACCGACAACGTCTTCGGCGTCACCGGCTCGGTGCTGCTGCTCCTGCAGCTGCTCGGCTCGCTCAACCTCGCGCTCTTCGCGTTCAACCTCATCCCGCTGCTGCCGCTCGACGGGGGCCACGTCGCCGGGGCCCTGTGGGAGGCGGTCCGCCGCCGCGTCGCGCGCTGGCGGGGGCGGCCCGACCCGGGGCCCGTGGACACCGCGCGCGCCCTCCCGCTCACGTACGTGGTGATCGGGGCGTTCCTCGTCATGTTCGTCGTGCTCACGGTGGCGGACCTCGTGGCCCCCATCACGCTGACGGGCGGCTAGCCGTGTCCGTGCGCGCCCTCACGCCGGGGGAGGAGGCGAGCGCGCTCGACCTGTGCGCGCGCGACCCCGTCGCCGCCGTGCTCGCGGCCGCGCGGATCGAGGAGGGCGGCGTCAGCCCCGTGCTCGGCGTCGGGGCGTGGGGCGCGTTCGAGGGCGAGGAGCTGGTCTCGCTCCTGTGGCTCGGCTCCAACCTCGTCCCGGTCAGCCCGTCCGGTCGGGGGCTCGCCGCCCTCGCCGGGCAGGTGATCCAGCGCACGCGCCGCTTCTCCTCCGTCGTCGGTGACTCGGCGGCGGTCCACGTCGTCTGGAGCCACCTCGCGCAGGCGATGCCGGAGCCGCGCCAGGTGCGACGCCAGCCCTCGCTCACCCTCACCGGTCCGCCGGCGACCGCGCCGCACCCGCTGGTGCGTCCGGCCCGGGAGGACGAGCTCGACATCCTCCTGCCCGCCTCCGTCGCGATGTTCACCGAGGAGTACGGCTACTCCCCGCTCGGCTCCGGCGCCGGGTACCAGCGGCGCGTGCGGCAGCTCGTGGAGAGCGGGCGGTCGTTCGTCCTCGTCGAGCACGAGGGCGGCGTCCCCCGGATCGTGTTCAAGGCGGAGATCGGGGCGTTCGCGCTCGGCGTCGCCCAGCTCCAGGGCGTCTGGGTCGACCCGAGCCGACGCGGGGAGGGGATCGGCGCGGCGGGCACCGCCGCCGTCGTCGAGCACGCGTTCGCGCTCGGCGCCGAGACCGTCTCGCTCTACGTCAACGACTACAACTCCCGCGCCCGCCGCACCTACCGCCGCGTCGGGTTCACCGAGGTCGGGGAGTACACGACGATCGTCGTGTGACGGCGGCGCCCCGCGGGAGGCCCAGTAGGCTGGCGGACGTGCTGATGCGGTCCTCCACCCTGTTCCTGCGCACACTGCGCGACGACCCGGCCGACGCCGAGGTCGACTCCCACAAGCTCCTCGTCCGCGCGGGGTACATCCGCCGCGCCGCGCCCGGGATCTACACGTGGCTGCCGCTCGGGCTGCGCGTGCTCGGCAACGTCGAGCGCATCGTGCGCGAGGAGATGGCGGCCGCCGGAGCCCAGGAGATCCACTTCCCGGCGCTGCTGCCCCGCGAGCCGTACGAGGCGACGAACCGGTGGACCGAGTACGGCCCCAACCTGTTCCGGCTCAAGGACCGCCGCGAGAACGACTACCTCCTTGCGCCGACGCACGAGGAGATGTTCACGCTCGTCGTCAAGGACCTGTACTCCAGCTACAAGGACCTGCCCCTCACGCTGTACCAGATCCAGACGAAGTACCGCGACGAGGCGCGCCCCCGCGCCGGGCTGCTGCGCGGCCGCGAGTTCGTCATGAAGGACGCCTACAGCTTCGACGTCGACGCCGAGAGCCACGCCGCCTCCTACGCCGCCCAGCGCGACGCGTACGAGCGGATCTTCGACCGGCTCGGCCTGCCCTACGTCATCGTCGCCGCGACCTCCGGCGCGATGGGCGGCTCCCGCTCGGAGGAGTTCCTCGTCCCGTCGCCGGTCGGTGAGGACACCTACGTGCGCTCGGCCGGCGGGTACGCGGCGAACGTCGAGGCCGTGACGACCCCGGTCCCCGACGCGCGTCCGCACGACGACCTCCCGGCCGCCCACGTCGAGGACACACCCGACTCCACGACGATCGCCACGCTCGTCGACGCGGCGAACGCGCTCCACCCGCGGGCCGACCGGCCGTGGACAGCGGCCGACACGCTGAAGAACGTCGTGGTCGCCGTCGCCCACCCCGACGGCGAGCGCGAGGTCGTCGTCATCGGCGTGCCCGGTGACCGCGAGGTCGACCCGAAGCGGCTCGAGGCCGCCTTCGCCCCGGCCGAGGTGGAGCAGGCCGGCGACGCCGACTTCGCCGCCCACCCGGAGCTGGTCAAGGGCTACATCGGCCCCGCCGTCCTCGGCCCGAACGCGGGCGGGGAGCGCGAGGTCGACGACGACGCCCACGCGGGTGCGGACGGCGCGGCACGGGGGCGCGTGCGCTCCGGGGCGGTCCGCTACCTGCTCGACCCGCGCGTCGTCGCCGGGACCCGCTGGGTCACGGGGGCGAACGAGGAGGGGCGGCACGTGTTCGACCTCGTGGCCGGGCGGGACTTCACCGCCGACGGCACGATCGAGGCCGCCGAGGTGCGCGCCGGCGACCCGGCGCCCGACGGCTCCGGCGCGCTCGAGCTCGCGCGCGGCATCGAGATGGGCCACGTGTTCGACCTCGGGACCAAGTACTCCGAGGCGCTCGGGCTCACCGTGCTCGACCAGAACGGCAAGTCGCGCGTCGTGCACATGGGCTCCTACGGCATCGGCGTCTCGCGGGCCGTCGCCGCGATCGCGGAGGCGTATCACGACGACAAGGGCCTCGCCTGGCCCGTCGCCGTCGCGCCGGCCCAGGTGCACATCGTCGCCACGGGCCGCGACGAGGAGGTGTTCGCCGCCGCGGACGCCCTCGCCGTCGCCCTCGACGCCGCCGGCCTCGACGTCCTCTACGACGACCGCCGCAAGGTCTCGCCGGGCGTGAAGTTCGCCGACGCCGAGCTCATCGGCCTCCCCGTCACGGTCGTCGTCGGCCGCGGGCTGGCCGAGGGCACGGTCGAGGTGCGACGACGCGCGAGCGGCGTGACGGAGCAGGTGCCCGTGGCGGACGCGGCCGACGTCGTCGTCGAGACGGTGGCGTCGCTGCGCTGACGTGTGGCAGACTGCACGGTTCGCCTGACCACCCCTAGGAGGCCATCGTGTCCGGCGTGTTCCCGGTCTTCATCGTCCTGATCGTTGCGGTCATCGTGCTGGTCGCGGTCGGCGCGCACCGCAGCAACGTCAAGCGCCAGGAGTCGATGGCGGCGTACGCCGCCGCGCGCGGCTGGAGCTACGAGCAGCGGCGACCGGAGCTGGCGCGCCGCGTCGGGCTGGCCCGGCCGAGCTACGGCGACAACGTCATCGAGGGTGTCCTCGACGGCCACCCGTTCGTCGCGTTCGACCACGTCCGGTACGAGAGCGACGGCGACAACGGCCAGCGCTCCGTCCCGGTCTCCGTGGTCGCCGTCAACCTCGGCGTGGCCGTCCCGCAGCTCGAGATCACGCGGCAGGGGGCGTTCAGCCGGTTCTTCACCGACCTGTTCGGGACGGACCACCTCGTCGGGGACAAGGTGTTCGACGACGCGGTGCGCATCCGCACGAACTCGCCCGGGTTCACGGCCGAGGTGCTGACGCAGCCGATGAAGACGCTGCTGCTGTCCCGCCTGGACCGGTCGTGGCGCTTCTCGGGGGACAACCTCCTCACGGTCGCCGACGGCAAGCACACCCCGGAGCAGCTCGAGGGCGTGCTGGCCACGTGCCTCCAGATGGTCGCGTCGATCCCACCAGGCGTCTGGGCAAGGCTGCAGGCCGGCGCCGCGGGGCTGGACGCGCCGGCGGCACCCGTCGTCGACGCCCCCGTCGCCGACGCGCCCGTCGCGCCGGTGACCGACGCCGTGCCGCCGCAACCGCTCGGCCCGCAGGCGCCGACGCCGGGCGTGGTCCCGGCACCGCCGTCGACCGACAGCCGCTCGAGCCTGCTGGAGGAGTCGGTCGGCTGGAGCATCGACCCCATCACCGGCAAGCGGACCTCCCGCTGAGGCCGGCATGATCGGGATCTTCGGGCTCGTCGTCGTCCTCTTCCTCGTCCTCGTCGTCGCGGGGGCCATCGTCGCCGTCGTCCTCGCGATCACGACGGCGCAGCGCCGGGGCCGCGAGCGCACGGCATCGCTCGGGGCCTACGCCCGCGGTCGCGGCTGGCGCTACGAGGCGTACCGCTCCGGCCTCGCGCACCGCGTCGGCCTCGAGGGCACGCCGAACGCGACCAACGTCGTGGAGGGCACGGCCGACGGGCGTGCCTTCGTCGCGTTCGACCACACCCGCTACGTCAGCGACGGCCAGAACGGACACCGGGCGGTCCCGGTCTCGGTCGTCGTCGTGCACCTCGGCGTCGTCGTGCCCGAGCTGGAGATCTCGCGCCAGGGCGCGCTGGACCGGTTCTTCCAGGGGATCTTCGGCACCGACCACCTCGTCGGCGACACGGTGTTCGACGACGCCGTGCGCATCCGGACCAACTCGCCGGAGTTCACGGCCGAGGTCCTGACGCTGCCGATGAAGCGGCTGCTGCTCGCCCGCCTGCACCGGTCGTGGCGGTTCGTCGGCGACAGCCTCGTCACCGTCGCGGACGGACAGCACACGCCGCAGCAGCTCGAGGAGGCGCTCGGGTCGTGTCTCCAGGTGATCGCCACCATCCCGCCGCAGGTCTGGGCGCGGTTGCAGGGCGGCGGTGCGGCCGCGGCGCCGCGGGACGTCGTGCGGGACGCGGTCGCCGACCCGGTGCGCGATGCGCCGGCGCTGCCCGGCTCGGAGATGCCGGGCGGGCTGTTCGAGGAGTCGGTGGGCTGGCAGATCGACCCGATCACCGGGCAGCGGCGCGCGCGCTGAGACCGTCCGGACCTGGACCGTCGGGTCCGCCGCCGTCGGCCCGGCTGCGCGCGGTTCGGGACGGCCGGCTCAGGACGGCGTGACCAGCCCCGGGAGCACGACCGCCGAGGAGTCGAGCGGTGCGAGCGTCGCGCCGGTCTGGAGGGCCAGGAGGTAGCTCTCGAGGGCCGCGTCGGCGACCGTCGGACGCAGGGCGCCCGGTGCGTCGGCGTTGACCCAGAGCTCCGCGAGCGAGGCCTCGAGCGTGGCGACGGCGGCCGTCTCGTCCAGCGCCAGGACCGACGCCACGTCGTAGAACCCCTGCCGCGGGTCGTTCGAGGTGCCGGCGACGCCGCTCGCCACGGCGACGGTGTCCCCGGCCCGCCGCAGCGCCGCGGCCCGCGCGACCCACGTCGCGCGCGACGTCTCGTCGGAGGTGCGGGCCGCGAGGGCCTCGTAGGTGAAGGCCGTCCCGTCGAGGCCGCGGACGAGCTCCGGGCTCGAGCCCAGCGTCGAGACCTGGAGCGCCGCGTCGTCGATCCCGCCGCGGGAGAGCGTCACGGCCTGGACCGCCTCGCCCTCGCCGGCGGCGTCGGCCGCCCTGGTCAGCTCGAACGCGGCCAGGTCGCGCCACAGCGCGACCGAGAGCAGGAGCCGGCCGAGCGTCGGGTCCGACGTCGTGGAGCCGTCCCGCGCGGTGGTGGCGCCCTCGCTGAGCGCGACGAGCACGTCCTCGAGCGTCGCCGCCGTCGGCGCGGAGGACGACGAGGCCGGGTCCGACGGGTCCGTGCTCGACGGGGTGGGGCGGGGCGGCGGTGTCCAGGTGCCGCCGAGGGTCTCGGCCTGGGTGGCGGACCCGGCGGCGATCTGGTCCAGGACGTTCGACAGGCCCGGATCGGTCACCGAGGAGGACGCCGCCCGCGCCACCGCCCCGATCCGCTCGGCCGCCTCGACGGCGCCCGACCGGGCGATCTCGGCCGCGTCCGGCGTCGGGACCGCCGGCGGCGCCTCGGCGAGATGGATCCCGCACGACGTCGTCGTCCAGCCCGCGGCGAGCACGAGTGCGGCGACCAGCGCGGCGCGACGGCGAGTGGGGGGCACGATGGCGAGCGTAGCCGAGGTGCCTCGCCCGGACCGGGCAGCCGGCCGGCGCGCGGCGCGAGCGGGACCGGTCCCTCGGTCTCCGCCGCGGGTCACTCGGCCGCGGCGAGACGTCACGCGGCCGCGAGGAGGCCCGACGTCGACCCGGGCGGGGCGCCGACCGATCCCGGGCGCAGTCCCCGGGCGCCGGGCGTCGCGGGTCAACCGGGCGGTAGAATCGGTCGGCCCCACCGGAGGTCGCCGCCCGTCGGTCACGCACGGTGCGGCGCCGCCCCACAGCTCGCACAACTGGAGATCCGATGCCCCCCGCCTCACCCGAGACCCAGATCCGATCCGCGGTCGCGGCCCTGGTGGCCGAGCACGGGCTCGCACTCGAGGACGTGCGCCTGCGTCGGCGCGGTCGGGAGACCGCCGTCGAGATCACCCTCGACCTGGCCGACGGACCGGGGTCGCTCGACCTCGACCGCCTCGGAGACGTGTCGCGCGAGATCTCGAAGCTCATGGACGTCATCGACGTCGTCGACGGCGCCTACACGCTCGAGATCGGCACCCCCGGCGCCGCGCGCGAGCTCACCACCCCACGCCACTTCCGGCGTGCCGAGGGCCGGCTCGTCGCGTTCGTGCTGACCGCCGACGCGACGCCGGACGCGCCCGCCGGTGGCGCCCCCGAGCGGCTGGTCGCCCGGGTCGTCGGGGCCGACGACGAGGCCGTGACCGTCCGGTCGGACGGCACCGACACCGACACCCGCCGCATCCCGTTCGACGCCATCGACCGTGCCGTGGTCGAGGTCGAGCTGCGCTGAGCGCCGCCGGCCCGGGCCCCAGGAGCCCGGGTCCCGAGAGACGTGCCGATCCCGGTCGGCGGAGAGGAGTACCCCATGGACATCGACATGACCGCCCTGCGACTCGTCGAGAGCGAGCGCGAGATCCCGCTCGAGACCCTCGTCGGCGCCATCGAGCAGGCCCTGCTCAAGGCCTACGAGTCGACGCCCGAGGCGCAGCGCGACGCCCGCGTCGAGGTCGACCGGCGCACGGGCCACGTGAGCATCGTCGTGACCGAGCACACGGGCGAGGGGGAGGACGCCGTCGCGCACACCTACACCCAGGAGGCGCCCGAGGGCTTCGGGCGGGTCGCAGCCGCGACGGTCCGCAGCGTCATCGTGCAGCGGCTGCGCGAGGCCGAGGACGAGCAGGTGCTCGGGGCGTTCAGCTCCAGCAAGTTCCAGCTCGTCTCTGGCGTCGTGCAGCAGGGCGGCAAGGGCGGCAACGTGCTCGTCGACCTCGGCGGCGTCGAGGCGGTCCTGCCGCCGCACGAGCAGGTCCCGGGCGAGAGCTTCAGCCACGGCGAGCGCGTCAAGGCCTACGTGACGGAGGTGGGCCGGGGTCCCCGCGGCGCGCAGATCACGCTCTCGCGGACCCACCCGAACTTCGTCCGCCGGCTGTTCGAGCACGAGGTGCCCGAGGTCGCCGACGGCAGCGTCGAGATCGTGGCGATCGCGCGCGAGGAGGGCCACCGGACGAAGGTGGCCGTCGCCTCGCGGACGCCGGGCGTCGGGGCCAAGGGCGCCTGCATCGGCCCGATGGGCCAGCGCGTGCGCGCCGTCATGGCCGAGCTGCGCGGCGAGAAGATCGACATCGTCGACTACCACGACGACCCGGCCCGCTTCGTCGGCGCCGCGCTCTCGCCCGCCCGGGTGAGCAGCGTCACGGTGGTGGACCCGGAGGCGCGTGCCGCACGCGTCGTCGTGCCCGACTACCAGCTCTCGCTCGCGATCGGCAAGGAGGGGCAGAACGCCCGCCTCGCGGCGCGCCTGACCGGCTGGAAGATCGACATCCGCTCGGACGCGCCCGCCGACGAGCCCGCCGAGGCGTGAGCCCGGAGCGCGCAACGCCGGCGCCGTCGGCGAACCCACGGACCGTCGAGGGGTAGGATCATGACCGGACCTGTGAGCCCATCTCCCGGCGCACCCCTGTCACGTCCCACCACAGCCCCCGCACCCACCGGTCGTACCGGAGCGCGGGGGAGCGCGGCCCGCTCGGGTCGCGAGCCGGTGCGGACCTGCCTCGGCTGCCGGGAACGTGACTCGCGGTCCGACCTGGTACGTCTCGTGGCGATCGGACCGGCCACCGTGGTGGTCGACGAGAGGCGCAGCGCACCGGGACGCGGCGGATGGCTTCATCCGCGGCAGACCTGTCTCGAGCTGGCACTGCGCCGGGGGGCGGTGGCACGAGCGCTGCGACTGCAGCCGCCCGTCGACACCTCCGCCGTGGTGAGCCGGATGGCCGAGCTGGTGGGTGCGCAGCACCGACCGGCGGGCAGCGAGAGATGAGGACGCACCGCTCGGGCTCCCGCCCGGGAGGACGAGCGAGGACGAGCAACGAGAGCGGGATGACATGCCGATGGGCACCCGATGAGTACTCAGCAATGAGCTCGAACCACTGATCGTGGTCCCCCCTTCCCCGGGTGGACCCGGAGAAGGAGAGTTGTGGCCAAGACCCGCGTGCACGAACTAGCACGGGAGCTCGGCACGAGCAGCAAGAACCTGCTCGAAGAGCTGAACACGATGGGGGAGTACGTCAAGTCGGCGTCCTCGACCATCGAGGCGCCGGTCGAACGGCGCCTGCGGGAGAAGTACGCCTCGGCGTCCCCCGCCCCGACCCCCGACGCTGCCAGGCCATCGGCCGCGCAGCCCACGACGTCCGCCGGCCGCCGGTCCGGCGGTCCGAAGCCCGGCGCGCCCGCGGCTTCCCCGACGCCGGACGCCGAGCCGTCCGCCCCGGCTCCGGCCGAGGCACCGGCTCCCGCGGCCCGGACGGCCGAGGCCTCCCCGGCCGCCGGAGCCCCCGAGGAGCCGGCGGCACCCGCCGCCCGGACGTCCGCGGCCTCCGCGACGCCCGGCGGTCCGACCCCCGGCCCGCGTCCCGGCCCGGCCGCCCGTCCGAGCTCCGGACGCGACGGTCGTGACGGTCGCGGTGACCGCGACGCCCGTCCCGGCAACAACCCGTACGCGCCCTCGCAGGGCATGCCGCGTCCCGGCGGCTCGGGCGGTCCCCGCCCGGGCAGCTCGGCCCGTCCCGGCAACAACCCGTACGCGCCCTCGCAGGGCATGCCGCGTCCCGGCGGCTCGGGCGGTCCCCGCCCGGGTGGGACGGGCGGCCCCGGCGCGTCCGGCAGCCCGCGTGGCGCCGGTGGCGCCGCAGGTCCCCGTCCCGGCGGTCCTCGTCCCTCGCCCGCGGCGATGCCCGGACGCAGCTCCGTCGGACGCCCCGGCGCTCCGGCGCGTGGCGGTCAGGGCGGCCCCGGCGGCGCCCAGGGCGGTCCCGGCGGCCGTGGTCGTCCCGGTGGCGGCGGTGGCTTCGGCGGCCGTCCCGGCGGTGGCGGTGGCGCTCCCGGCGGTGGTGGCGGCTTCACCGGCGGCGGTGGCCGTCCCGGTGGTGGCGGCCGCGGTCGCGGCGGCACCCAGGGTGCCTTCGGTCGCGCTGGCGGCAAGCCGGTCCGCGCTCGCAAGTCGCGTCGCGCGAAGCGGCAGGAGTTCGAGCAGATGTCCGCGCCGACGATCGGCGGCGTGTCCGTTCCCCGCGGGGACGGCACGACGGTCGTCCGCATCCGTCGCGGCGCGAGCCTGAACGACTTCGCCGACCGGATCGACGCGAACCCCGCGAGCCTCGTCACCGTCCTGTTCCACCTCGGTGAGATGGCGACCGTGACCCAGGCCCTCGACGAGGGAACGCTCGAGGCGCTCGGCGGCGAGCTCGGCTACGTGGTCGAGATCGTCTCCCCGGAGGACGAGGACCGCGAGCTGCTCGAGTCGTTCGACATCGACCTGGACGCGGAGCTCGAGGCCGAGGGCGACGAGGACCTGCAGCCGCGGCCCCCGGTGGTCACGGTCATGGGTCACGTCGACCACGGAAAGACCAAGCTCCTCGACGCGATCCGCTCCTCGGACGTCGTCGCGGGCGAGGCCGGCGGCATCACCCAGCACATCGGGGCCTACCAGGTCACCGTCGAGCACGAGGGTGCCGACCGCGCCATCACGTTCATCGACACCCCGGGTCACGAGGCGTTCACCGCCATGCGTGCCCGCGGTGCCGACGTCACGGACATCGCGATCCTCGTGGTCGCGGCGGACGACGGCGTGATGCCCCAGACGATCGAGGCGCTCAACCACGCGCAGGCGGCCGGTGTGCCGATCGTCGTGGCCGTCAACAAGATCGACAAGGAGTCGGCCAACCCGGACAAGGTGATGCAGCAGCTCACCGAGTACAACCTGGTGGCCGAGGCCTACGGCGGCGACACGATGTTCGTCCCGATCTCGGCGCTCAAGCGCACCGGTATCGACGAGCTGCTCGAGGCCGTCCTCCTCACGGCGGACGCGTCCCTCGACCTGCGGGCGAACCCGGACAAGGACGCGCGCGGCGTCGCCATCGAGGCGAACCTCGACAAGGGCCGCGGCTCCGTCGCGACCGTCCTGGTCCAGTCCGGGACGCTCAACGTCGGCGACGCGATCGTCGCGGGAACGGCCTACGGCCGCGTCCGCGCGATGTTCGACGACCGCGGTGAGGCGCTGGCGCAGGCCGGCCCGTCCTGCCCCGTGCAGGTGCTCGGTCTGACCTCGGTGCCGCGCGCCGGCGACACCTTCCTCGTGGCTCCGGACGACCGGACCGCGCGGCAGATCGCCGACAAGCGCGACGCCGCCGAGCGGGCCGCCCTCCTGGCCCGCCGCCGCAAGCGGATGAGCCTCGAGGACTTCACCGAGGCGCTCGAGAGGGGCAAGGTCGACACGCTCAACCTCGTCCTCAAGGGCGACGTCTCCGGTGCCGTCGAGGCCCTCGAGGACGCGCTGCTCAAGATCGACGTCGGCGACGAGGTCGAGCTGCGGATCATCCACCGCGGTGTCGGTGCGATCACGCAGAACGACGTCAACCTCGCGACCGTCGACAACGCGGTCATCATCGGCTTCAACGTGCGCCCGGACGTCCGGGTGGCGGAGCTCGCCGACCGCGAGGGCGTCGACATCCGCTACTACTCGATCATCTACCAGGCGATCGAGGACGTGGAGAACTCGCTCAAGGGCATGCTCAAGCCGATCTACGAGGAGGTCCAGCTCGGGACCGCGGAGATCCGTCAGATCTTCCGCAGCTCCAAGTTCGGGAACATCGCCGGCTCGATCGTGCGGTCGGGTCTCATCCGCCGCAACGCCGCCGCGCGCGTCCTGCGCGACGGGGTCGTGGTCGGGGACAACCTCAAGATCGAGTCGCTGCGTCGCGAGAAGGACGACGTCACCGAGGTCCGCGAGGGCTTCGAGTGCGGTATCGGCCTCGGCTCGTTCAACGACATCCGCGAGGGTGACGTCATCGAGACGTTCGAGATGCGCGAGAAGGAGCGGACCGCATGAGCGACAACTCGCGGGCGATCCGGCTCGGTGAGGCGATCAAGGAGATCGTCGCGACGATGCTCGACACGCGGATCAAGGATCCGCGGCTCGGCTTCGTCACCGTGACGGGCGTCAAGGTGACCGGCGACCTCCAGCACGCGACCGTGTTCTACACGGTGCTCGGCGACGAGGCGCAGGCCACCGCGTCCGCGGCGGCGCTGGAGTCCGCCAAGGGTCTCCTGCGCAGCGAGGTCGGCAAGCAGACGGGCGTCAAGTTCACCCCGACGCTCACCTTCCAGCTCGACCACACGCCGCAGACCGCGGCCGACATCGCCGAGGCGCTGCGCGTCGCTGCGGCGCGCGACGCCGAGATCCGGGCGCTCGCCGAGGGCAAGCAGCCCGCGGGCGAGGCCGACCCGTATCGCGTGGCGGCCGACGAGGAGTCCGACGACGCGTCGGACGACGACGCGGACGACGAGCTGGTCTGACGCTGGACGAGTCACGCACGACGAGAAGCCCGTCGGGTGGGGGAGCCCCCTCGCCCGACGGGCTTCTCGTCGTCGACAAGCCGGCCGGCTGGACGTCGCACGACGTCGTCGCCCGCGCCCGGCGCATCCTCGGGACGAAGAAGGTCGGCCACGCGGGGACGCTCGACCCGATGGCCACGGGCGTGCTCGTGCTCGGGGTCGGCCGCTCGACGCGGCTGCTCACCTACGTCGTCGGGGCGGACAAGACGTATCTCGCGACGATCCGGTTGGGCCAGGACACCGTGACCGACGACGCCGAGGGCGAGGTCACGGCGACGCGCGGCGCGTCCGGCGTCGAGCGATCGGCGCTCGAGGCGGGGGTCGCGCGCCTGACCGGCGACATCGAGCAGGTGCCGAGCGCCGTCAGCGCCATCAAGGTCGGCGGCCGACGCTCCTACGCGCGCGTGCGCGCCGGGGAGGACGTCGCCCTGTCCGCGCGTCCCGTCAGCGTCACGGACTTCACGATCCTCGCGACCCGGTCGGCGACGGCGGACGACGCGACCCCCGTCCTCGACGTCGACGTGTCCGTGACGTGCTCCTCCGGCACCTACGTCCGCGCGCTCGCGCGCGACCTCGGCGCGGACCTCGGCACGGGCGGCCACCTCACGGCGCTGCGCCGCACCCGGGTGGCCGGCTATACGCTCGACGCGGCGATCGACCTCGCCTCCTGCCTCGGACCCGACGGCGCCGTCGTCGCGCGACCCGAGCTGCTGACCCCGGCGCTGGCCGCCGCGGCCGCGATGCCCGTGCGCCGCGTGACCGAGGACGAGGCCGTCGACCTCGGGCACGGCCGCTGGCTCGCGCCGACCGGTGCGGCCGGCCCGCACGCGGCGATCGCGCCCGACGGGCGGCTGCTGGCCGTGCTGGAGGACCAGACCCGGCGCGGGGAGCTGCTCGCCCGCCCCGTGGTCGTGCACGGCGTCGCATAGCCGACGGCGGCGACGCGACGAAGGCTCGATCCGCCGGGAGGCGGACGGAAGGGAGGGCCGATGGGACGGCACCGGTACGAGCTCACGATCGAGTGGACGGGCTCGGGCGGATCCGGGACGACGTCGCCGCGCGCCTACTCCCGCGACCACACCGTGACGGCCGCCGGGCCGGCCCCGATCGCCGGCTCCTCCGACCCGGCGTTCCGCGGCGACCCGGCCCGGTGGAACCCGGAGCAGCTCTTCGTGGCCTCGATCGCGCAGTGCCACATGCTCTGGTACCTCGGCCTCGCCGCCGCGGCCGGTGTCGTCGTCCTCGAGTACGTCGACCGGCCGACGGGGGTCATGGTCGAGGAGCCGAGCGGCGCGGGTCAGTTCGAGAGCGTGACGCTCCGTCCCCGCGTGCGGATCGACCCGGCCTCCGACGCCGTCCTCGCCGAGGAGCTGCACCACCGCGTGGGGGAGTACTGCTTCATCGCGCGCTCGATCGCCGTCCCGGTGCGGCACGAGGTCACGATCGAGACGGTGTGAGACCGGCGCGGTCCGGCGGCCGGTGCGCCGGCTCGCGCACGCGGTCCCGCGCGGGGTGACACTGGGGTCATGGACCTCGACCGGCTGCGGCACCCCGGTGACCTCGTCGGGCCTCTGTGGGTCGTCGTGGCCGGGCACGGGCCACCACTCGTCCTGCTGCACGGGAACTCCGAGTCGCACCGCGTGTTCGACCGCCTCGTCCCGCTGCTCGCGCCCCGCTTCACGCTCGTCGGGATCGACTCGCGCGGACACGGGCGCTCGCCGCGCGGGGACGGCGAGCTGCGGATCGTCCGGATGGCCGACGACGTCGCGGACGTCCTGACGCGGCTGGGCCTCGCCGGGGCGCCCGTCGTCGGCTTCAGCGACGGCGGCAACATCGCGCTGGAGCTCGCCCTGCGGCACCCGGGGGTGGCCGGCCGGCTCGTGATCGTCGGGGCGAACCTCGATCCCGGCGGCCTGGCGCCGTTCTCGCTGCTGTGGACCGAGGCCGCGCACGCCGTCTCGCGGGTCGGCGCCCGGTTCCTGCCGCGGGTCGCGCCGCTCGGCTCGCTCAGCGAGCGGCTCGGGCTCATGACGAGGGACCCGGAGATCGATGCGGGCGCGCTGCGGCGGGTGACGCAGCCCGTCCTCGTCGTGGTGGGTGAGCGCGACGTCATCCGGCCCGAGCACACCGACCTCATCGTGTCCGCGCTGCCGGACGCCAGGCTCCTGCGCGTCGCCGGCGTCGGTCACATGGTCCCGTGGGACGCGGCGCCCGAGCTGGCCGCGGCCGTGGAGCGCTTCCTCCGGCCGCGCGGCGCCTGACGCGCCCGACCGAGCCGGACCCGCGAGCACCTGCCCCGACCGTCCCGTTCCGCCTCCGACCCGTCGACACCGGGCCGACCCGGCGACGAGAAAGTCGAATCGCTGCTATCTTTACGTAGCAGGGGGCCGACAGGGAGGTCATAGTGTTCGCCATTCAGACTCGCCGGATCCACGCCGTGGTGCTGGCGACGTTGCTGTTGCTGGTGCTCGGCGTCGTCGCGAGCGGGCAGGCTCAGGCCGCCTCGCCGTGCGACACCCGTCAGTACTCGGATCGGACGGAGAGCATCTGTTCGACGACTCCGGTCCTGCAGGGCACGGGGTGGGTCATCGGGTACCGGGACTCCGTCCGCAACCGGTCGTCGTCCAACATCAGCGCGACGTGCACCGCGACCACCTCGACGACGGTGACGTACTCGCTGAGCGTGACCGTCGGTGTCGAGGCCAAGGCGTGGATCTTCGCCAAGATCAGCGCGAGCGTGACCGGAGGCGTCGCCAAGTCGATGTCGACGGGCTACTCGACCAGCGCGACGTTCACGGTGAAGCCGGGCAAGGTGATGAAGTGCGACCGAGGCGTGGTCACGCAGCGTGCGTCCGCCGTCCGAACCACGACCACGACCTACAAGAACTCCCGACCCACGACCGTGAACCGCACCAACTTCACGGTGGCGGCCCCGTCCCGGGGCATGTGGGACATCTACCCGGGATAGCGAGGAGAGCTCACGTGCTGCACCGTCAGCTGGTCCGAGCCGCGCTCGGGACAGGAGTCGTGCTCGGCTTGCTGACGAGCGCCGGGTGCCAGTCGGGAGGCGACGCCGACACGTCCCCGACTGGCGCCCCCGGCGCCTCGGGACCCACCGCGCCCATCGCCCAGCCCAGTCCGTCCGATCCGACCTGGGAGCTCGGGCCCGGCGAGACGCTCTTCACGAGCATCGCCGATCAGAAGGCGGGCGACACGGTGATCGATACGACCGGGATCGGGGCCTACTTCGCGGTGTACGCGCGGTGTCAGGGGGAGGACCTCGTCGTCGAGATCTCCTACGCGGACGACGGCCCGGGGGAGACCTTCGTCCCGGTGTGCGACGGACTGGTCAACCGGGAGCAGGTCTACGTCGACCCGGACCAACCGGTCGAGATCGTTCGGGTCCTCGTCACGGGTGTCGGTGACTGGGCGGTGGCGGTCGTCCAGAACCTCGAGATCGCGGAGAGCCTGGGAGCTGGCGGATGAGAGCGCGGCGACGCTCCGTCCTTGCCGTGGTCATGCTCGCGGGCGCCCTGGCGGGCTGCTCGCCGCACGAGCCGGCCGAGGCGTCGAGTGCCTCGCCGGACGAGAGCGTCGGCGGGAGTCCGCTTGCCGGGTACTACTCCGTCGTCGCGGGACAGAGAGGGACGATCGCCGAGCGCGAGGAGGCGGATGTCCAGGAGGCCATCGCTGCCTGCATGAAGGAGCAGGGGTTCGAGTACCACCTGGACTCCGACGCGGTGGACGACATGTCGCTCGACCCAGCGGACCAGCTCGCGCTCGCGGAGCGGCGGGGATATGGCATCGTCGGCGACTACTCCACGCTCGACATGACGCTCGCAGAGGAGCTCACCCCTCAGGATCTCTACCTCTCGACCCTGTCGGAGGAGGCCCAGGCGGAGTACTTCAAGGCGCTCTCCGGCGACATGTGGGAAGAGATCGCAGACGCCGTCGCGGAGGATCGCGACTATGACTACGACTGGCGCCGAGCCGGGTGCGAGGGTGCCGCGGAGCACGAGGCGTTGGCGACGGCGTCCTCGGGGCACGAGGCCTCCGTCCCGCCGGAGCACCAGGAGGTCCTCGCCCTGATGGCGCGGCTCCCGGACCACATCGTGGAGACGACGGAGTGGCGGGAGGGGCTGGCGCGGTGGTCGTCCTGCATGTCCGACCTGGGGTACTCCTTCGAGACGCCGAACGACGCCTTCGACAGCATCCAGGACGGACTGGTCGAGGTGCTGGAGGACGTCACTCCGCGGGAGTGGGTCACGATCGACGCCGAGAACGTCATCAGCTATGACGAGGGCGGTTCGAGCCTTCCGGACCGCGCCGTCTACGAGGCGCTCCAGACCAGGGAGCGGGAGACCGCGACCGCGGACGTGAGCTGCCAGCAGGAGGTCGGGCTGGCCGACGCGAGCACGCGCGGGCTGTGGGAGCTGGAGAGCCAGTTCCTCACCGAGCATCGCGAGGAGCTCGACGCCTTCCTCGCCTGGGCCCAGTCCGAGGGTCTCGCGTGACGTTCGTCGAGGTCACCGGCGACACCACCGGCGCTGCGCCGGTCGATCGACCCTCGACGTGCCCGGGTCACCCGCGCGGCGCCGGGCCGGTGCTGGCCCCGGGGTGCAGCGTCGGGGCGACGAGCTCCTGACGCGTGCCGCGGCCGTCGATCTCGTCGCCGAGCACGGCCACCGCTCGCTGTCCCATGACGGCGCTCGGGACGCAGATCGTCGCCAGCGGGGGACTGGTGAGCGCCGCCGTCGCCGGCGTGACGCCGAGCGCGAGGACGGACAGGTCGTCGGGAACCGACCGGCCCTGCGCCGCGATCCCGTCCATGACGCCCGCGAGGGTGAGGGGGTTGAACCCGAGCACGGCCGTCGCCGGCGGAAGCCGCTCGCCGCGGACGAGCTCGCGACCGTCGTCCGCCGTCGTGCCGGCCGAGAGCACGTCCAGGTGCAGCCCGCGCTCGGCGGCGAGTCGGGTGAGCGCGTCGGTGATCCGGACCACCGGCCCGTAGCCGATCCGCGGCAGCTCGATGTCGGCGTCGAGGAAGACGAGCCGCTCGTGACCCAGCCCGGCCAGGTGGTCGAGGGCGAGGCTCGCCATCCGCTCGAAGTCGGCGTCGACGAACGCCAGGTCCTCGCTCTCCCGCGGGCGCCCGACGAGCGTGAGCGGAAGGCCGCCCGCCCGCAGCGCCGCCACTCGCGGGTCGTCCATGACGACCTCCGTGAGGATGACCCCGTCGACCAGCTGGGTGGCGACGAGCCGGCTGAGCGCGTCGGAGTCCTCGAGCGGACCGGTCCACAGCAGCAGGTGGTGGTGCCGCTCGGCGGCGGCCGCCGACGCTGCCGAGAGGTACTCGAACGCCGTGAGGCTGAGGCCGTGCTCCCCGATCGGGTAGTGCCACGCGATGACGTTGGAGCGGCCACCGGCGAGGCTGCTGGCCACGGGGTTCTTCGTGTAGCCGAGCGTCGCCATCGCCTGCTCGACCCGCTCCCGCGTCGGCGCGGAGATCCGTCGCTTGCCGGACAGGACGTAGGACACGGTGCTCTCGGAGACGCCCGCGAGCGCCGCGACGTCGGCTCGGGTGGCCATGCTGCCTCCTGTTCGGCGTCGTGGGTGTCGGCGATGACGCGCCGTCGATCGCGTTCCGTACCGGACGGCCGGTAACAACGTAGTCCCACCCGGGACCACCGGTCGCACCGTGGTCGCATGCCGGTCGCCTGGACGACCCCGCCGGGATGGGAGACTGTCCCGGTGAAGGTGTGGCAGGGCCTGGGGCGTGTTCCGACTGACCTCGGGAAGACCGTCGTGACGATCGGCAACTTCGACGGGGTCCACGCCGGGCACCGCGAGCTCCTCGACCACGTGGTCGAGCGGGCGCGAGCGCTGGGGGCGACGTCGGTCGCCATGACGTTCGACCCGCACCCCGCGCTGCTGCACCGGCCGCAGGAGGCCCCGGCCCAGCTCACGGGGCTCGCGGACAAGCTCGAGCTCATGGCGGCGACCGGCCTCGACGCCGTGCTCGTCGTCGCCTACACCCACGACTTCGCCGCGCAGAGCCCCGAGCAGTTCGTGCGTCGCTACCTCGCGGAGGCCCTGCGCCCCGTCGAGGTCGTCGTCGGCGAGGACGTGCGGTTCGGGGCAGACAACGCCGGCGATCGCTCCCTCATGGCGGAGCTCGGCGAGCGGTACGGCTTCGGCGTCGTCGTCCTCGACGACATCCTGGCGCCGCGGACCGAGCGACGCTGGTCCTCGACCTGGGCGCGCGACCTCCTGGAGGCCGGTGACGTGACGGCGCTCGCCGGCGTGCTCGGCCGCTCGCACTTCATGCGCGGCGCCGTGGTGCACGGCGAGGCGCGCGGCCGGGAGCTCGGCTTCCCGACGGCGAACCTCGACCCGGCCTCGTCGGGCGCGGTGCCAGCGGACGGGGTCTACGCCGGCTGGCTCGTCCGGGCCGACGGGACCCGGCTCCCGGCCGCGATCTCGATCGGGACCAACCCGACGTTCGACGGCGAGGTGCGCCAGGTCGAGGCGCACGTCATCGGGCGCGACGACCTCGACCTGTACGGCGAGGAGGTCGTCGTCGAGTTCGTCCGGCTGCTGCGGCCGACGCTGCGGTTCTCCGGCGTCGAGGAGCTGGTCGCGCAGATGCACGCCGACTGCGCGGAGGCCCTGGAGGTGCTGGGTCTGTTAGGGTAGACGGGCCGTACGAACGGCCGCGGACCGTCTGCCCCGGTGAACATGCCCGGGAGCGCCGCGCAACGAATCACTACGAAGGAGAACCGTGGCCCTCGACGCCGCCGTGAAGCAGTCCATCATCACCGAGTACGCGACGCACGAGGGCGACACCGGTTCGCCCGAGGTGCAGATCGCGCTCCTCACCCAGCGCATCAAGGACCTGACCGAGCACCTGAAGGAGCACAAGCACGACCACCACAGCCGTCGTGGTCTCATGCTCCTCGTCGGTCAGCGTCGCCGCCTCATCGGCTACATGCAGAAGATCGACATCGAGCGCTACCGCGTCCTGCGCGACCGCCTCGGTCTTCGCCGCTGACCCGCGCGCTCCGGCCCGGACCCCTCGTGGGTCCGGGCCGGAGGTGCATCCGTGCCGTCGCGCACCCGCGCGAGCGCACGCACAACTGAATATCCAGCTCACCGCCATCGAGCCGCGTCGTCGGTCCTCGGTAGTGGCTCCCGGGCCTGGACGTCGACCTCGGTCGCGCACCAGGGCGTGGGCCTCGATCGAAGACCTCCGCCGAGGCCGATGACTCCCGACGAAGGAGGGGACGCCGTGGAGGCTCCCGAGATCACCTACGCCGAGGCGACGATCGACAACGGTCGTTTCGGCACCCGCACCATCCGTTTCGAGACCGGCCGCCTCGCCAAGCAGGCCGCCGGCGCCGTCCTGGCGACGCTCGACGAGGAGACGACCCTCCTCTCGACGACCACCGCCGGCAAGCACCCCCGCGAGGGCTTCGACTTCTTCCCGCTGACGGTGGACGTCGAGGAGCGCCAGTACGCCGCCGGCAAGATCCCCGGCTCGTTCTTCCGCCGCGAGGGCCGCCCCTCGACCGAGGCCATCCTCGCGTGCCGCCTCATCGACCGCCCGCTGCGCCCGCTGTTCGTCAAGGGCCTGCGCAACGAGGTCCAGATCGTCGAGACGATCCTCGCGATCCACCCGGACGACGCCTACGACGTCCTCGCGATCAACGCCGCGTCCGCCTCGACGCAGATCTCCGGTCTGCCGTTCTCCGGCCCGGTCGGCGCCGTGCGCGTCTCGCTCATCGAGGGCCAGTGGGTCGCGTTCCCGCGCTACTCCGAGTCGGCCCGCGCGGTCTTCGAGATGGTCGTGGCCGGCCGCATCGTCGGTGACGACGTCGCGATCGCCATGATCGAGGCCGAGGCGTCCGAGAACGTCTTCCAGCTCCTCGCCGAGGGCCAGCAGGCCCCGACCGAGGACGTCGTCGCCGGCGGCCTCGAGGCCGCGAAGCCGTTCATCCGCGCGCTGTGCATCGCCCAGCAGGAGCTGGCCGCCGCCGCCGCGAAGGAGGTGCGCGAGTTCCCGCTGTTCCCCGACTACACGGACGAGGTCTTCGCGGCCGTCTCGGCGCACTCGAGCGCCGCGCTGGAGTCCGCCCTCACCATCGCCGACAAGCAGGAGCGCGAGTCGGCCCTCGACGTCGCCCGCGACGCCTGCGTCGGTGCGCTCGCCACGGAGGGTGACCTGGACGCCAAGGAGGTGTCCGCCGCGTTCCGCTCGCTCACCAAGTCGATCATCCGCCGCCGGATCCTCACGGACGGCTTCCGCATCGACGGCCGCGGCCTGCGCGACATCCGCACGCTCGGCGCCGAGGTCGACGTGCTCCCGCGCGTCCACGGCTCCGCGCTGTTCGAGCGCGGCGAGACCCAGATCCTCGGGGTCACGACGCTCAACATGCTCAAGATGGAGCAGCAGCTCGACACGCTGTCGCCCGTCACCAAGAAGCGCTACATGCACAACTACAACTTCCCGCCCTACTCCACGGGCGAGACGGGCCGCGTCGGCTCCCCGAAGCGCCGCGAGATCGGTCACGGCGCGCTCGCCGAGCGCGCGATCGTCCCGGTGCTCCCGGGCCGCGAGGAGTTCCCCTACGCGATCCGCCAGGTGTCCGAGGCGCTCGGCTCCAACGGCTCGACGTCGATGGGCTCCGTGTGCGCCTCGACGCTCTCGCTGCTCAACGCCGGTGTGCCCCTCAAGGCGCCCGTCGCGGGCATCGCGATGGGCCTGGTCTCGGACGAGGTCGACGGGGAGATGCGCTACGCCGCGCTCACCGACATCCTCGGTGCCGAGGACGCGTTCGGCGACATGGACTTCAAGGTCGCCGGTACCCGCGACTTCGTCACGGCGCTGCAGCTCGACACCAAGCTCGACGGCATCCCGTCCGAGGTGCTCGCGGCCGCGCTGAACCAGGCGAAGGACGCGCGTCTGACGATCCTCGAGGTCCTCGGCGAGGCCATCGACGGCCCCGACGAGATGAGCACCTACGCGCCTCGCGTCACCGCGATCAAGGTCCCGGTCGACAAGATCGGCGAGGTCATCGGCCCGAAGGGCAAGATGATCAAC
>ERZ778022.277-NODE-277-length-146197-cov-16.343611_pt1 | contig 146197 bp, 132 predicted proteins | sample MGYA00375752_ERZ778022 | MGnify/ENA primary metagenome ERZ778022 (study PRJEB29350, sample SAMN05389826) | bioreactor metagenome | isolation source: Thiocyanate bioreactor | place: South Africa: University of Cape Town | collected 2014-04-04 ...
GGCGGGTCACTTCTCGGTGGAAATCCCGGGTCAGTTCTCAGCGGAAATCAACATCATCGGTGCTGTCGTCGAGAAATGCGAGGGCGTCCTTGACGCCGTTGCGGTTCGTCACCTCCGAGAAGCGCGACAGCAGCCCGATCGACAGGTTCGCTTGGGCCAGCGCGGTCAACAGCGCCTCGCTGCGCGCCGTCTCTCTCAACACACTGCCCGCAGATGCCGCGCTTTCGAGATCCCGCGCGATGTTGAAGCGCGCGTCATCGATCAGTGGCTCAATCTCAAATATCAGGTCCGACTGCAGCCAACGCAGCTCATCAACGCGCGTGCGCTGGCCGAGCTGAAGCGCAAACCGCGACCTGACCAATGCCTGGAGCGACGCCAGGTTGTTGGCCAGCTCGAGCTGGCGACTCCGCAGGACGGCATTGTCGCGCCACTCCGAGGAGCTGGTGATTGCAGCATCCAACCGCTCGAACAGCGCCAGCCCTTCCCGATAATGGGCGTCGAATTCAGCTGAGGCTTCGGCGCGAGACAACAGCGCTACCCTGGCGTTGATGTCGGCGCCCACCTCTGCCAGGCGTGTCGCAGCGGTGAGGCGTGGTATCTCGCGCTGGGCAATGCGCTGCATCTCCACCGACAGACGCTCGTAAAGTACCAGGCCGGAGAGGCAGGCGACACTCGATAGTCCGACCACAAGCACGAAGGCGAGCGCGATGCGGGTCGCAATGCCCCAGCGCCTGTATCTTGGCTCAGGCGCTCTCTCACCGGTCGTCGGCAAGGATGGTGAGCCTTGCCAGCTCGGCGTCAAATTGCGCAAACTGCGCGCTGACGGCGGCCCGAATTTCCTCGGCCACCGCGGGGTCTTCTTCGAAGGCAGCACCTGCTACCGATCCATCACCCGCCGACATTTCAATGAGCTCCAGCGATCGTGCGGCTGAAATGGGGGCGCGTCCGAGCAGCGCCGCAAGGCCCTCTGCCTTGTCCCGTGGCAGCGCATTCACCGCGGCCCATTTCTCAGTCACCTCCTGCCGACGCGTTACGATCCACTCGTCGAATATGGTGTTGACCAGCCCATAGCGGCGAGCCGACAACTTGGCGTCGAAGATAGCGCCATTGACCAGCACCGGCTCCGGCAAATGGATGCCGCGACTGGCGAGCGCAAGGGCGCGCAATTCGTCGATCACCGGTATCCGGCCCAATTGCGCCGACATGAGCATCAGTTGCACATCGGTCGAAAGCAGAAACTCGACAAATCTCGCCGCGGCCGTCCGATCGTCGCTGCGTTCCAGCACGGCCACGCTGGCGGGTACCAGAAACAACGGCTCGAGCACCGAAAAGGCAATGCCGTCGGTTGTGCGCGCGGCCGTTGCCAGAAAATCGATACTGGGACCGAGGCCGAACCGCCCCTGTTCGATGCCATCGGCAATGCCGAAACTGCGTGCGGTGATGGTGGATAGATTGCCACCCAGCCGGAAGACCAGCGCCCACCCGTCCGCCCAGCCATAGGTCTGCAGAATCGCCTCAACAATGAAATGGCTGGTGCCCGAGCGCGACGGAGCGGTGATGCCGATATGGCCCCAATAATCCGGCCGGGTAAGGTCTTCCCATCGCCGCGGCACGGGCAGCCCAGATCGCGTCAAATAGTCAGGGTTGTAGGCAGCACCGAAGGTGGAAAAAGCAAAGCCAAAATAGCGCCCGTCGGCATCGTTGACCGGATAGCCCGCCACAACGCCGTCTCGAAGCGGGATCGCGACATCGACGACGGCGAGCTGGTCACGGTCCTTGAGCAGTTCAAACGCGTCCGGCGACGAGGCCCAGAAAACATCGACATCGGCGTTGACGCGTTCGAGCAGGAACCGAACCCCGCTGGTGGTGCTGCGCTGCACGATCTCGACCTTGATGTCGCTATGCGCCTGCTCAAATTTCTGGATGAGCACCTCGTAAAAGTTCGGCGGAAAGGAGGTGAGAATGACGAGTTCCTCGGCCATGGCGGGGCCGCCAGCAAGCAGACCAGCAAGCACACCCGCCAGGGACGATATGGCCTTGAAAGGCACGATGCACATCCTCCTCATGTGCAAGCGACGGGCCAGGGCGCAGGCAACGGCCTTCCGATCGATCTAGTCGGCGATCCAGAGCATAGCGTTGCGCGGCAGATAGACTTCCATCGACGTACCGATCCCGCGCACGTCCGCCTCGCTCTGGAAGGGCGCTTCCACCACGATAGTGTCTGACCCCATCTTGAGCATATATCTCACCGAAGCTCCAAGGAACTCCGTGCTCTCGACCGTTCCCGGCAGTATCGCATCGGATTGATCGACTGGGCTGAGCGCGCAATGCTGCGGGCGGAATACCAGCTTGGCGCCGGCAGGCACTTCGGCCGCTTTGTCGATGGGCAAGGTTACGCCGCCACTGGTGGAGAACACCCGCGCCCCGCCTGCCTCCGATACCGTACCCGCCACGATATTGGCCGTGCCAAGAAAATTGGCGACGAACAGATTGGCGGGCCTCGCATAGAGGTCGATCGGACGCCCAACCTGCTGGATCTCGCCGTCGCTGAAGACGGCTATGCGATCGCAGATCGTATTGGCCTCTTCTTGGTCATGGGTCACGAAAATCGCGGTGATGCCGAGCCGTTGCTGCAGCTCGCGCAGTTCCTGCCGTACCTGCACGCGCATCTTGGCATCAAGGTTCGACAGCGGCTCATCCAGCAACAGCACCTTGGGACGCACAGCAATGGTGCGTGCCACCGCCACGCGTTGCTGCTGGCCGCCCGAGAGCTGTGAAGGGCGCCGGTCCGCCAGATGGGCCATTCCGACGAGCTTCAGTGCCGCGTCAACGCGCATGTTTATCTCGACCCGCGGCAGCTTGCGCTCCTCAAGGCCGAAGGCCACGTTCTTGCGGACGGTCATATGTGGCCAGAGCGCATAGGACTGGAACACCATTCCTACGTCACGTTTCCACGGCGGGGTGCCCTCCAATTCCGTATCGCCCACCGCCACGCTTCCCGAGCTTGCCGACAGAAACCCTGCGATCAGGCGCAATAAGGTGGTCTTGCCGCAGCCCGAGGGTCCCAGAAAGGCAAACAGTTCGCCCGGTCGGATGTCCAGGTTGATGTTCTTGAGCACATGCACCGAGCCGTAGTGCACGTTGACCCCGCGGATGGCGATGGGCTGCGGGTTGATCTTGATTTCGCCGTCGCGCACGGGAACGGCGCCTTCGGCGGTGACGTAATTGTGCTTCATTTCTTCAATCCCGGGGATTTCTGGCTGCGTTCGATCACCAAGTGCGACACAAAAGTACAGACGGCAACGAGTAGAACGGCGATCACACCCAGCGCCGCGCCCGGGCCACGTCCGGCCGGAGATTGCATGAACATGTAAAGGCCGTAGGCGATTGGGGCCTCATTGCTCGACTGGATGAGCATTAGCGTGGCCGAAAGCTCCACCGCTGCCGTCGCGAAACTGGTCACGAACCCGGCGAGCAATCCTCCCAGCATCAGTGGCAGCACGATACGGCGAACTGTGCGACTCTTGTTGGCGCCTAGATTCTCGGCGGCTTCCTCTAGAGATACTGATATCTGCTGCATAGCGGCAAAGACGGCGCGCAGTGCATATGGCAGGCGGCGGATGGCAAGGGCCAGGACCACCATGACCGGTAGCGTCGCCAGCGGCGTGCCATCGGGCAAGCTGACATTGTAGAATGTCCTTAGATAGCCAATGCCGAGTACGACGCCGGGCACAGCCAGCGCAGCGGACGCTGCCCAGTCGAGCCATTGCCGGCCAAAGAGCTTGGTGCGCAGGACGAGGTAGGCAATGCCGCCTCCGATCACCACGTCGATCAGCCCGGCCGTAGAGGCATAGACGAGCGTGTTGCGGATATAGATCGAGCTTTCCGCCATGACGCGGCTGTAATGCGCCAGCGTGTAGCCGTCGGGCAGAGGGCTGAATGACCATATGGTGGCAAAGGACAACAGCAGCAGCCCGATATGGGGCGACAGCACCAGCAGGAGCACCAGCACCACCACGCCATAGGCCAGAATGGCTTCGCCGCGCTTAAGCTTGCGCCGCGCCAGGCCACCACCTCCGCGCTGCACTGTGGCGTAGTCGCGGCCCTTCATGATGGCCACCGATCCCCACATGGCGAAGATCGAAACCGCAATCAGGATGGTTGCGATAACGTATCCCATCGGATCGGCCAGGCCGATCGAGGTGACGCGCAGATAAGCCTGCGGCGCCAGCATGTCCTTGACGTTGAGCAGGAGCGGGGTCGCGAGGTCATCGAAGACCTTGACGAACACCAGTGCCGCGCCGGCCAGATAGCCGGGCATGGCCAGTGGGAACACGATCTTGCGCAGCAGGGTAAAGCCGCTCGCGCCCATGTTTTGCGCCGCTTCCTCCATCGAGGAGTCGATCTGGCGCAGGCTGTTGGAGACATTGATGAGGATGAAGGGGAAATAGTGCAGGGATTGCACGAAAATCACCCCGTTCAGCCCCTCCATGAAAGGGAGCCGGAAGCCGAAATTCTGTTCGAGCAGCAGATTGAAGGTGCCGTTCCGACCGAACAGGAGCTGCATGGCCACGGCTCCCACGAAGGGCGGCATGATCAGTGGCAGGAACCCCAATGTCTGGATCAGCACCGCGCCGCGAAACTCGAAGCGCGTGGTAATGATCGCCAGCGGCAGCGCGAAGGCGCTGGCCCAGACGACCGACATGGCGGACACATAGAGCGAGTTGACCAACGAGCGCTTGAACAGATCGTTCGAGAAGAAGTCGAGGAAGTTGACGAGTGTGAATGCGCCGCTGCCTTTTTCGGTGAACGCGACAACAATCACGGTCCCCGCCGGAATGAGCAGGAAGATCGCCAGGAACGCCGCGATGCCGAGCATCAAAAGTACGAGGCCCGGTACCTGCCTCCCAGCTTTGGCCTGGGGCAAGCTGACTTCAGCCATCGGAATATCTCTTTAGTTGGGGTGCGAAGAACCGTCACAACGACCGCTGCTCCCGCCCGTCATGCGGGCGGGAGTGCTTGCGGCTAAGGGCGACTAGCCCAGAAGCGCGAGCGCCGCTTCGGCCTTCTGCTTGGCTTCGGCATAGTTTTTCTGGGCGAATGCCGCCCATTCCTGCTCCAGCTGTGACTGGCGCGCGGTGGCCGTATCGCCACCCTCAAAGGCGCCGAGGATTTCGGCGCTGACCGCGTCCTGTTCGGTGATCGGCACACCCGCGACGAGCCCGATGGCCTCCTCGATCATCGCCTTGGCTTCGGGCATGTCCTTGCCTTCGGCCGCCGCCTGAGCAGCCTGGATGGCCGCCACGGCGGCGCTGAGATTGTCGAGCTGGAAGGTGACGGTCTGGTCGAACAAGGAATCCACCACGGCGCTCCGCTGCGAAGACACATTGCCGTCGAACGTGATCATCGAGGCAAATTGCGGATCCTTGAAAGGATTGGGCAGGCCTTCTGGGGCGCGGTCATACACCGCGGGATTGATCGGAAGGCGCTGGATTGCCGGATCGAACAGCACCAGCTGGCCGTCTTCCGAAAGCAGGAAGTTGACGAAAGCCTCGGCACCGGCCTGGTTCGGGGCATTGGCAACTATGCCAATATTGGCCGGAACGACAGTGGTGACGGAAGGATAGGCGAAGTCAACGGGGAAGCCGCTGGCTCGCGCCGCGAAGCCAAAGAAGTCGATGACAATGCCAACGCCGGCCTGACCGGAGTTGACGGCCTCGGGCACCCCAAAGGAACGATCGGTGACCTGCTGGAAATTGCCGCCGATCAGCTTCAGCAGCTTCCAGCCTTCCTCCCAGCCCTCGCCCTGCAGGATCGTCTCCACAGTCAGGTGCGTGGTGCCTGACCGCGACGGAGCGGCGATGACCACATGGTCGTGATACTGCGCTTCGGCCAGGTCATTCCATTCGGCGGGCGCCTCAATGCCATTTGCTTCCAGGTAGCGCTCATTCCACATCATGCCGTAGCCGGATGCGGCGAACCCGAAGAAGTATCCGTCACGATCATTGACCTGATAGGAGCCGACCGTCTCCGGGATGCCCTCTACGGTAGGCTTGAACGTCGACAGCAGCCCTTGATCCTTGAGCGTGACGAAGGCATCCGGTGCGGAGGCCCAGAACAGGTCCGTCTGGTTGTTCCCGCGCGTTTCCTCCAGATACACCACCCCCGAACTGGTGCTCTTGTTCTGCACTTCCAGCGTGGTGCCGGGGTGTGCCGCCTCGAAGGCGGCCTTGATCGGGTCGGTAACATCCTTGGAGAAGGACGTGACCACCGTCACGGTGCCCTCCTGTGCCAAGGCAACGTTGGATAAAAGGATGGCGGCGCTTAGCGCCCATAGGCCTTTGTTCATGACTCTCCTCCAGGCGCCGAGGCGTGTTTGACGGCGCACCGAAGCTCTACGCAAGGGGCGTGCCAGCCGTGTTCCAGCGAGCCCGAGCCTCCGCTTATCGTCGAAGAATCAGTACTCAGGCGCTTGCCTCGCGGTCGAAGCGCCATCCTTCATGTCTGAGCTTGGGATGGAGGAGTAACAGGGACGGCCCAGAATGGGTTACCATCGACACAGTGACGGCTCGGGACGATAAGAGCGATCAGTAGACTGGTCCTTATCAAGATCGAGCTGCGCGAAGGAAGGCTCGGACAATCTACTACGCTCATTCGACAAACCGCGCTGACAAGCGGGACTGGCAAGGGCTTGCCGAGCATCTGCAAGCGGTGGCGAAGCTTGCGGAATCGTTCGGTCATCGTCTTGGTATTGGCGAGGCCGCGCGGCTCGCGGGTCTGCTGCACGATCTGGGCAAGTACAACCCGGCATTTCAGGACTATATCGCGGGCCGTGGCAACAGCGTTGACCACTCGACCGCCGGTGCCGCCATCGCCTGCCAACGCGCCGCTGGGGGCAGCAAGATTGTTGCCGAAATCGTCGCCTACACTATTGCCGGCCATCACGCCGGACTGCCGGACATGACCGGCAAAGCCCTTTCGACCCTCACTGAACGACTGAACGCGTTTGCCGGAGCCTCCCTTGATCCTGCCTGGGAATCCGAGCTCGCCGTCAATGCAGCCAATCTGCTGCCGGCCTTCCAGTGGGAAACGACCGATCGTCCGCGCTGCGCCTTTCAACTTGCCCTCCTCGGGCGAATGATCTTTTCGTGTCTCGTTGATGCTGATTTCAAGGATACCGAGCGCTTCTATGGACGGATCGAGGGCCGCTCGTTCGATCGGCAATGGCCGCAACTAGAGGACATCCTGCCTGGGTTGCTGGATCGCTACGACGCCCATATGAGCCGGTTCGGCTCCCCCGCCGGCGAGCTCAACATGTTGCGGGCAGATGTCCTCTCCCATGCCCGCAGTCGCGCCAGGGAAGCGCCTGGCCTCTACACGCTCACCGTTCCCACCGGCGGCGGCAAGACTCTCGCCTCGCTCGGTTTCGCCCTCGATCATGCGCGTGCCTATGGTCACAGCAGAATCATCTTCGCCATACCGTTCACCTCCATCATAGACCAGACCGCCGCGATCTTCCGCGAGGTGCTGGGCGACGAGGTTGTCCTGGAACATCATTCGTCAATCGATGACGAGGACAAGAGCCCGGATCGCCGCGCCGGGCGCGACAAGCTCAAGCTGGCGATGGAAGACTGGGCCGCGCCGCTCGTCGTGACCACCAATGTGCAGCTGTTCGAAAGCCTGTTCGCCGCCCGCACGTCGCGGGCCCGCAAGCTGCACAACATAGCCAACAGCGTGATCATTCTCGACGAGGCACAGACCTTGCCGCGTCCGCTGCTGTTGCCGGTGGTGTGGATGCTCGAGGCGCTGGCCCGCGACTATGGCTGCACCATCGTGCTGTGCACCGCCACGCAGCCGGCTCTTGACCGCCACAACTTCCCCGCCGGCCATCCTGCCGGTCTGCCGCTCGAAGGCAAGGAGCTGGCGCCCGATCCCGAAGACCTGGCGCGGCGGCTAAAACGCGTGACCTTGCGCCACGCCGGCCCCCTGTCCGACGCTGCGCTGATTGATGAACTGGCCGATGCCCCGCAGGCGCTGGTCATCGTCAACAGCCGCAAACACGCGCTGCAGCTCTATCGCGCCGCCGAGGCTGCTGGCCTTGCCGGCATCGTGCATCTCACCACGCGGCAATACGCAGCCGATCGGCGCCGCATTCTCGCTGATGTGCGGCAGCGGCTGAAGAGCGGCGCGCCCTGCCGGCTTATCGCCACCAGTCTCGTCGAGGCCGGCGTCGATCTCGATTTTCCCTGCGGCTGGCGCGCCGAAGCGGGGCTGGACCAGATTGCGCAGGCAGCGGGAAGGGTGAACCGCGAAGGCCAACGCCCGGTCGATCAGAGCATCGTCACCATCTTCCAGGCCCCCGACAATCCGCCTCCATCGGAGATCAAGGACCTCACGGGCGATATGCAGCGTATGATGCACAGGCACCCCGATCTGTTCACGCCTGCCGCGATGGCGGACTTCTTCGGCGAAGTTTACTGGCGGGTCGGCAAGGAGGGCCTCGATCGCGGCCGCCTCGATGGCGAGCCGATCCTCCAGAAGTTTCGCCTTAGCGGCAGCCGCACGGACTTTTCCTATCGTTCGGCCGCCGAGAATTTCCGCATGATCGAGAGTGGTATGCTGCCCGTCATTGTGCCTGGCGATGAGCAGGCGCGGGAGGCCGTCCGGCAGCTCGAGATCGACCAGATTCCGTCGGGCGCGCTGGCGCGCAAGCTGCAGACCTATATCGTACAGGTGCCGCCCAAGGCTCGCGGCCTGCTGATCCGCAATGGCAAGGTGGCGTTCGCAGCGCAGGGAATCCGGCAGGACCAGTTTGCGGTCTTGCTAGACGGCACACTCTACGACAAAACTGTCGGGCTGCTCTGGGAGGACGCGGATTATCTGTCGTTCGAGCAGTTCATGATCTGAATATTGCCTTTCGGCACGTCCCCTCTTGCACATTGGTCTCGGGGTGTGTTCGCTATTTGTTCTATAATTTGGGGGCGAGCGATGTCCTATGGCGTGAGACTGCGCGTGTCCGGCGCGCATGCCTGCTTCACCAGGCCCGAAATGAAGGTCGAGCGGGTCAGCTACGACGTGATGACGCCCTCGGCGGCGCGCGGGATCTTGGAAGCCATCCACTGGAAGCCGGCCATTCGCTGGGTCGTCGATCGCGTCCATGTGCTCAACCGCATCCGCTTTCAGTCGATCCGCCGCAACGAGGTGGGCAGCAAGGTCTCCACCGCCAAGGTCAAGAGCGCCATGAACCGCGGGGATCTCGACGGGCTGGCGCTGATCGTCGATGAGGACCGCCAGCAGCGGGCCGCGACTGTGCTCTTCGACGTCGCCTACATCATCGAGGCCCATTTCGAGCTGACGCCGCTCGCTGGCCCGGGCGAAACCGAGGGCAAGCATCTCGACATCTTCAATCGCCGCGCCGAACGCGGCCAGTGCTTCCACCAGCCCTGCCTTGGCACGCGCGAATTTGCAGCCGCGTTCGATCTCCTGCCCGCCGGCACCCCTCTGCCGCCGGCTATCTCCGAAACGCGCGACCTCGGCTTCATGCTCTGGGATATCGACCATGCCGCGCCGGGCAAGCCCTCGATGTTCTTCCGCGCGAAGCTGGAGAACGGCGTTCTCGATGTGCCGCCACCCGGTTCGCCGCTGGTGCTGCGATGAGCATCCTCTCGTCTCTTGCCACGGCCTACGACCGTCTGCCCACCGTGCCCGTGCCCGGCTACTCGACCGAGAAGATCGGTTTTGTCGTCAGCCTGAACGAGGACGGCACGGTTGCCAGCGTCACCGACCTGCGCGAGGGCGACGGCAAGAAGAAGCAGCCGCGCATGATGCAGGTGCCGCAGCCGGCCAAGCGGACGGTAGCTGTTGCGCCCAATCTGTTGTGGGACAAGACCTCCTATGCGCTTGGCGTCACCGCCGGCGAGGGGCGCCGCACTGCCGAAGAACATGGGAAATTCAAGGAACGTCACGAAGACCTCTTCGGCGATACGGACGACGCCGGTCTGAAGGCCCTGAGGCTGTTTCTGATGAACTGGACTCCGGACCAGTTCGTTGCGCCCATTTGGCCCGACGATCTGAAGGATCAGAACGTCGTCTTTGCCTTGGAGCGGGAGCGGCTGCAGGGAACATACATTCATGACCGGCTGGCAGTCAGAGAATTTGTCGCGCACCTTTCGGGCAACGACAACGCCGCGGCAGGAATGATCTGCCTTGTCAGCGGAACACCGGGAAAAGTCGCGCGCCTGCATCCGGCGATCAAGAATGTCTGGGGCGGACAATCCTCGGGCGGCTCGCTTGTGTCGTTCAACCTTGACGCTTTCACATCCTATGGTCACGAGCAGGGTGACAATGCCCCCGTCTCCGAGCTTGCCGCCTTCAAATACACCACGGCGCTCAACACCTTCCTCGCTGGCAAGACCAACCGCCTCCAGATTGGCGACGCATCCACCGTTTTCTGGGCCGATGCCTCGTCGGCGCAGACGGCCGATACCGCCGAGAGCGTATTCGGCAGTTGGTTCGACGAGATCGACGAGACGGCAGAGGCCGGCAGGGTAGGCGCCATCCTCCAGCGCATCCGCGATGGGGTTGTGTGGGAGCAAGCGATTCAAGGTATTGCCCCCGAACTGGAAGCCGGCGTGCGCTTTCACGTCCTCGGTCTCGCCCCCAACGCCGCGCGGATTTCTATCCGCTTCTGGTTCGAGGACGATTTAGGTGTGCTGGCGGAGAATTATCAGCGCTTCATTGCGGACATGCGGATCGATCCGCCGCCGCGCGACGGCTACCCGCCGCTCTGGCGCTATCTCAACGAGACGGCCGTGCTCGGCAAACGCGAAAATGTGCAGCCCAATCTCGCGGGCGAGTGGATGCGCGCCATTCTTGCCGGCACCCGCTATCCGCTGACGCTGCTCAACGCTGTGCTCACCCGCATCCGCGCCGATGGCGAGGTCAATGCCCTGCGGGCCGGCATGCTGCGAGCGCTGCTCGTCAGAAACTACGGAATGGAAGTCGGCAGACTAAAGGACAAGAGCAAGGAGGCGCCCGTGTCGCTCGACCTGGAGAACAGGAACAAAGGCTATCTGCTCGGGCGGCTGTTCGCTGCTTACGAGCAGGCGCAGACGGCGGCGCTCGGCCGCAATGTCAACGCCACCATCAAGGACAAGTTTTACGGTTCGGCGTCGGCCACGCCGCGAAAGGTCTTCGCCCTTCTGGAAAAGGGGTCGGCCAACCACCTCTCCAAGATCGGCAAGCAGCGGCCGGGACAGCGCGTCAATCTGGAGAAGACGATCGGCGGCATCCTCGACACGATGGAGCCTGGTCAGGATCCGTTCCCCACATCATTGCCCGCCGAAGATCAGGCCCTGTTCGGGCTGGGCTACTACCACCAGCGCAACGAGTTTTTCCGCAAACCTGAGATTGCCGGCACGGAGGATATTGCATCATGACTGCCATCGCCAACCGCTACGATTTCGTTCTTCTCTTCGATGTCACCCGCGGCAATCCCAACGGCGACCCGGACGCCGGCAATCTGCCGCGTCTCGATCCCGAGACAAATCACGGGCTCGTTTCCGATGTGAGCCTCAAGCGCAAGGTGCGCAATTATGTGGAGATGGCCAAGGGCGACGAGGCACCCCATGCCATCTACGTAAAAGAAAGCTCTATTCTCAACGAGCAGCATCGCAAGGCTTATGTCGCCCTTCGCGCCGACGATGAGTCGGTCAAGAAAGCCGCCAAGCTGAACCCCAGGAGCGACGAGGAATCGAAGGCGCTGACGGGTTTCATGTGCAGCAACTTCTTCGACGTGCGCACTTTCGGGGCGGTGATGTCGACCGGCATCAATGCGGGGCAGGTGAGGGGGCCGGTGCAGGTCACGTTCGCCCAGTCGGTCGAGCCGATCGTGCCGCAGGAAATCTCCATCACCCGCATGGCGGCCACCAACGAGGCCGAAAAGAAGCAGCGTGCCGAAGGCAGCGAGGAAGGGAACGACCGCGTCGACAATCGCACCATGGGCCGCAAGCACATCGTGCCCTACGGGCTCTATCGGGCGCATGGCTTCATCTCCGCCAAGCTGGCTGAGCGCACGGGATTCTCCGATGACGATCTCGACACCTTGCTCGACGCCCTCGCCACCATGTTCGAGCACGATCATTCGGCGGCTCGCGGCGAGATGTCCACGCGGCGGCTTGTCGTGTTCAAGCATGCCAATGCGCTCGGCAACGCGCCGGCGCACGCCCTGTTCGACCGCGTCAGGGTCGGACGCAACATCGATGGCGAGACGCGCCGGATCGACCGTCGCCTCGACAACTACCCTCCGGCACGGGACTTCTCGGACTATGTGATCGAGATCGACCGCGACAGCCTGCCGGAGGGCGTAGAGGTCATCGAGCGCGTGTGAGGCGCGCGGCATGGCCGGTGAGCCGCAGCCCGATGAGCTCGATGGCGAACCCATCCCGCTGTCCGCGCTTCAGCACGCCGTCTATTGCCTGCGCCAGGCCGCGCTGATCCATGTCGAGCGGCTCTGGGCGGACAACCGCTTGACCGCCGAAGGCCACGTGCTTCACGCCAGCGCCGACCAGCCGGGACGGCGCAAGGTGCGGGGCATTCGCCGCGTCAACGCTCTGCCGTTGGCCAGTCGGCGGCTCGGCATTGCGGGCGTTGCCGATCTCGTCGAATTTCGGCGAGAGGGCGGGCAGGATGTGCCGTTTCCCATCGAGATCAAGCGCGGCAAGGTCAAGCTTCACCGCGCCGACGAGGTACAGCTCTGCGCCCAGGCACTCTGTCTCGAAGAAATGACGGGCGTCTCCGTGCCGGATGGGGCGTTGTTCTACGCCGAAACGAAGCGCCGCATGCCGGTCGTGTTCGATGCCGAGCTGCGGCGTCTGACCGAGGATACGGTCGCGGAGCTGCGGGAGATCTTTCGGACTCTGAAGACGCCGGCCCCGACCCCGCATAAGGCGCGCTGCAAGTCCTGCTCGCTGCTCGACCTGTGCCGGCCAGACGCCGCGGGGCGGCCGGCAGCTAGCTGGCGGCGTCGCATGATCGACCGCCTGCTCAGCGAGGTGGTGGAGCCGCCGCCGTGAGAAAGCTGCTCAACACGCTCTACGTCACCACCGAAGGCGCGAGCCTCCGCAAGGATGGCGAGAATCTCGTCGCCGAAATCGATGGCGCCGAGCGGGCCCGCGTGCCGTTTCACATGCTCGCCTCGGTCGTCGCCTTCGGCGCCATCTTCGTCTCTCCGGCACTGCTCGGCGCCTGTGCCGCCGCCGGCATCTCCGTCGTCTTCCTCGACCGTGCTGGCCGGTTCCAGGCGCGGGTCGAAGGGCCGGTTTCCGGCAACGTCCTGCTCCGGCGCGCGCAATACCGCGCGTCCGATCGACCGGAACCGGTTGTGCGGTCCGTCATTCTCGGCAAGGTTGCCAATCAGCGCTCCGTGCTCATGCGAGCCTTGCGCGACTATGGCATGGAGTACGCGCCGGAGGTGCGTGCCGCCATAGTGGCCTCCGTGGATCGTCTCGCCCACATCCTGAGGCGCGTCGAACAGGCCGACGATCCGCTGGAGCGATTGCGCGGTGCTGAAGGGGAGGCGGCCAATCTCTACTTCGCGGTCTTCGGTCATCTCATCCGCCCGGTAGAGCCGCAGATGAGCTGGCGCGGCCGCTCGCGCCGTCCTCCGCTCGATCCCATCAACGCCTTGCTTTCCTTCCTCTACACGCTGCTGACGCATGACTGCCGCAGTGCCTGCGAGGCCGTCGGCCTTGATCCGGCCGTGGGCTTTCTTCACCGCGACCGTCCGGGGCGGCCCAGTCTCGCCCTCGACCTCATGGAGGAGTTCCGTCCTGTTCTTGCCGACCGCCTTGCTCTGTCCCTGATCAACCGCCGGCAGATACAGCCCGGTGACTTCGAGCACCGCGAAGGGGGCGCGGTGTGGCTCTCCGCGTCCGGTCGCAAGACCGTGCTGACGGCCTGGCAGGAGCGCAAGAAGGAGGAACGCACCCACCCGTTTCTCGACGAGAAGGCACCGCTCGGCCTTGTGCCGTTCCTTCAGGCGCAGATGCTGGCGCGCCACCTGCGCGGCGACCTCGATGTCTATCCGCCCTGGTTCTGGAAGTAGCCATGCTGATGCTCGTGACGTATGATGTTCGCACGTCCGAGCCGGGTGGCGCCGGCCGCCTTCGGCGCGTCGCCAAGGTTTGCCGCGATTTCGGCCAGCGGGTGCAGTACTCGGTGTTCGAGATCGAGGTCGATCCCGCGCAATGGACCGTGCTCAAGGCACGACTTGAAACGATCATCGATCCGCGCAGCGACAGTCTGCGGTACTATCATCTGGGCGCCAGTGGCCGGCGGCGGATCGAGCATGTCGGGGCCAAGCCCGCTGCCGACCTCGAAGGTCCCCTCGTCATTTGACCGCGCGAACCTCAAGCGTGCGGTGGTGCGCCGCCACGTTCGCGCTTGCGCTAACGGCCCGCAATTCAAGCCAGATCCGGCCACTTGCCCGCAATCTCCCTCCATACACCCGCGAGACACCTGCCTTTCGCGCCAATGCGGCCCTTTTCCCTTCATCTTCAACATAGTAACGCTGGGCCGTCGCCCCTCACGCAGGGGCGTGGATCGAAACTACAGGAGCCGCCATGGTCCGCCTCATCAACACGGTCGCCCCTCACGCAGGGGCGTGGATCGAAACTACTTGAACGATCTGACGTATTCGACGCTCACATCGAGTCGCCCCTCACGCAGGGGCGTGGATCGAAACGAGATGACGGAGCGTGGCCTGTCGGAAATTCCTGCGGTCGCCCCTCACGCAGGGGCGTGGATCGAAACCGGAACGGATCGACCACGCCCTGCACAAGCGAGAGGGTCGCCCCTCACGCAGGGGCGTGGATCGAAACCCCGTCAAGGTCCATGAGAAGTTGCCCTACGGCGTCGCCCCTCACGCAGGGGCGTGGATCGAAACTCCCACCAAGCCTGGCAATGCGCCATTGCGCGATGTCGCCCCTCACGCAGGGGCGTGGATCGAAACTGGCTAACGAGGAAGCCGCTACCCTACCCCTCGCGTCGCCCCTCACGCAGGGGCGTGGATCGAAACTCACAAAGGCGCAACGGGAGCGCGCCATCCGTAGTCGCCCCTCACGCAGGGGCGTGGATCGAAACCCCCGCGAGGTCGTTAGTTGGCGTGCGCAGCACCTTGTCGCCCCTCACGCAGGGGCGTGGATCGAAACCACTCGTCGTGGTTCCCGATGAGCCAGAGCAGCCGTCGCCCCTCACGCAGGGGCGTGGATCGAAACAAGTGGAACGGCCTTACGTGGTGGACGGACGTCGTCGCCCCTCACGCAGGGGCGTGGATCGAAACTACAAGTATGCGGGGCTGCACGGAAAGCCGACCGGTCGCCCCTCACGCAGGGGCGTGGATCGAAACCTCTTCGCGCGTGTCGGATTCCTTGATCGGCGCGGGTCGCCCCTCACGCAGGGGCGTGGATCGAAACAACGACGACGACAGCGGCGTGAGCACGGAGCGCAGTCGCCCCTCACGCAGGGGCGTGGATCGAAACATGTTGCTCATCATCGAGAGCCACACACGAAAGGCGTCGCCCCTCACGCAGGGGCGTGGATCGAAACGACACGACGGTCGAGAGCGTTTGCGCCCCCGAGAATGTCGCCCCTCACGCAGGGGCGTGGATCGAAACGACGGCATGGTCGGGCACATCGTCTCGAACGGCTAGTCGCCCCTCACGCAGGGGCGTGGATCGAAACTAGGCTTGGGCGCCGATTACTCCTGGCTCTATTCGTCGCCCCTCACGCAGGGGCGTGGATCGAAACGAGCTCACGCGCGAATATGTCGGCCGCTGGACCGAAGTCGCCCCTCACGCAGGGGCGTGGATCGAAACCGCCGCAGCCGCGACTCGTCGATCGGCAATTGCAGTCGCCCCTCACGCAGGGGCGTGGATCGAAACAATTCGACCGGGGGATGCCTCGCCCCTTTGAATAAGTCGCCCCTCACGCAGGGGCGTGGATCGAAACCTCTTCGGCCCGGCGATCGTTGTAGCCCTGTTGCGTCGCCCCTCACGCAGGGGCGTGGATCGAAACGTTGAAGAGCCAGTTGAGCATCGGCCTTGAACCTGGTCGCCCCTCACGCAGGGGCGTGGATCGAAACAAGTTCGACACTCCGTGATCACTCCATCTCCGGCAGTCGCCCCTCACGCAGGGGCGTGGATCGAAACAGACTGAGGCTCGAAGCGAGCACCCGGCGCTCAACGTCGCCCCTCACGCAGGGGCGTGGATCGAAACAGTTCCCCGGTCGCGTCGCGATCATTACTCACGGTCGCCCCTCACGCAGGGGCGTGGATCGAAACATCGAGGCCAAGGGGTATTCGCCGAGCTATCGGGAGTCGCCCCTCACGCAGGGGCGTGGATCGAAACACCGCGCGGTGCGCACCGTTGTCGAAGTCGAGCAGCAGGTCGCCCCTCACGCAGGGGCGTGGATCGAAACTTCGCCGAGATCGTGAAGCGGTACGAGGGGACAGTCGCCCCTCACGCAGGGGCGTGGATCGAAACTGCAATGCACCGACCTTGCCAGTCGCTGATTTTGTGTCGCCCCTCACGCAGGGGCGTGGATCGAAACTGTAACGCGTCAGAACGGGTGGCTCTTAGGGGTTGTCGCCCCTCACGCAGGGGCGTGGATCGAAACCCTTCGGCCTATGTGATCCCGGCCGGGGCTTGGGGTCGCCCCTCACGCAGGGGCGTGGATCGAAACTGCAAGGCCCGCAGGGTGATCAGGGCGACCAAGGCGTCGCCCCTCACGCAGGGGCGTGGATCGAAACGCGCGTGACCACACCATCCCCGGTAACAGATGGGTCGCCCCTCACGCAGGGGCGTGGATCGAAACAGTGGCCCCGACCGGCGAGGGTCGCATCGCCTGGGTCGCCCCTCACGCAGGGGCGTGGATCGAAACCTAGACTGCTACGCGGCAGCGTGGGCCGCATTGCGGGTCGCCCCTCACGCAGGGGCGTGGATCGAAACTCGGCTGGAGCGAGCTGTCTCTGGTGCCGCTCGTTGTCGCCCCTCACGCAGGGGCGTGGATCGAAACCAAAGACGATCTACCAATCCCGAAACTGTCTTCAGTGTCGCCCCTCACGCAGGGGCGTGGATCGAAACTCTCCCTAGACGAGGTGGTCACCTCTCTAGAGGCGGCGGTCGCCCCTCACGCAGGGGCGTGGATCGAAACCCATGTCGCCTCAGTTTCCCAATCCGGCATGGGGCGGTCGCCCCTCACGCAGGGGCGTGGATCGAAACTGAAGCCAGTTCATGCAGGTATCCAATCATCGTCGTCGCCCCTCACGCAGGGGCGTGGATCGAAACAAATCCATGCCGCGATTTATACGCCACGGTATATCGTCGCCCCTCACGCAGGGGCGTGGATCGAAACCGTGACGTGCAGGATGCGCAGGTCGCGCGGCTGCGCCGGTCGCCCCTCACGCAGGGGCGTGGATCGAAACCGTGACGTGCAGGATGCGCAGGTCGCGCGGCTGCGCCGGTCGCCCCTCACGCAGGGGCGTGGATCGAAACTCAAGGGCGAGTGGGTACCGCTCAGCATCAAGACAGGTCGCCCCTCACGCAGGGGCGTGGATCGAAACGCTCCATCTGCCGGGATGCGCTCCCGGGTGCTGAGTCGCCCCTCACGCAGGGGCGTGGATCGAAACTACAAGCTGCTGCATCGTGCGCATCTGGGTGAGCAAGTCGCCCCTCACGCAGGGGCGTGGATCGAAACCATGCCCGGCTGTCAAGCGAGTATGGCAGGCCATCGGTCGCCCCTCACGCAGGGGCGTGGATCGAAACACCGCGGGAACGGGCATCGAGCTGCCCAGCTATGACGTCGCCCCTCACGCAGGGGCGTGGATCGAAACCATCCAGTCGTTGGTGCCGTCATCGGCAATGGCGTCGCCCCTCACGCAGGGGCGTGGATCGAAACACCTCGAGGGGCTCGCGCCGATCGAGATCGCCCGGGTCGCCCCTCACGCAGGGGCGTGGATCGAAACACCAAGTACCAGGAGCAACAATGGCGCGCGTTCCGGGTCGCCCCTCACGCAGGGGCGTGGATCGAAACTGCATCGCCTCGCGCGCCTCGGCCGCAAGTGTGTCGTCGCCCCTCACGCAGGGGCGTGGATCGAAACCAGTCGAGCTGACAGAACGATCTGGTGTACCGTTGTCGCCCCTCACGCAGGGGCGTGGATCGAAACAACTCACACTGGAACCCATGAAATGACCACAGACACCGTCGCCCCTCACGCAGGGGCGTGGATCGAAACCTGAGTACTGACCGATCGTGAACTGCTGATCGGGATGTCGCCCCTCCCGCAGGGGCGTGGATCGAAACTCCTCGTAGTCCACGGTGGCCTTGGGCGCCGACAAAGTCGCCCCTCACGCAGGGGCGTGGATCGAAACCTCCGCCCCGAGCCCATCGCCGATCCCGCGCTCGGTCGCCCCTCACGCAGGGGCGTGGATCGAAACATCGTGACGGCGGCCGGCACCTTCGCAGGCGCGAGCGTCGCCCCTCACGCAGGGGCGTGGATCGAAACGACGACAAGACGGCGACGCTGACCTGGGACGAGGTGTCGCCCCTCACGCAGGGGCGTGGATCGAAACTGGTCGGAGACGTTCGCAAACGTCGTCGTAGTGCGTCGCCCCTCACGCAGGGGCGTGGATCGAAACACCTCGTCGGGCACCTACACCCCGCATGCCAAGATGGTCGCCCCTCACGCAGGGGCGTGGATCGAAACCCCAGGGCGCCCCGTGACGGACGAAAACTGGGTCCGTCGCCCCTCACGCAGGGGCGTGGATCGAAACTCCAAGATCGCCCGCAACCAGTCGCAGCTCCTCGGTCGCCCCTCACGCAGGGGCGTGGATCGAAACAAGTCGGTGGAAGGGTTCGAAGCGCACATCAAGGGTCGCCCCTCACGCAGGGGCGTGGATCGAAACTTGATCTGGATGGTCACGTGCGACAGCGACCGTCCCGGTCGCCCCTCACGCAGGGGCGTGGATCGAAACCACACGCTGGGCGTGCTGGACGTGTCCAGCCAGGTGTCGCCCCTCACGCAGGGGCGTGGATCGAAACCGCGAGGACAGTCTGAACGCGGTGGTGAGCATCGTCGCCCCTCACGCAGGGGCGTGGATCGAAACGCCATTGCCACGCTGGGCGGTGATCTCCTCGGCCATGTCGCCCCTCACGCAGGGGCGTGGATCGAAACAATGCGGCGGGAGCGCCGGAGTTGGGCGGCGCGGTCGCCCCTCACGCAGGGGCGTGGATCGAAACTATGATGACCTTGGCGCCGTAAACACGGTCGGGGGCGTCGCCCCTCACGCAGGGGCGTGGATCGAAACGATGGCGCGTCGCACTCTCACCGCAATTCGAGGTCGCCCCTCACGCAGGGGCGTGGATCGAAACCTCAGGGAGGCGCCGCTACCTCCGCAGCTCTTCGTCGCCCCTCACGCAGGGGCGTGGATCGAAACAATGGCGAGGTGAAGTTCACCATCGCGGATGGCGGTCGCCCCTCACGCAGGGGCGTGGATCGAAACCGCACCTCGGCCTTGTCGAGCCTCCACCACGGCGAGTCGCCCCTCACGCAGGGGCGTGGATCGAAACCAGAATGGGTGTCCAGAAGCCCCGGAAAACGGGCAGTCGCCCCTCACGCAGGGGCGTGGATCGAAACATTTCGCCCTTGGGCGACGAGGCAAACACAGTGCCGTCCCGTCGCCCCTCACGCAGGGGCGTGGATCGAAACAAAGACGCCTCGATCGCGAGATTCCAGTCGCAGCGTCGCCCCTCACGCAGGGGCGTGGATCGAAACGGCGTGATCCCCGTGGTGCTGGGACGCTCTCGCGTGTCCCCCCTCACGCAGGGGCGTGGATCGAAACTGCGACTTGGTGCTGACCACCGAGATCAAGGTGGTCGCCCCTCACGCAGGGGCGTGGATCGAAACCACAGGTGTCCCGATGCGAAGCCCGATCACCCGTCGCCCCTCACGCAGGGGCGTGGATCGAAACATCGTGACTGCGGCCGGCACCTTCGCAGGCGTCATGTCGCCCCTCACGCAGGGGCGTGGATCGAAACCTTTTGCAGGCGCCGGAGCTGATGGCGGTGCTGCGTCGCCCCTCACGCAGGGGCGTGGATCGAAACCATCTCCACGACACGCGCCACACGGCCGCCACGCGGTCGCCCCTCACGCAGGGGCGTGGATCGAAACCTTTGCCCACGATACCCTTCCCCGGCCCTTGCGATGTCGCCCCTCACGCAGGGGCGTGGATCGAAACTGCACGGCCGTCAGCGTCTTGCCGCCGAACACGCCGTCGCCCCTCACGCAGGGGCGTGGATCGAAACCACCTGAGGACGGCCGGGTTCTTGGTGAAGGCATAGGTCGCCCCTCACGCAGGGGCGTGGATCGAAACGACATGGACGGCACTCACCACCTGTGGGTGAAGGGTCGCCCCTCACGCAGGGGCGTGGATCGAAACGCTCACCTCGTCGAGCTACGTGTCGCTCACCCTGGGTCGCCCCTCACGCAGGGGCGTGGATCGAAACTTTTGCCGCCAGGCGGAGTAAACGCGCTGCGTGAGTCGCCCCTCACGCAGGGGCGTGGATCGAAACCAGTACTGGGAGCCGATCCATGCCGAGGCGATGCCGTCGCCCCTCACGCAGGGGCGTGGATCGAAACAGCATGGGGTACATGGGCATCCAGACTTACACGCTGTCGCCCCTCACGCAGGGGCGTGGATCGAAACACGCTGGTGGTGAGCGGGTTGTATGTGCCGCCCGTCGCCCCTCACGCAGGGGCGTGGATCGAAACTCACAAAGATCAGATGCCGGAACGTCCGCCCCAGGGTCGCCCCTCACGCAGGGGCGTGGATCGAAACGGCGGATGCCGCCTCGAACTCGGCACGCGCCGCCTGTCGCCCCTCACGCAGGGGCGTGGATCGAAACCAGTACTGGGAGCCAATCCATGCCGAGGTGATGCGTCGCCCCTCACGCAGGGCCGTGGATCGAAACACCGACAGGGCAGGGCTCGACGATCGCGGGCCGGGTCGCCCCTCACGCAGGGGCGTGGATCGAAACTACGGGCGCGCCTCGCGCTGCGTCTGCTGGGTCGGTCGCCCCTCACGCAGGGGCGTGGATCGAAACCAGTGGTACTACGAGACCCCTGATAACTCCGCAGCGTCGCCCCTCACGCAGGGGCGTGGATCGAAACATGATGCGACAGCCCGGCGGGGCAAAGGAAGGTCGTCGCCCCTCACGCAGGGGCGTGGATCGAAACCGATGATGCTGCCGAGGCCGCCAAGAAGTACGCGGGTCGCCCCTCACGCAGGGGCGTGGATCGAAACTATGCCGTCCGCGAGCTTGAGGCGGCCATGGCCAGGTCGCCCCTCACGCAGGGGCGTGGATCGAAACGCCGAAGGAAAGACGCTGGGCCAGGGCGAAGTGGGGGGCGCCCCTCACGCAGGGGCGTGGATCGAAACAATCTGACAGATTGGGAATATCTCAAGCCCGGCAGTCGCCCCTCACGCAGGGGCGTGGGTCGAAACCGTCGCTATGCGACGTTCGAGTCCGCCGAGCGGGTCGGTCGCCCCTCACTATGTGGAACAGCGGCCAGGAGGGCGACCCGCCGATGGCATCGGCACTCTACGTTGCCGACGCAACAGCGGCTCACATGGTCGTAGAGGCGGTGCTGGATGCGCTGCTCTGGCGCCACCGCGGCGGCCGAGGTGGCGCAGCAGCGGCGAGTCGTCGAAGGAGATCATCGACATTGTGACGCTGGCCACCAACATCATCATCCAGGGGCTCGTGCTCGTGTTCACGGGCGGCGCCCCGTCGCCCTCCGCGCCATCCTTCATCCAGTTCATGGCCGTCGGCCGCGTCGGCGGTTTCCCTGTCATCGCCGTGCTGTGGCTGGTGCTGATCGCGCTGGTAACAATCGCGCTGTCCAAGACCGCCTTCGGCCGCCACCTCTATGCTGTGGGCGGTAGCGCGGCGGTCGCCGAGCATTCGGGCGTGCCCGTGGCGCGCACTATCATCCTCACCTACGTCATCTCGGGCGCCACCGCCGCGATCGCCGGCATGCTGCTCACGGGCTATTCGCGCCAGGCCTATCTCGGCATGGGCGACTCCTCCTGTTCACTTCTGTCGCCACGGTAGCGTTGGGTGGCGCCTCCATCCTCGGCGGCAACGGGCACTACATCGGCACGGTCGCCGGCGCGCTGGTGCTCACCGTGCTCAGCGGCCTGCTGCCGGCGCTGAACCTGTCCTCGGGCGCGCTGCTGGTGGTCTATGGCGCGATCATCCTGGTCACCGTCGCCATCAGTTCGGAGGCGATGACCAATCTGCTCTCCCTGCTGCCGCAACGTCGGAACAAGAAGCCATGATCGAGATCGACTGCGTGGTGCGCGCTCAGGACGAGCTGGGCGAGGCCACTATCTGGGACCCCGGGAGCGGCACGTTCTGGTGGGTCGACATCTTCGGCAATGCGATCCGCAACTATGTCCCGGCAACCGGCGAAACGCGGTCGTGGATGACACCCGAGCACGTCGGTTGCATCGGCCTGCGCGAGCGCGGTGGCCTAGTCGCCGCGACGGTTAGCGGTTTCCACTTCTTCGACCCACGGACCGGCTTGATGACGCCGATCGTCGACCCCGAGGCCGATGTGCCCGAGACCCGATTCAACGACGGCAAGACCGACCGCTTCGGCCGCTTCTGGGCAGCCTCGATGTTCGAGGTCGAGGGCCGCAAGGCGGAGCCGGTGGGGTGCCTCTACCGGCTTGAGCCCGACATGACGGTGCATCGCGTGCTCGCGGGCGTCACTTCGCCCAACGGCCTCGCCTGGAGCCCGGATGGCCGGATCATGTACTTCACCGACAGCTCGACCCATTTCGTCTGGGCCTATGACATGGACCCCGCAACCGGCATGGCGAGCAACAAGCGCGTCTTCATCGACCTGTCCGCGCACAACTATGTCGTCGACGGCGCGACCGTCGACGCCGAAGGCAATTACTGGCTCACAGTTCCGTTCGGCGCGCGCGTTCTGGGCTACTCGCCAGCCGGCCGTCTGATCCGTGAAATCGAGCTGCCGGTCGACATTCCCACCTGTTGCGAATTCGGCGGCCCCAACCTCGACGTGCTCTACGTTACCTCGGCCGTGCTGCGCCGCTGGGGCAAGCCCGTCCGCAACCCGGACGTCGCCGGCGGCCTCTTCGCCATCACCGGCCTCGGCGTCACCGGCCTCCAGCTACCGCCCTTCGCGGGCTGATACTCGAGCGCCGAGCCGGGCTCGCATAAGCACTCGTGGCGCTCCTGGCGAACGATCCCAGTGCTACTTCTCCTCTGCGACCAGCAGCCGTGACACGGCCGAGACCAACCCTACGGCGATCGCCGCATAGACGACGATGAGCAGGATGACGGCGTAGAGCTGGTCCATGGAAAAGACCGTGCCGTACTTCTTGACCAAGCCGCCAAGGCCGATGATGGCGATCAGCACTTCGCCATTGATCAAGCCCTTGACGCCGCGGGCGACGCCCAGCCGGAGGCCCGCGAGGAAGTAGGGTGCGCCGGCGGGCAGGCGAACGTCGCGGAAGATGGCCCAGCGGCTCGCGCCGAACGAATGCGCCATCTCGATGAGGCGGGGATCGCTGGCCCGCATTGCCGTCGCGGCATTGGTGGCGACGATGAACACCGAGAACGCAACGACGGTGGCGATGCGCGTCGCCGGGCCGATGCCGAAGATCATCAGGAACACCGGCACGAAGGCGATCATCGGCGCCGAGAGCCCGGCCTTCACATAGGGGCCGAGGGCGACGTCGACGAAGCGCGACAGGCCCATGCCAATGCCGATCAGGCTGCCCAAGGCGAGCGAGAGCACGAGCCCGTAGAGCAGCGCCAGCGTGCTGTCGAGCAGTGGCGCGGTGACGGCGCCGCTGGCCCACAGGTCGTAGAAGGCCGCTAGCACCGCGGATAGCGGCGGCAGCGTGATGAGGTCGATGCTGCGGCCGACAACCTCCCAGAGCAGCGCCAGCGCGGCCAGCGAAAGCAGGAACGGTCCGTTACGATAGGCGAGCGACGACAGCCAGCCCATCACGCGGCCCGCTCGTCCTGTTGGATCATGCCGCGCAGGCGGTCCCATACGAAGCCCGTGAGCTCAACGAAGCGCGGGTCGCGGCGCGTTTCCTCGGTCCGCGGCCGCGGCAGGTCGACATCGATGATGTCGGTCACGTGCCCGGGACGCGCGCCCATGATCACCACCTTGTCGGAGAGGAACACCGCTTCGTCCATGGCGTGGGTGATGAACAGGACCGACAGGTCGGTCTTGGACCAGATGTCGAGCAGGTCGGTCTGGAGGATCAGCCTCGTCTGGGCGTCGATTGCCGAGAACGGTTCGTCCATCAGCAGCAATTGCGGCGACACGGCGAGCGCGCGGGCAAGGCCGACGCGCTGCTGCATGCCGCCGGACAATTGCCGCGGATAGGAGGTCTCGAAATCGGCGAGGCCGACCGAAGCCAGGAGCTTCCGCGCAACGGCGTAGCGCTCAGGCTTCGCCATGCCGCGGACCTTGAGACCGAACGACACATTGTCGATCACGGTCATCCAGGGCAGCAGCGCAAAGGACTGGAATACCGTTGCACGTTCCGGCCCGGGCCCGGTGACCGGCTTGCCGAGGACCTCGATGCTGCCCTCGTCCCAGCCAAGGATGCCTCCCACCATCTTGAGCATGGTGGTCTTGCCGCAGCCGCTCGGCCCGATGATTGAGACGAACTCGCCCCGGCCGACGGTCAGGGTGACGTTCTCAAGCGCCTTCATGCGCCGGCCCTTTGGCGAGCCGTAGAACTTGGTGAGATTGCTGATCGAAATGGCCGGAGCCTGGGTCTCGGTCATGATTGACTCCAACGACCGAGGCGGCGCTCGATCCATTCGACAATGGTCATGAGAAGCACGCCTTCGAGCACGATCGTGACGGCGATGGCGAGCACGGGGGCGACGCGGAAGCGGCCTTGCAGGTCGGCAATGAGGCTGCCGATGCCGGCGCCCACGATGGTCAGCTCAGCGACCACCATGCCGATCAGCGCCTGGCCCAACGCGATGCGGATGCCTGCCATGATGCCGGGCACGGCGGCAGGCAGCACCACGTCGCGCAGGATGACGAGGCGGGAAGCGCCGAAGCTCGTCGCCATTTCGGTGAGCACGGGGTCGACGCGGCGCACCGCAACGGCGGTGTTGATGATCACATAGGGAATGCCGAACAGCACCACCACCGTGACGCGCGCGGCGAAGGTGAGGCCGAGGATCGCCTGGATCACCGGGATGAGCGCGATGACCGGTATGGCCACGAGGAAGGTGATGTAAGGCGTAACGATCCGGTCGAGCACGCTGACCCGCGCCGTCATGATGCCCACCGGGATGCCGACGACCAGCATGACGATGATGCCGGCGAGGAGCGTCTGGTTGGTGACCAGCAGCGCCACCTGCAGCGTGCCGTCGCTGACGAGGCCCCAGAAGGCGACCAGCGTGCGGCCGAATGTCGGAAAGAGCAGGCCGATCGTGTCGTTGCCGGCGAGTTGCCACGCGCCGATCAGCGCGAGCAGGGCGGCGATGCGGACAAGGGTGCGGCCGAGGCCGGTTTCAACCAGCCGGTCGAGAGACCAGCGGGGCCTCTCGGCCCCGCCTTTGACTTTGTCCGCCGCCATCACTCGGCCAGCACTTTGTCCAGCAGCGTACGGTCCACCACATCGGCCGCGGACTTGATGTTCGCAAACGGCTCGCCGTCATTGTTGAAGAAGTTGATCGTGTCCATCACATCCGCGTCCGCAAGGCCGCCATCGGTGGGCCAGACCTTGGCCGCGAGGAAGGCTTCGACGATCGAAGGGAGCGCTTCCTGGTCGATTTCGCCGAGCAGTTCGCGGCCCTTGGCGACGAGCAGTTCGGGGGTCTCGTAGCTCTCGCGATAGACGTCGAGATGCACCCGGATCCAGTCCTCGATCAGCTTGGGATTGGCGGAGATGAAGCTGCGCGGTGCCGCGAAGGCGGCGCGCATGATGGGGGTCGTCTGCGTGTAGTCGGCCGTGACGGTGAAGGCATCGGGGCGCTCGCGCTGCAGCAGCGTCCAGTCCTGCAGGTCGACCACGCTCGAGTCGAGCTGGCCGGCAAGGAGCGCCGCGAGGCGATTGTCGGAGCCTTCGATGACGGTCATGTTCGGCTTGGCGTCGGGGCAGGTCTGGGCAAACCACTGGATCGCCAGCTGCCCGACGAACGAGCCGGTCGACTGGATGCCTACTGTGCGGCCATCCAGCGACTCGCAACTGGGAAGGTCGGTCTTCGATACGAGCAGGAACTCGTTGCTGTTGGCTTCGAGGAAGAAGCGGCTGTCGAGCCCCTGGTCGATCGCATCCATCACCTGTGCGATGGCGGTGATCTGCACGGCGCCAGTTGCCGCGGCCTGCAGCTGGTTGCTGTTGCCGCCCAGTTCGGCGACCTCGATGTCGTAGCCCAGCTCGGCGAGACGATCGATCGCAACCGCCGTCGGCAGGTAGCCGACGGCCCAGCCCGAGAACCCGAACACGGCATCGGCGGCTGCGGCAGGTACCGCGAGCGCGGTGCCCAGGCCGAGAGCGGCGGCCATTGTCTTTGTCCAGTGGTGGGAAGTTCGCATGATTTTCTCCTTCACCCTTTCCCCGGTGATGGACCATACAAGGACGCACGGATCGAGCCGTCAAGCGATTTTCGAAAATTCTTCATCTAATCGGTTTTGTGGCGCGTTGTCCAAAATCGTGATTGCAAGGGCGCGGGCGCCCGATTACGTATCGATACAGCAAGATGGGAGGCCGTTGGCCGGGCCGATGCAATGAACGAACACGCGACCCTCAACGCGTCGGTTTTCAGCCAGCTTCGGCAGGACATCCTCACCGGCCGGCTGCTGCCGGGCGAGCGCCTGCGGGCCGAAACCCTGCGCCAGCGCTACGATGTGGGCGGCAGCCCGGTGCGCGAGGCGCTGATGCGGCTCGAGGCCGAAGGCTTCGTGGTGCTCGAGGAAAACAAGGGCTTCCGCGTCGCCGACATCTCGGTGGCGCACCTTCAGGATCTGTCGCGCACCCGCGTCGAAGTCGAAGGCCTCGCCCTCAAATGGTCTATCGCCAAGGGCGGCGTGGACTGGGAATCGGCGATCGTGGCCTCGATGCACCGGCTCGCCAGCGTGCCCAAGCGGCTCGACACGGCCGGGCACGAGCAGAACGCCGTGTGGCTGCGCTACCACCGCGAATTCCACGCATCGCTGGTCGCCGCCTGCGATTCGCCGGTGCTGCTGTCGATCCGCAACCGGCTGTTCGACCAGGCGGAGCGCTATGTGGCGCTGTCGATCTCGGCGGGCGGCGAGGTTCGCGACGATGTCGGCGAACACCGGGCGATCATGGACGCCGTGCTGTCACGCGATGTGGAAATGTCGGTCGTCCTCAGCCGGCGGCATATCGAGCGCACCACCCAGAAGCTGCTCGCGGCGATGGAGAGTCGCGCCGTCTCCGCATAGACTTTCGACAATCTGCTTGATTGTCGTTTATCTTGTCGCTATCCCTTTTTCACAGGCGGGCCTGAGATGCTCAAAAGGACGGCCCAAAAAACGGGAAGGTCGGCAATGAACGACGGAAAAATCGGCATGCCTGCGGGAGCGCCGTCGCTCGAAGAAATCCTGCTGCAGACCAACGACATGCCCTGGCGGGCCAAGTCCCTCGCCGGCGTGCATGAGAAGATGCTGTGGCGCGACGAGGCGACGGGTGCCTCGGTGGCGCTGATCCGGTTCGACAAGGGCGCGAGCATCCCGACACCGCATCTGCACGCCTCCAACCAGATGATGTTCTGTCTGTCGGGCCGCTACGAGTACACGGCGACCGGCGTGACCCTCACGCCCGGCTCCTTCTACTGCAATCCCAAGGGCAATGTGCATGGGCCCACGCTCGCCCATGAGGACACCGTCGTGGTCGAAATCTATGACGGCCCGCACTACCCGCAGCGTCCCGATTGGTACGACAATGACGAGGACGCGCGCTGATGGTCGACGGCCACACCGAGAGCGTCAGCGCTGCCGGCCTGCAGCGCGGCGTGGCGGCGATGTTCGTCGCCTGCGGCATTGAGCCGGCGCCCGCCGAGCATGTGGCAGAAGACCTCGTCGCTGCCGACATCGAAGGCGTCGCATCGCATGGCGTGATGCTCGTGCCGATGTATGTCGAGCGCCTGCGCGCCGGTTCGGTGTCGAAGGGCGTCACCGGCGTCATCGTGTCGGACCGGCAGGGCGCCGTGGTCGTCGATGCGCAGGACGTGCTCGGACAGTTGACGGCACGACAGGCTGTCGGCCTCGCCGTCGATCGCGCCCGCCAGTACGGTCTCGCGGCCGTCGCAATGCGCAATGCTTTCCATTTCGGCACGGCCGGACGCTACGCGCGGATGATCGCGGACGAAGGTGCCGTCGGTATCGTGATGTCGAACACCCGGCCGCTGATGCCCGCGCCGGGCGGCGCGGAGGCGCTGACCGGCAACAATCCGCTCGCCATCGCTGCACCCAGCAGCGGCGCGTTTGCGCCTGAGATCGATATGGCGCTGAGCGCCGCGGCCATGGGCAAGATCCGCAACGCCGCGGCCGCGGGGCAGTCCATTCCCGCCGGCTGGGCAGCCGACAGCGACGGCAACCCCACCAGCGATCCCGCGGCGGCGATCAAGGGCATGCTGCTGCCGGCGGCCGGCCCCAAGGGCTACGGCCTCGCCTTCATGATCGACCTGCTGGTCGGCGGCCTCTCCGTCGGCGCTATCGGGCCCGAGGTCAGCGGCCTCTATGGCGATCCGGCACAACCCTATCGCTGCTCCAATCTCTTCATCGCCATCGATGTCGGCCATTTCGTTGCCCGCGACAGTTTCGAGGCACGCGCCGAGGGCGAACTGGCGCGCGTCTCGAACACGCGTCGCGCGCCGGGTACCGACCGTGTCTATGCCCCCGGCGAGCTGGCTCACGCCGCTCGCCAGCGATCCGACGGCCGCGCCAGCGTCGCGCCCGCGGCACTCAAGAGCCTGATCGACACCGGCGTCTCCCTCGGCGTCGATCTTCCGTCCTACCTCCAGTTGCGAGACCACCGATGAAAGTACAGATCACCACTCCCAAGCTTGCCAAGCCCAACGGCCACTTTTCGCAGGCCACCACGATCGAGGCGAAGGGCAAGCTGGTCTTCATTTCCGGCATGACCGCGCGCACCGCGGACGGCTCGGTGGCGGGCATCGGCAATGTCGAGGTGCAGACCCGGCAGGTGTGCGAGAACCTCAAGGCCGCAGCGGAAGCGGCAGGCGGCTCGCTCGAGGATATCGTGCGTGTCGACGTCTATGTGCGCAACATCGAGCACTTCGCGGCGATCCACAAAGTGCGCGCCGAGTACTTCAAGGAACCGGTCCCGGCCTCGACCATGGTGGAGGTCTCCAAGATGGTGAACCCCGAATATCTGATCGAGATCAGCGCCATCGCCGTGCTGCCCAACGGGTGATCCGATGAAGCTGGCAACAGTCATGCACGCCGGCGCGAAACGCGTCGGCGCCGTCGCCGGCGAGGCGATCCGCCTCGTACCGGCGGGCGAGGGCGACATGGTCGAGCTGATCGGGCGGGGACAGGCGGAGATCGCCCGCCTCGTCGCGGCCAGCACCGACACGGTGCCGCTCGCGGCGGTAGCGCTGCTCGCCCCGATCCAGCGCTTCAACCGCGACGTGCTCTGCACCGGCTGGAACTACTGGGAGCATTTCGAGGAAAGTCGCGGCAAGCGCGAAGGGCAGGACGTCGAGAAGCCCAAGGCGCCGACCTTCTTCACCAAGGGTCCAAAAACCGTCATCGGCCCGAACGACGATGTCTGCGTCGATCCGCACATTTCGGCCAAGTGGGACTACGAGGCCGAAGTGGGCATCGTCATCGGCAAGGCTTGCCGCTCGGTATCCAGTGCGGCGGCGCTCGACCATGTCTTCGGCTACTTCCTGGCCAACGACGTGTCGGCGCGCGATCTGCAGCGCCGCCACGGCGGCCAGTGGCTCAAGGGCAAGAGCATCGACCGCACGATGCCTATCGGCCCCTTCATCGTCACGCCCGACGAACTCGACGTGCCCAGCATCAGGCTGGAGCTGACGCTCAACGGCCAGACCATGCAGAACGCCGTTCTCGAGCAGATGGCATTCCCCATTGCCGAACTCGTCGCCGAGCTCTCCTTCGGCATGACGCTCGACGTTGGCGACGTCATCATCACCGGCACGCCGCCCGGCATCGGCAATGCACGCGAACCGGCGGTATTCATCAAGCCGGGTGACGAGATGGTGGTGTCGGCGACCGGCCTCGGCGAGCTGCGCAACCGCGTGGTCTTGCACGACCTGCACGGCTCGACCGATATTGCATCGATGACCAGCTAGCGCACCGCGCTACGCCGAGGGAGAAAGCATGACCGAGCCGATCGCCCTCGACGTGCACACGCATTTGATCCCGATCAACCCCGAGCGGCTCGAGGGGCTGGCAGGCGTCGCCTGGGACAGCGCGTCCCAGAGCATCTCGATCGAAGGTCACCAGGTAGCGATGAAGCCGCTGTTCCGGCCGGCGGCTCTGCTCGACTGGATGGCGCAGAACCATGTTGCGCACGCCTTCGTTTCGGTGCCGCCGCCGACCTATCGCCAGCATCTGCGCGGTGACGCCGCCCGGCAGTGGGTGGCCTATCTCAATGACGAGCTGGCGGCGATCGCTGCGGCCTCAGGCGGCCGGTTGACGGCGCTGGTGCACCTTCCCACCGAAAGCCCCGCCCTCGCAGCCGAGATTGTTGCCCAGAGCGGGCGGCGGGGACTTCGGCACTTCGCCATGCCCACCGGCACGGGTGACGAGCGGACCCTCGGCAGCGACGAGTTCGAGCCGCTCTGGCACGTCCTCGATGACTTCGCGGCGTTCGTCTTCTTCCACCCCGGCGAATGCGCCGATGGCCGCCTCACCTCGTTCTACCTGGGCAACCTCCTCGGCAACCCCTACGAGAGCACCGTGGCGCTGGCCCATCTCGTCTTCGCCGGCGTGCTGGAGCGGCATCCGCGCCTGACGCCGTGCTTCGCCCATGGCGGCGGCATGCTGCCGGCGGTCGCCGGCCGCTGGCAGCGCGGCTACGCGACCAGGCGCCCGGGCGTCGACACAGGGAACCGCGCGCCCGACGAGGTCTTTGGCCAGCTCTATGTCGACTGCATCTGCCACAGCGAGGCCGCGGCGATCGCCGCCGAAGCCGTGGTGACGCCCGAGCATGTGGTGTTCGGGTCCGACTGGCCGTTCCCCATGGGCCTCGTGGCACCGCACGAGCAGCTGGCGGGCTACGCGGCCGAACGCCGCCGCGCTTATCTCACCACCAATGCGCAGGGCCTGCTGGCCCGCATCGCCCGTGGGCACCGCTAGTGTTGTGACTCCGGCACGTATCTCGCCGTTGCGACACCGCAGCCGATGAGCTACGCGTTGACCCGACCGAGGGCCAGACCGCTTACACGCCGGCCGAGCGTGAGAAGACTCAGTTCGGCGACCCGCTCGATCACATCTGGCGGCGATGCATTCTCGATTTCTGCGGCGTGACGCATGTGAACCGCGCGCTCTTCGGCGTCGTCGCCACAAGCTCGCATGACGAGCGACGCGCGTGGCTGGAGCAGGCCGGAAGGATGGCGCGGGAAACGCGGGAGCTGGCGCTGTGACTCTGGCCGCTCGCCTCGCCCTTGCGTCGGAGCACCAGATCAGAGCCTGGGCAGCGGCAGCCTGAGCGGCGGCAGCGTGCCACCCATGATTGAGGTGATGCGCTCGGCGGCCTGGTGCAGCATCGGCGCGGCGTCCTCGAACGGCACCGTGACCTGGTAGCTCGTGAGGAAGGGCATTGTCAGTGCCGCGAGCGAGCGGCCATCGGCATCGAGGACGGGAAAGCTCAGGTCGAACACGCCGTGCACGACTTCGCCCTCGATGAGTTCGTAGCCGCGCGCGCGGATATTGGCGATGCGCTGCTCGCAGGTCTTGAGCCAGTCCGCCGCCTGGAAGGCCTGCGATTCGTGCAGGATCCATTCCTGGATCGGCGGCGGCTGGAACGCGAGGATGGTGCGGCCCGACGCGCCGCGCACCGCCGGGCTCGCCGCGCCGACGCGCAGCCGGATGGCGATGGGGGCAGGGCTGTCGACCTGCGCGACGATGCGCTGGTTGAGGCCGTCGAGCACCGCCATGTGGCACGCCTGCGAGGCTTCGAGGCTGAGCGCATTCATGATCGGCTGCGCCGCATCGACCAGCCGCCGGAACGGCGGGAACATCGTGGCGAGGCCGAACATCTGCGTCGACAGCACCAGCGCTTCCTCGCCGGGCGGCCGAACGATGTAGCCGCGGCGCTCGAGCGCCAGCACCATGCGGTAGACTTCCTGCAGCGAGCGGCCGAGCCGCTGCGCGATCTGGCTGGGCGTGATCGGCGCCGACAGCCGCGCGAGGAGCTCGAGCACGTCGAGCCCCTTTTCGAGCGCTGGCACGGCATAGCCGGGCTTGCCCTCGGCCACCGGGGCCGCCGCCTTGCGCGCGGCGGGCCGGGTGGTCCGCTTCACGCTCGACTTCCGCACTGCCTTGGCAGGGGGCCGCGACATTGTCCGCTCCCGGGTTGCTCTCCCATCGTGCTTGTGCCGCTTCGCCGCGGCAGGTCAATAGCGCCCGGTGCCGGCGCCGCGTTCGTCCCACAGCATTAGCCAGCCCGCGCCGGGGCAGTCGAACAAAGTCGTCGCTTCGGCCGGTTGGCCGCCGCGCAGCGGAAAAGCCCGCACCGCCGACGAATCCCAGCCGGCGACCAGCACGTGGTCTGCGGTCGCCAGCAGATGCTGCGGCCAGGCCGTGCCGGTATCGAGCTCGGAGACGAGGACGGGCAGCGCTGCGGTGACGTCGAAGGTCGTCATCGTGTCGTAGCCGCGATTGGCGAAATAGACGTACCGGCCATCGGGCGAGCGCTGGATGTCGCCGGGATAGTTGCGGAGGTGCCGGGTTTTTGCCGGACCGTTCCGCACCGTGCTGCGCACATCGGCCCACGCCTCGGCCGGGTCGCCGCGCCGTCCGACGACGAGGTTGGACCCAAGCTCGCCGCTGATCGCCAGCCGTCCGTCCTCGAGCACCACGCCGTGGCGTGGGCCGCAGCCCGCCGGCACGCGCGTGCGGCGTGTCTCGACCAGTGCCTCGGCTCCGGGCCGGGTCAGGTCGATGGCGTATTCACGCACGAGGTCTGCGCCCAGATCGATCGCCACCAGCGTGTCGCCGATGAAGAACAATTGATGCGGATGTGCGTCCTCTTGCCGATCAGCTTCGGGACCACTGCCTTTGAGCCGCAGCAGGTCGACCGGGCCGTCGAAGCCGCCCGTCGCGTCGAGCCGCTGCACGCCGATGGTGCAGGTGTTGTAATTGGCAAACAACAGCACGCGGCCACTGGGATCGACAACGAGATGGCAGGGCTCGCCGCCTACGCTCGATGTCTCGCCGAGGGTCTTGGCGCTGTCGCCGTCGAGGCGCCACGCATGGATGTCGCCCTCCATGCCCATGCGCGAGGTGCCGTAGAGCACCGGCAGAAATGGATGCCGGGCGAGGCTCGAGAGCTGGTTGACGCGGGCGAGCAGCGTGCCGGTCCAGCGGCCGTCGCGCACGGCCCAGCGCATCAACCCATGTTCGGGGCCGGTGCCGCGCGCCGCAACGAGCAGGGCGGTCTGTGGCGCAAGGTGGAAGTCCGGCATCGATGCCTCCGTTATTCCGATGAGCCGGGCCCGAACCCATCCCAGCTTGTGGTGATGGTGCCGCCTTCGACCACGCTGGCGCGCCGCAGCATCGCGAACGCCATGCAGACGTGATTGGGCACGATCTCGAGGCGCGTGCCGACCGGCAGCGCCGTCGGCTCGCCCGTGCCGTGCCAGCGCAGCCAGCCATGCTCCTCCGACATCCGCTCGATGATCCAGCCCGGCGCATTCACCAGCAGGCCCATGCCCGGATACTCGTCGCGATGCGCCGAAGCGGGGACGAGGTCCGTGCTCAGCGACTTCGAGCCGGCGTCGATGCAGGCGCGGCCCGGTTCGGGATGGCTGACGACGGTCGCGATAACGCGGATCGCCGTGGTCTCGAGCGTGGCGTTGCCCAGCGCGATCTGCCCCACATCGTTGAAGGCATAGATGCCGGGACGGATCTGGGTGACGCCGGGAACATGCGCGACCTCGCGCGCCGACGCCGAGGCGCCGAGCGACACGATGGGCAGGGCGATGCCCCGGGCGCGGATGCTTTCGGCGACGCCCACCATCAGCCGCGCGGCGGCCTGCGCCTTGCCGGTGAGGTCGGGGCCGTCCTTGGCGGAATAGGTCGTGCCCTCATGCGTGTAGATGCCGACGAGCTCGATGCCGGGTACCGCGCTGACCGCCGCCGCGATATCGGGCGCCTGCGCGGGCGACACCCCTTCGCGGCCGAGCCCCGAGTCGATGGCGAGCATGACGCGCGCCGTGGCGCCCGCCGCGGCGAAAGTCGGGCCAATGCTCCGCGCGGCGTCGGCGCTGTCGGTCGCGAGCAGCAGGTCGACGCGGCGCGACAGCGCGAGGGCGCGCGCCGCCTTCTGCGGTCCGACGATCGGGTTGGCGACGAACAGGCGCTTGACGCCTGCCGCCGCGAAGGCCTCGGCCTCGCCCAGCTTGGCGACGCACAGCCCGTGCGCGCCGCGTGCGATCTGCCGGCGACCGATCTCGGCCATGCGGTGGGTCTTGGCATGCGGATAGAGTTCGACCCCGGCCCCGGCCGCGATGCCCGCCATCTCGTCGAGATTGCGGTCGAGCACCGCGAGGTCGACCACCAGTCCCGGCGTTGCCACCTCGAGATCGATCCAGTTATTCGTCACGCCCGTTCTCCCAGCCTCAGGACCCGCCCGGCGCGCGATCCGGTAACACGGCCATCCTCGACCGCAAAGACGCCGTTGACGAGCACGTGGCGGATGCCTGTCGCCGCCTGCCGCGGCGCATCGTAGGAGGCGTTGGCGGCCACATTGTCCCGGTCGAAGACGACGAGGTCGGCCCGCGCTCCGGGCACGATCCGTCCGCGGTCGGCCAGCCGCAGCCGGTCTGCGGCGGCGCTCGTCATATGGCGGACGCATTGCTCGAGGCTCAGCACGTTCTCCTCGCGCACATAAGTCTGCAGCATGCGCGGGAAGGTACCCCAGGAGCGCGGATGCGGGCGGTCGCCCACGAGGATGCCGTCGCTGCCCACAGTGTGCTCGTCGCGCTGCATGAGCGTGCGCACATGCTCCTCGATGCCGATGAAGAACACGCAGGGCGCGGCCCTGTCGGTCGCAACGAGCAGGTCGAGGCAGAGCTCGGCGGGCGGCACGTCCAGTTTCGCGGCAGCCTCCGCGATGCTCATCTGCATCACCCATTCGAGCTCGGGCGCACCGGGCGTGCCGGCGACGTAAAAGCCCGACCAGTCGAGCGTCAGCCCCTGGTGGCCATCCGAACCGGTGACGTTGAGCTCCGCGATGATGCGGGCGCGATCCTCGGGATCGCGCAACCGCGCCATCTGCTGCGCACTCGTGCCGGCCTGCGCCCAGCCGGGCAATTGCGAGTGCAGCGTCGTCATCGCCGCGAGGTAGGGGTAGCTGTCGAAGCTGAAGTCGATGCCTTCGGCGATTGCGTCGTCGAACATGCGCAGCAGCTCGGGCAGCTTACCGCGATTGGCCTCAAAGCTCAGATGCGTGTGGGCCAGGTGCAATGCCACGCCCGAGCGGCGCGCGATCTCGAAGCATTCGCGATAACCGCCAAGGGCATCGGCGCCATAGTTCCGGTGATGCGGGCAGTAGAAGCCGTCATACTCCGCTACCACCTCGCACAGGGCCACCAGCTCCTCGGTGTTGGAGTACATGGCGGGCACATAGGTAAGTCCGGTGGAAAGGCCGACGCCGCCCTCTTCCATTGCGGTGCGGAGGAGCTGCTGCATCTGCGCAATCTCGCCGGCCGTGGCGAAGCGCGGCTCGTTGCCCATGACGAGGAGGCGCAGATTGCCGTGCGGCACGAGATAGGCGGTGTTGACCGCGGTGCTGCCGTCGAGGCGCTTGAGATACTCCGCCACGCTCCGCCAGTTCCAGTCGAACCCCGGCGGATCGTCGTTCCAGCCCTTGAGTTGCCGACGCAGCTCCAGCAGCGTCGCGTCGTCTACCGGGGCGTAGCTCAGGCCGTCCTGGCCGAGCACTTCGGTCGTCACGCCCTGGCTGAGTTTGGAAGTGTGGTCCGGATTGCAGAGGATCTGCAGGTCCGAATGGGTGTGCATATCGATAAAGCCGGGGGCGATGACCATGCCGTCGATCGCGACGGTACGCTCGGCGGTCAGCCCGCTCGGCGACACGGCCGCAATGTGGCCGGCCTCGACCAGCACGTCGGCACGAACGGGCGCGTTGCCCAGTCCGTCGACGACAGTGCCACCGGTAAAGAGTATGGAGCCGGAACTCATGCTGCCCTGTTCGTGAAATGAGAAAAAGGACCCGCGGCATGCCGCGGCGCGAAATGATCCTATCCGGCGGCTGCAACCTGCTCGACAGCGGTGGCGGCGCCCGTCATCAGCGCCACGAGGTCTGTTCCCGTCAGCGCCGACATCTGCCCGTCGAACACCTTGCGCCCCAGACGCAGCACGCAGACGCGGTCGGCGACGCGCATCACGTGCTGCATGTTGTGGCTGATGAAGACAACCGCGACGTTGTGGCTCCGCAACTGCTCGATGAACGACAGCACGAGTTCGGTCTGCTTGACGCCGAGTGCCGCGGTCGGCTCATCGAGCACCACGATGCGGCTGCCCCACAGCACCGCGCGGGCGATGGCGACCACCTGTCGCTGGCCGCCCGACAGCCCGGCCACCTTGGTACGGATGTCGGGCAGGCCGAGGCCGAAGCGCTCGTAGCCCTCCTGCACGCGGCGACGCATGGCCGCCACGTCCATCGTCCGCGTGACGGCTCCCAGCGGCCCCGACGCGAGCAGCTCGCGGCCGAGGAAGATGTTCTCGACGATGTCGAGGCCGGGAACGAGCGCAAGGGTCTGGAACACGGTCTCGACGCCGGCGCGCCGCGCATCCTGCGCCGACTCGAAGGTCTGCTTCTCGCCGGCCACGACGATGTCGCCCGTATCGGGGCGGATGGTGCCGGCCATCATGCGCGTCAACGTGCTCTTGCCCGCGCCATTGTCGCCCACGAGCCCGATCACTTCGCCCGGATAGATGCTGAGGCTCACCGACTTGACGGCATGCACCGGCCCGAACGACTTGCTGAGCCCGCGCAGCTCGAGCACGGCGGGCTTTGCTTCGGCGGTGTTCATTGGCTGCCTCCCGTGCCTTGCGCGACAGGTTCGTTCGGTTCCCGTTCGACGGGCACCTGCAGGCGTTCGAGCCGCTGGTAGAGCATGTCGAGTGCGGCCGCGCCGCAGAGCGCCGCGCCGATCGCCACCTGCTCCACATAGGGGCTGACATTGATCTGGATGAGCCCGTTCGACAGCACGCCGACGAAGAGCAGGCCGAAGAACACGCCGAACAGCGACCCGCGGCCGCCGGTGAAGGAGACGCCGCCCAGAAGGATCGCGGTCAGCACCTCGAGCTCCATGCCGGTACCGATGGTGACGGCAGCGCCGTCAAGCTGCGACGCCACGATCAGTCCGCCAAGCGCCGAGGCGAGGCCGGAGGCGACGTAGAGCCAGAACGGGACGAGCTTGACCGGAATGCCGAGCTCAGCCGCCGTGTCCTTGGCGCCACCGATGGCGATCATGTGCCGCCCGAGCGGCGCGCGGTACCAGAGATGGAGGCCGATTGCGAGGACGATGAGAAACAGGATGATCGGTACCGGCACGCCGAGCAGCTTGCCGTTGCCGAGGAGGGCGAACTGAGGGCCGTAGCCGTAGGTGGTGAAGCCCTGCGTGATGAACTCGGCGAGGCCCCGCGCGCCCGCCAGCCCACCCAGCGTGATGATGATGGGCGAAAAGCCGAGGATGGCGATGAGGTAGCCGTTGAAGGCGCCCCACAGCATGCCCACGCCAAGGCCGAGCAGCATGGAGACCGGCAGGCCGAACCCGCTGTCCATCGCCTGGCCGAAGACCACTGCCGCCAGTACCGCGATCGAGCCGACCGAGAGGTCGACGAGGCCGCACAGGATCAGCATGGCGCCGGGCACGACGATCAGCCCGATCACCGCGTTCTGCAGCAGGATGACGGTCATGTTGGGAACCGTCAGGAAGCGGCTGCTGGCGAATGAAAAGATCGCGATGAGCAGGACGAGCGCGAAGAATAGTCCGTTGCGCTGGGTCCAGGTCAGTATCTGCTGGCGTGTCACGTGGCAGTCATCCCCTCGATGGGACGGCGGGGACAGGGACCCCGCCGCCTTGTGCGCATTGCGTCAGGAATAAACGCTCAGGATCGTATCGATGTCGGCTTCCGCCGTCTCGTGCGAAACCAGCTTGTACTCCTGCAGCACATGCGTTTCCGATTCCGGACCGCCGTTCCACAACTGGTAGGGGATATCGATGACCCGGCGGCCGATATCGCCGATGTCGAGCGCCATGCTGACCTGCAGGTACGGATCGCGGGCCTTGACCAGCTCGAGATTCTGCTTGGCGCCGTCGAAGCCGGCGATCAGCACGTTGTCCGGGCCGAGGCCGCTGTTCTGGTACGCCGAACGAGCGCCGAGCGCGCCGTCGTCGGTGCAACAGATAACGATCTTCATCGCCGGATGCGCCTGCAGCAGCGACTGCGTCGCCTTGAGCGCGTCCGGCGCGTTGAGCGCCGTCGCCTCGAAGAACTTGGTGTCAGGCAGCTCGGCAAGGATCGCCTCGCGCGTCGACTCGATGCGGTCGGTCACCACCTGGATGTTGGTTGCCGTGAGGAATCCCACTTCCGCGCCGCCGCCGCCCAGCTTCTCCTTGATGTGCTTGGCGGTGTAGGCGCCGAGCAGGGCGCCCGCGTCGCGGTCGGCCCATTTGATGAACCCGTCCTCACCCTCGATGCGGTTGGCATAGGAGATGAAGAGGGCGTTCTGCTCGTGCACTTTGGCGACGACCGGCGCCATGGCATTGGCGTCGAGCGCCAGCACGATCAGCGCGTCAAAGCCCTGCGCCAGCCAGGTGTTGACCTCGGCGAGCTGCTTCTGCGGGTCCATGCCCGAAAAGCTCTGCAGCACGTCGTAGCCGCGCTTTTCGGCTTCGGCCAAAGCCGCATTCATGAAGCCCTGGAAGTAGTCGGCGGCGCGGTCCGGATGCGCCAGCGCAATGCGCTTGCGCTCCTGCGCCACCACCGGAAGTCCCATCGACGCCACGCCGGCGACGGCAACGCCGGCTGCCGACATTTTGAGAAGATCGCGACGCGTCACGGCGCGAGATGCCTTGGTCCCCATACAAGTCCCTCCAATCCATCACTGGCCATCCCAGTGGACACAGCCTAGCCCGGCAATTATCATATATCAACATCTGCTTTCGTATATGAGAGTCACTCAGTGACAAGCCTCGATGGAAAGATCGCGATCGTCACCGGCGCCGGGCGCGGCCTTGGACGGCGGGCCGCGCTGCGGCTGGCGGCGTTGGGTGCCGATGTGGCGCTGGTGGCGCGGAGTGCGCCGCAATTGCAGGAGACCGCCGCCGCCATTGCCGGAACGGGCCGCCGCGCGGCGGTGCTGCCCATCGATCTCGCCCGCGAGCTCTCGCCCGATGTCATTCGCGGCACAGTGGAAGGCGCCGTCGGGCGCCCGGATATTCTGGTCAACGCGGCCGGCGTCTCCGGTCCCCTGGCGCTCGTCAGGGACGGCGATCCCGCCGCGTGGATCGAGACCATGACGGTCAACATGGTGAGCCACTACGTGACCTGCCGCGCCTTCGTGGGCGGTATGATCGATGCCGGCTGGGGCCGCATCGTCAATGTGTCATCAGCCGCCGCGCTGCTGCCGCCCGGCCCGATCGACAGCGCCTATGCGACGAGCAAGGCGGCGCTCAACCACTTCACGCGCCACCTTGCCTCAGAGCTCGAGGGCACGGGCGTCACCGCTAACGTCATGCACCCCGGCGACGTGCGGACCGAGATGTGGGCCGACATCCGCGACAGCGTCGCGGGCCTCGGCCCCGAGGCCGCGCCCTATCGACAGTGGGTCGACTGGGTCGCAGCGACCGGCGGCGACGACCCCGACAAGGCCGCCGACCTCATCGCCCACCTCGTGAGCCCGGAAGCGGCGGCGATCAACGGCCAGTTCCTGTGGATCGAGGACGGTATCCGACCGCCGACGCCGAGCTGGCCGGCCAGTCCGGCTTAGGAAACCGGACCTCTCGAGGGTTGCGGCGGCCGGGGCGGCGGGAGACGCTGCGCGGAGGGGGAGCGGAGCGATGCCATCGCGTTTCGTGATCGTGGGCGGCGGGACGGCGGGCTGGATCACCGCCTTTATCGTGCAGGACGCGGTTCGGCGGCTGCGGCTCGACGCCAGCGTAACCGTGGTCGAACCGTCGAGGATTCCGACCGTTGGCGTGGGCGAGGCGACGACCGCGGCGTTCTACGTCTTCCTCAAGAGCTTCGGCATCGACGAGTTCGAATTCTTCCAGCAGACCGGCGCGACGTTCAAGCTGGGGATCCGGCACGAGGACTGGCGCCGCAAGGGCTTCACCTATTACGGCCCGATCGACGACCCGCACCAGGTGGTCGCGCCACCGCAGGGAGCACCATCGGACTACCTCAATGTCTATGCCATCGCCGCCGGCCGGCCGATCGAGGACATGCACATGTTCGGGCCGCTGCTCCGGCAGTGGAAGGCGCCTTACGCCCTCAAGGCAGACGGCACGCCGATCCGCCTCGGGCCGTTCATGCATGCCTATCATTTCGACCAGGCGCTGGTCGGTCGGTTCCTCGCGGGCAAGTCGAAAGGCGTCACCATCGCCGACGGCGTCGTCGCCGGCGTCGAGCGCGACCAGGTCAATGGCGACATCCGGACGCTGGTGCTCGATACCGGCGAGCGCGTCGAGGGCGACTTCTTCTTCGACTGCTCGGGCTTCCACAAGCGGCTGATCGTCAAGGAGCTCAACGCCCCCTGGATCAGCTATGCACATGAGTTGCCGGTCAATCGCGCCTTGCCGTTCTGGCTCGACATCAAGGACGGCGAGGAGATCCCCAACTACACGCGCGCCTGGGCGCAGGAAGCGGGCTGGATGTGGCAGATCCCGACCCAGACGCGTTTCGGCTGCGGCTATGTCTATTCCGACGAGTTCCGCACGCCCGAAGAGGCCAAGCTCGAAGTCGAGCGCGTCCTCGGCCGCGAGATCGAAGTGCGCAGCGATATCCGCTTCCAGATCGGCCGCCTCGAAAAGGCATGGATCGGCAACACCGTCGCCGTGGGGCTGAGCTCGAGCTTCCTCGAGCCGCTGGAGTCGACGTCGATCCACGGCACGATCGTGCAGATGATGCTGTTCGCGCGGCGCTTCCTCAAGGCACCGCAGGCCATGACCGACGACGACCGCGCCGACTACAACCGGCGCGTAGGCCGGCAGGTCGACGACTTCCGCACCTTCGTCAACACGCACTACATGACCGAGCGCGACGACACGCCCTTCTGGCGGGAAGTGCGCGAGCACCGCATTCATCCGGAAACGAAGGAGCGGCTGGCGCGCTGGCAGAAGGAAATGCCGCGCATGACGCACTTCCCCGACGATCTCGACGGGCTGCCGCATGTGCAGACGCAGCTGCACTATCCGGTGCTCGAGGGCCTGGGCCTGCTCAACCAGGATACGGCACGCGCCGAGATGGCACTCGACCCCAAGCTGCGACAGTTCGCGCGCGACACCTATGAGTCGCTGGTGCGCGAGTATCGCGATGCCGCCAGACAGGCACTCGGGCACGCCCAGTACCTGCAACTGGTGCGCGAGATGAAGCTCTGACTATTCCGCCGCGATCTTGTTCCCCACCCGCGCCCATTCGGGCAGCCACTGATCATGCGCGACCAGCAGATCGTCGACCAGTGCCCAGATCTGGTCGAGGTCGAGCTCGGCGCCGGTATGGGGGTCCATCATCGCCGCGTGGTAGATGTGCTCGCGGTTCTCGGTCAGCAGCGCCTGGACCGTCAGTTCCTGCACGTTGATGTTGGTGCGGATCAGCGCGGTGAGCTGCGGCGGCAGCGCGCCGACATAGGTCGGCTGGATGCCGTTGTGATCGACGAGACACGGCACCTCCACGGCGCAGCCATCGGGCAGCGACGTGATCAGCCCATCGTTGCGCACATTGCCGTAGATGACGCTCGGCTGGCCGGTCCAGCGCGAGTTCATGATCTCGGAGGCATACTCATGGCTCTCCCGGATCTCGACGGTGTTGGCCGTCTTGTAGCGTTCGGCTTCGGCCTTCCAGCGCGCGATCTGCTCGATGCAGCGCTTGGGATACTCATCGAGTGGGATCGAGAATTTCTCGATCAGGTCCTCGCGGCCTTCCTTGATGAACCACGGCACGTATTCGGCGAAGTGCTCGGAGCTTTCGGTGACGAAGTAGCCCAGTCGCGTCATCATCTCGTAGCGCACCTTGTTGGGGCAGCGCGGGTTCCAGTGGTTCTTGCGCGGGAAGCGGCCCTCGCGATAGCCGGCATGCAGCTCGGGATAGAGGTCGCGCGTCGTGCCGTCGGGCAGCTCCTGCTCGAACTTGAGGTAGAACGCCATGTGGTTGATGCCGGCGGCCTTGTAGCGCATCTGCGAGACGGGGATGCCGAGGTCGCGGCTGAGCTCGTTCGCCGTGCCCTGCACCGAATGGCAGAGGCCGACCTGCCTGATGGTGGGGTACTTCGCCGCGATGGCCCAGGTGTTGATCGCCATCGGGTTGACATATTGCAGCATGATCGCCTCGGGACACACCGCGAGCATGTCCTCGCAGATGCTCCACAAATGCGGCACGGTGCGGATGCCGCGCATGATGCCGCCGATCCCGAGCGTATCGGCGATGGTCTGGCGCAGGCCGAACTTTTTGGGCACCTCGAAGTCGGTGATGGTACAGGGGTCGTAGCCGCCGATCTGGAAGCAGACGACGACAAAGTCCGCGCCCTCCAGCGCACGGCGCTGGTCGGCGAAGGTCTCGATCGTCGCCTTGGTGCCCAGCGTCTGGACCAGCTTGCCGGCGATGACCGCGCTCTCCTCGAGCCGCTGCGGGTTGATGTCCATCAGCGCGATCCGCGCATCGGCCAGCGCCGGCCGCTGCAGCACGTCGCCGACGATGTTCTTCATGAACACGGTCGAGCCGGCGCCGATGAAGGTGATCTTGGGGTTAGGCATCGAAGTCTCCGGGGATGTGCGTGGCCGGGTCAGGCGGCGATATCGAAAGCGGCGCGGACGAGCCGGGCGGTGTAGTCGGTTTTGGGGTGACTCAGAACATCGTTGACTGGGCCCTGCTCGACGATCTTGCCGTATTGCATGACCATCACGCGGTGGCAGAGGGCCCGCACGACCTTGAGGTCATGTGAAATGAACAGATAGCTGAGCCCCTTCTCGTCCTGCAGCTTGCGCAGCAGCTCGATGATCTGCGCCTGGACGCTGAGGTCGAGCGCCGATGTGGGCTCGTCGAGCAGGATGAACTCGGGTTCGAGCGCAATGGCGCGCGCGATGGCGATGCGTTGCCGCTGGCCGCCCGAAAACTCGTGCGGGAAACGCGACAGGATCGTGTCGGGCATGCCGGCGTCGCGCAGCGCCTGCCGCACCCACTCGACCCGCTCGGCCGACGTTGCGCCGATGCCATTGACGATCAGCCCCTCCTCGATGATCTGGCGGATCGACATGCGCGGATTGAGCGAGGCATAGGGATCCTGGAACACGATCTGGATGCGGCTGCGCAGCGGCCGCATCTGCTTGCGGTCCTTGTCGTGGATCGACTGGCCGTCAAAGAAGATCTCGCCGCCATTGTTGGCGATGAGCCGGATCAGCGCCTGGCCGAACGTCGTCTTGCCCGACCCGGACTCGCCGACGAGCCCCAGCGTCTCGTGCCGCTTGAGGCCGAGCGAGAGACTGTCGACGGCGACGAGGTCCATGAAATTGGGGCGGAACAGCCCGCCGCGCTTGAGCGTGTAGACGACGCGCACGTCGCGCCCTTCGAGCACCGTCTCGCCGCCCTCGGGCAGCGGCTTGGCCGCGCCCCTGGGTTCGGAGGCAAGGAGATGGCGGGTGTAGGCGTGGACAGGACCAGCGAAGAGGTCTTCGGTCCGGTTGTGCTCCTTCACTTCGCCGTTCTGCATCACATAGACGTAGTCGGAGAACTGCCGCACGATCGTCAGATCGTGCGTGATGAGGATCACGGCCATGCCGTATTTGGCCTTGAGGTCCTTGATGAGGTTGAGGATCTGCGCCTGGACCGTGACGTCGAGCGCGGTCGTCGGCTCGTCCGCGATCAGGATGTCGGGCCGGTTGGCGAGCGCCATGGCGATCATCACGCGCTGCCGCTGCCCACCCGAAAGCTGGTGCGGATACTGGCGCAGCCGCGCGTCGGGCTCGGGGATCTGCACTTCCTCGAGCAGCTCCCTGGCGCGCGCCGTCGCCGCGGCCGGGCTCATGCGGTTGTGGAGATGCAGGATCTCGCAGATCTGCTGGCCCACTGTGTAGACCGGGTTCAGCGAGCTCATCGGCTCCTGGAAGATCATCGCCACGTCATTGCCGCGGAGCTTGCGCATCTGGCGGTCGCCGAGCGCCATGATGTTCTTGCCGCTCATGGTGATGCGCGTGCGCGGACTGATGCGGGCGCGCTTGGTGAGGAGCCGCATCACCGTGCGCGCCGTCACCGACTTGCCCGAGCCGCTCTCGCCGACGAGCGCGATGGTCTCGCCGCGATGGAGCTGGAACGAGACATCGCGCACTGCCTTGACGATGCCGCCCTCGACCTTGAAGTCGACGCCGATATTGCGCGCATCGAGGATGAGCTCGCGGCCATGCGTGCCCAGGTCGGCGCGGTCGTCGGAGACAGGAGCTGTGTAGCTGTCGGTCATGGCGGCACTCAGTAGGGGTCGATGGCGTCGCGCAGGCCATCGCCCAGCGCGTTGAAGGCGAAGACGGTGATCAGCACGAAGACGACGGGCGAGAGAATCCAGGGGTAGGAGCCAAGCACCGAGAAGGTGTTGGTGTCCTGCAGCATCAGGCCCCAGGAAATCAGCGGCGGCTTCACCGCAAAGCCGAGAAAGCCCAGGAAGCTCTCGAGCAGCACGATGGCCGGGATCGACAGCGTCACCGACACGATCACATGGCTCATCACATTGGGCAGGATGTGCCGTGCGACGATGCGGAAGTCGCCCGCGCCCGTGGCGATGGCGGCGCGCACATACTCGATCCGCGCCAGCGCCAGCGTCTTGCCGCGCACCTCGCGACTGAGCTGGGCCCAGCGCAGCACGATCAGCACGCCAATGACGAAGGCGATGTAGAGATGGCTGGGCGCCGTGACCGGGATCAGCGTCGCGAGCGCCAGGTAGAGCGGCAGCTCGGGGAAGGCCAGCATCAGGTCGACGAAGCGCTGCCCCCAGGCATCGACGCGCCCGCCCAGATAGCCGCAGATGATGCCGACCAGCGTACCGATGATGGTGGTGAGCGCGACGACGATGAGCGCGATGGTGAGCGTGATGCGCGAGCCGATGATGCCGCGCGAAAGGATGTCGCGCCCGAACTTGTCGGTGCCCAGCAGGTTGAGCGGCCCGCCATCGGCCGTACCGAAAAGGTGGATGTCGCTGTCGATGACCCAGAACAGCTTGTACGACCAACCACGGACGAAAAAGCTCAGATATTTCGGGTTCTGGAGGTCGGGACCGGTCAGCGGCTGGAAGGTGATCGGATCGAACTCGCCGGTTTCGACGATCGGGTAGTAGACTGGGCGGAAGCTGAAGGTGCCGTCGGCATCGACGAAACTGAGCGTGGTCGGTGGGCCGTAGGGCAGGAGCGTCAGCTTGGGATCGAGCGGTGCGAAGAAATCGGCGAACACCGCCATGATCAGCAGCATCGCCACCAGCACCAGGCCGATCATGCCGGCGACGGAGCGGCGGAACCGACGCCAGACCAGATTGAGATAGGATTCGTCGCCGCTGTGGCGCGAGACGACGATCTCGTCGGCGATCGTCTCGGGCTTGGCGGGCACCACGGCTTTTCCCTCGAGGTCGACGCTGGTCATTCCGCCTGCCCTCCGAGCCGCACCCGCGGATCGAGCAGGGCCAGCACGATGTCGGCGATGATGTTGCCCACGATCAGCACTGCCGCCAGCATCAGCACGAAGGACGAGGCGACGTAGACGTCGTTGACGGTCATCGCGCCCACGAGCGCCGGGCCGACCGTTGCCAGCGTGAACACGATCGCCACTTCGATCTCGCCGGTCAGCATGTAGGGCAGGGCCACGCCCTGGTACATGACGATGGGATGGAGGGCATTGGGCACCGCGTGCCGCATGATCACCGCGCCCTCTGGCAGTCCCTTGGCACGGGCCGTCTCGACATATTGGGAGGAGAGCACGTCGAGCAGGTTCGCGCGCATCACCCGCATGTTGTAGGCGAGGCCGCCGAAGGTCGCGATGAACACCACCGGCCAGATGTGCTGGACGAGATTGACGAACTTCTCCCAGCTCCACGGCGCCATGGAGTATTTCGGCGAAAAGAACGCGCCGATCTCCTGCACGTTGAGCTTGAAGACGATCAGATAGAGGATGATGAGCGCCAGCAGGAACCTGGGGATTGTCATGCCGAGGAACGAGACGAAGGAGAACGCCGTGTCGACCCAGCTATATTGCCGCGTGGCCGCAACGATCCCCAGGGTGATGCCGATGCCCGTCGCGAGCAGGTGGCACACCAGCGCCAGCAGCATCGTCTTGGGTAGCCGCTCGGCGATCACCTCCGACACCGGGCGGTTGTAGTAGAACGAATGTCCGAAATCGAAACGGGTGACGATCCCCGTGATCCAGTTGAGATAGCGCAGTGGCAGCGGATCGTTGAGCCCATGTGCCTCGCGATAGGCGTCGGCCTGGGCCTGCGCGGCCTGCTCGGTGGCACCGGCGCGCGAGATCGCGTTGAACTTGATGATATCGGCGTAGTCGCCGGGGGGAGCTTCGATCAGCGTGAAGGTGATGAGGCTCAGAAGCAGCAGGACTGGGAGCGCCGACAGGACGCGGAACGTGATGAAGCGGAGCATGCGGCAAACCCACCCGTGGAAGACTGAGATCAGGGAGGCCCCGGGAGGATGCCTCCCTGATCTCGACTATAGCCGAACTAGAGCCCGGCCAACGTCTTGGGGAACAGTTCGTAGTCCTTCTGTTCCTCGGCAGGCACATACATCTGCTCGCGCAGCGCGCTGTCTTCCGCCCACTGGAAGGACAGGATGGGCGTACCGGCTGGCACGTTGCGGAAGCGCTTGTTGATGATCAGCGCACCCGGATAGTTCACCAGGCCCGCCGAATAGACGTTCTCGGTGAAGATCTTCTGGTAGTCGACCATCAGCTCCTTGCGCCGTTCGGCGGTGGCCGAGCGGAACTCGTTCATGATGTCGACGAGCTTCTGCTCGAAGTCCATCACTTCGATCGTCCCGTCGGGACCCGCCTTGTGGAACGGGCTGGTCGTCGGACCCAGCGGCGCCAGCGACGCAGTGTCCTGCAGCACCGTGTTGAAGGCACGTTCGACCCGGCGGATGGCCCAGTCGAAGTCGCCTGCATCGCGCCGCGCCTCGACGCCATTGCCGTCGGTATAGTCGGCAATCACGCGCAGCCCGATCTTCTCCATCATGGCGATGATGCCGTCCGACAGCGTCGTATCGGTGCCCGCCGCGTTGGACGCGAGGAGCGCGATCTCGACATTGGCGCCGTCCGGATAGTTGACGAGGCCGTCGCCGTCGCTGTCCTTGAGGCCCGCCGCCTCGAGATAGGCCTTCGCCTGCTCGACCGAGAACGGATAGTAGATGGTCGAGTCCTGGTTGTAGTAGGTCGTATCCGGATAGAGGCCACCCGGATAGATCGCCATGAACGGCCCCTTGACCATCGAGTCGCCGAGCAGCACGCGGTCGAGCCCGGTGGTCACCGCCTTGCGGAAGTTGAGGTCGCGGTTGAGCAGGCGGTTGGCCTGCTGCCGCTCGTCCGGATCGCCCCAGCCGGTCGAGCCGTAGTTGAACTCGAGCGAGTAGCCCAGGATGCGCGGACCGAATTCGAGCCGCGCCGGAGCGGTCGGTTCGGCGGCGCGGCGGAGCGCCTCGACATAGTTCTGCGTCTCTTCGAGGTTCGACCAGTCGCCCGAGCCGGCGACGGCCTGGATCGTACGGTCGGGCCAGGTCGGAGCTTGTACTGCACCTCGTCGAGATAGGGCAGCTGGTTGCCCTGGTCGTCGACCTTCCAGTAGTAGGGATTGCGGCGCAGCACGATGATCTCGTCCGGCCGGTAGGCCGCCGGCACCCACGCCCCCATGCCCGGGAAGTTCTTATAGTCGGCCGGGAAGGCGTTCTTGTATTCCTCGTAGGTATTGTCGGCGTTGTATTTGGGATGCTGCGGCTTCATGACGTGGCTGGGCAGCGGGCAGAACTTGCCGAACGCCATCTCGTACAGCACGCCCTCCGGCCGTACATCCTTGAACGTGAAGCGGATCGTGTAGGCGTCGAGCGCCTCGAGCGTCGTACCCACGCCGAAGGTGTCAGGCGTCGCACCCCCCTGCGGGGCGATGTTGCTGTCCATCAGATGGTCGTTCCAGTAGAACATCACATCGTCCGCGTCGAACGGATCGCCGTCGGACCACTTGGCGCCCTCGATCAGGTGCATCGTGAGCTGGTGCCCGTCCTCGGACCACTCCCAGCTCTTGGCGAGGTTGGGCAGCGGCGCGAGCTCGTCGGCCCGGACCTCGAACAGCGGGCCGGTACGGGTGAGGCACTCCCACATGCCGTATTCGACGCCGCCCCAGCCCTGGTTCTGGCCGGCGATCCAGTTCCAGCCCTCGGGCCGCCCGCCGATGACGTGGCGCATCACGTCGCCATAGACGCCGGTGCCGTCCTTCATCGTCGCCGTCTTGAAGATCAGCGGTTCCTTGGGCAGGCGCTCGGCGACCGGCGGCAGCTTGCCGGTGTTGACGAACTCCTCGGTCACCCAGGCGGGTTCATGGTAGGCGGCGAGGGTGCCGAACGCGTAGATGTCGGTGGGGCCGACGAAATTGATCTCGCCGCGCGCCTCGAATTTGGGTGGGTCGGGAACGACGGTTGGCGTAACCATCTGCGCCAAGGCGGCGGCGCCCGAAACGCTCACCAGCAGAGCCGCCACCGGAATGGCGTGTACGTGTTTAGGCATTTTCTCTCCCCTGCTATGGATGCGAAACAACTCGCGCCGGAAACAGGCCTCCTACCTGTTTCCGAACCTTCCACGCCGGCAAAACGTAGCGCTTGCCCTCCTGCCAACAATCCCATTATCTTACAAATCAGTTCCGGGTTCTAAAGATGGTTGTGCAGATGGCGAATACCGTTCTACAGCGCGCTCCCACGGCGGCCAAGAAGCCCCCCGTGCCCCGGCCGGACCGGCGTTTCTACGCGCAGACCCAGGCCTTCGGCCGCTTCGGCATCCGCTGGTTCGACACCCAGATCATGCCCAAGGAGCATTTCCACGGCCATATCGAGCTCAACTGGCTCACCGCCGGAGACATGGACTATGTCATTGATGGGCATGAGGTTTTGGTGCCGTCGCAGCGACTCGTAATGTTCTGGGCCGGCATCCCGCACCGCACGCTCGATGTGCGCCGCGGTCCCGGTGGCGAAAGCAAGCAGTGCAATGTCTACCTGCCGCTCGATACCTTCCTGCACATGCCCAATCTGGGCAAGCTTACTGACACAATGATGGGCGGCGGCGTCGTTGCCTTGCCGCCCGGAACGATCAGCACCGAGATCCTCGAGCGCTGGTACGACGACTATCGCAGCGGCAATGCCGAGCGCGGCGATCTGCTGCGCGCCGAGATCGCCATCATGCTGCGCCGCGCCTCGCTGACCGGCTGGGACGAGCTGCTGCCGCCCTGGATCGAAGCGGTGACCCCCACGACGAAATCGGCCACGCCGCTGCGCTACGTGGTGGCGATGATCAAGCACATCCTCGAGCATCTCAACGATCCGCTGCGCTCGCAGGACATCGCCTCCGTCGTCGGACTGCACCCCAATTACGCGCTCAATCTCTTCACCTCGGTGATGAACGTCTCGCTGCACAAATTCGTGGTGCGGATGCGCCTCATCCGCGCCCGCGCGTTGCTGTTTGAGGGCAATCTGTCGATCGAGAATGTCGCCTATTCGAGCGGCTTCACCGCACTCAGTCAGTTCTACGAGCAGTTCCGCAACGCTTACGGCATCACGCCGCACGAAATGCGCGCGCACTATCTGCACCAGCAATAGGCCTCTTGCCAAAACGGCGTTTCACAGTGTTGAGTGCGGATCGCCCGGAGCGATGGCATGAGCGATCCCGTCCTGTTCTTTCTCGCCGTCCTGACGATCCTTGCGACGCCGGGACCGACGAACACGCTGATGGCGACCGCCGGCGCGACGCGTGGGCTGGCGGGGTCGCTGCGCCTGCTGCTGGCGGAGATCGGCGGCTATCTTCTTGCGATCTTTGCCATCCACTTCGCGCTCGGGCAGGTCGTCGGCGACCACCCCGTCATCGGGAGCGGGCTCAAGATCGCGGTGGCGGCCTATCTCGTCTGGCTGGCGGTCAAGCTCTGGCGCCGTCCCCTCATTCTCGACGCCGGGGCGCAGGCGGTGAGCTTTGCCAATGTGTTCGTCACGACGCTGCTCAATCCCAAGGCGCTGGTCTTTGCGCTGACCGTGCTGCCCTGGCAGTCGCCGGCGCTCGGCTGGTACGTCGCGGCGTTTGCGGCAACGGTGGTTGCCGCGGGCGGCGGCTGGATTGCGCTGGGGAGCACGCTGCGCGGCGCCATGGGCTCCCGGGCCGGCTACCTGCCGCGTATCGCCGCCGTTGCCCTGCTCGCCTTCGCCGGCCTGGTGCTGCGCGCCGCCCTTTAGCCGTCGGCGAAGCGCTAGCCCTTCGTGCTGCCGGCGGCGAGGCCGGAGATCAGGGATTTCTGCAGTAGGAAGCCGACGACCACCGGGGGCAGTGCGGCAAGCACGCCCACCGCCGAGATCAGGCCATAGTCCGTCATCCGGCCCGAGGCGAAGTCGCCGATCGCCACCGGCAGCGTCTTGGCGCGCAGATCGTTGGTGTAGAGCAGGGCGTAGAAGAACTCGTCCCAGGCGAGCAGCAGCGCGAACAGCGTCGCCGAGCCGAGCGCCGCGACGGCGACCGGCAGCACGACGTGCCGGATCACGCCGAGCACCGAGGCGCCGTCGATGCGCGCCGCTTCGTCGATGTCGACCGGCACGGCGTCGAAGCCCGATTTGAGCAGCCAGGTGACGAACGGCAGCAGGATCGTGCAGTAGACGATGATCAGCGCGATGGTGGTGTTGAGCAGGCCGAGCGCCGAGAACACCATGTAGAGCGGCAGAATCAGCGCCACCGGCGGCAGCATGTAGGTAACGATCACGCCATAGAGCAGCCCCATCTTGCCGAAGCGCGAGAAGCTGTAGGCGGCGGGAATGCCGGCCAGCAGCGCAATCGCCGTCGCCCCGAACGCCACCGTCAGGGAGTTGCGCATGGCGCTGAGGAAGGCGAGCCCCTGCGAGCCCGGCTCGAGCGAAAACAGGCGGGCATAGCGGCTGAGGTCGAGGGCATCGGGCAGCCAGCGCAGCGGCAGCTCGGTGAGCTGTCGCGCCGGCACGATGCTCATCACCACCAGCCAGAACACCGGCGCCACGATGCTGATGACGAGCAGCACCACGCACATGTAGATCAGGGCGCTCAGCCACCAGGGCCGTCTCATGCCGTCCTCCCCTGGCGGCGCAGCATCAGGATGTAGAGCCCGATCAGCACGCCCGAGATGGCCGTCACCGTCAGCGCATAGGCGGCGCCGCTGCCGGCGCGCAGATAGCTGAACGATTCCTGGTACACGAAAAAGCTGGCGGTCTTGGTCTTGTCCGCCGGCCCGCCGCGCGTCATCACATAGATGATGTCGAACACCTTGAAGGCCTCGATCGAGCGCAGCACCAGCGCCACGCTCAAGGCGCCGAGGATGCCAGGCAGCGTCACATACCAGAAGCGGCGGAAGACGCCCGCCCCGTCGATCGCCGCCGCTTCGTAGAGGTCGCGCGGCACGGTCTGCAGCGCGCCCAGCACGATGAGCGCGATCAGCGGATAGTTCTTCCACACATCGGCCAGGATGATCGCGTTCATCGCGGTCTTGGGGTCGCCCAGCCACGACCGGTAGTCGGCGATGAGGCCGATCTGGGTGAGCAGGGCGTTGAGCGCGCCGAAATCGGGGTTGTAGATCAGCCGCCACATCATGGCGTTGACGATGGTCGGCAGCGCCCAGGGCAGGATCAGCAGGGCCCGTACCAGCGTGCGGCCCTTGAACGGCTGGTTGAGCAGCAGCGCGACGAGAACGCCGAGCACGACCTCGATGCCCACCGAGACCAGGGAGAAATAGAACGTCGCCCCGAGCGCGGCGCGGAACTTCCGGTCGCCGGCGATGTAGGCGAAATTGTCGAACCACACGAAGTGGCCGTCATACCCGCGGCCGGTGAGGCCGATATCGGTGAAGGCGAGCCACAGCGTGTTCGCCAGCGGAAAGCCGGTGACCACGAGCATGATCGCCAGCATCGGCAGAAGCAGGAGCCACGACACGCGCGCATTCGTTGCCGACAGCATGCCGTCGCGGCTCCCGCTGGGTCTGTTCGCCGAACCTTAGCGCAGGTTCGACGCTTCGTCGCTGGCCGCCTGCATCGCCGCAGCCGGATCTTCGCCGCCCACCAGCACCTGGTGCAGCGCATTCTGGAGGATCGCCGAGACCTCGTTATAGGTCGACGTCACCGGGCGGTTCGAGATGATGGCGATCGAGGTCTTGGCCGCCGCCACCAGTTGCTCCTGGCCCGCCGCCACCGCCGGGTCGTCATAGGACGACTTCCAGATCGGCAGGCTGAGCTTGGCATATTTGTTCTGCACCGCCTGGCTGGTCATATAGGTGATGAGCTTCCACGCCTCGTCGGGATGCGCGGCGTTGGACGGAATGCCAAGCCCCATCGAGCCGTTGATCGCGGAATTGGCCGCACCGCCCTCGGCACCGGGCGCGGGCGCGATACCCACCTGTCCGGCGATCGAGGTTTCATCGCCCGGCGTATTCGCCAGGTTGAACATATAGGCCCAGTTGAGCGCGAACGCCGCTTCGCCGGCCGAAAAGACCTTGCGCACGTCCTCCTCGAAGTACTCGGTCGAGCTCGGATTGGTCAGTCCGCTCGCCAGGGTGTCCTTCATGAACTGCACCGCCTTGAGCGACTCGGGCGAAGCGAAGGCCGGCTTGTTGTCGGCATCGAAGAAATTCGCCTTGTAGGCGGCCATCAGCGTTCCGTAGTCGCAGATGATCGTTTCCGCCTGGGCCCAGTCGGCGACGATGGGGTACTCGACGAGCCCGGCATCCTTGATCTTCTGCGCCGCCGCCAGCAGTTCCTCGAACGTCGCGGGCGGCGCGTCGATCCCGGCCTTGGCCAGCATGTCCTTGTTGTAGAACAGGTACTTGGTGTCGAGAATCCACGGCATGCCCCATTTCCTGCCGTCATAGAGCGCCGTCGCCCAGGCGCCGTCGAAGACCTGGTCGTTGACCTCGGCAGGCACCCGCGCCGTGACCTCCTGGAGGAAGCCCTTGCTGGCGAACTCGGCGAGATAAGGCACGTCGTAGAGCGCCACGTCATAGCCGCCACCGCCGGCGCTCGAGGACGCGACGAGCTTGTCGTGCAGGGCTTCGCTGGCGACGAATTCGGGGTTCACCTTGATCCCCGGATTGGCCGCTTCGAAGTCGGCGATCATGCTGCGCACATCCGCTTCGCTATAGGCCGCCTGCGACATGAACAGCGCGTTGACCGTCACGTCCTGCGCCAGCGCCGCGGCGGTCGACAGAGTACCCAGCGCGACCGCGAGGGCAAATCCATAGGCGTATCTGAACATCGTTGAAAACCTCCCTGAGCGGCAGGCGGCGACCCTCCCGTAAGACCCGCCTGCACGAGCTCATGTTGACTCATTTATCAGACAATTGCTAGAGGGGCACGCCGCCATCGGGGATCTCCATCCGGGATGGTGGCCATCAGGGAGGGAGGAATAGAATGAGGTTCGCATCGAAAATCGCGGCGGCTGCAAGCGGGGCGCTGCTGCTCGTCGCGTTGCCGGTCGGGGCCCAGGCACAGAGCAAGCTCGACGAGGTCCTGGCGCGCGGCCATCTGATCGTTGGCACGGGTTCCACCAATGCCCCATGGCACTTCAAGGGGGAGGGCGATGTCCTGCAGGGGTTCGACATCGACATCGCCAAGATCGTCGCCAAGGGGCTGTTCGACGATCCCGAGAAGGTCGAGTTCGTGCTGCAGGCATCGGACGCGCGCATCCCCAATGTGGTGACCGACAAGGTCGACATCACCTGCCAGTTCATGACTGTCACCGCCGCCCGCGCGCAGCAGATCGCCGTGACGATTCCCTACTATCGCGAGGGCGTCGGCCTGATGCTGCCCGCCGGTTCGCAATATGCCGACTACGCCGCTCTCAAGGCCGCCGGCTCCGCCGTCACCATCTCCGTGCTGCAGAACGTCTATGCCGAGGAGCTCGTCCACCAGGCGCTACCCGAAGCCAGGGTCGACCAGTACGACGCGCAGGATCTGATCTATCAGGCGCTCGATGCCGGCCGCGCCGATGCCGCCGTCACCGACCAGTCGTCGATCGCCTGGCTGCTGGTGCAGCAGCCCGGCAAGTACAAGGACGGGGGCTATGGCTGGAGCCCGCAGACCTACGCCTGCGCCGTCAAGCGCGGCGACCAGGAGTGGCTCAACTTCGTCAACACCGCGCTGCACGAGGCGATGACCGGCGTCGAGTTCAACGCCTATGCCGCGTCCTTCAAGAAGTGGTTCGGCGTCGACCTGCCGCCGCCCAGCATCGGCTTCCCGGTCGAGTTCAAGTAACTGCACAATCGATGGAGCGGTCTCGTGCCGCTCCATCCCTGCCACGGGATGCTCCGCCTTGGGCTACACCCTCAACTTCGCCGCTGTGTGGCGCGACATCGACCTGCTCTGGGCCGGCCTCGCCATGGGCCTGCTGCTGGCGCTGGCGTCCATCGTGGTCGGCGCCGTTCTCGGTCTGCTGCTGAGCTTTGTGCTGATCTCGAAGTCCCGCGCCCGGCCACTGGCCGCGGCCTATGTCAGCGTCTTTCGCAACACGCCGCTGCTGGTGCTCGTGCTCTTCACCTATTTCGCGCTGCCGCAGCTCGGCATCCGCCTGGGCAAGATCGAGAGCTTCGTTGCGACGCTGTCGCTCTACGCCGGCGCCTATCTCGCCGAAGTGTTCCGCGGCGCGCTGCTGTCCGTCCCCGCCGGGCTGAGCGAGGCCGGGCTGTCGCTGGGGCTCCGGCCCTGGCAGACGCGGCTGCTCATCGTCGTTCCGGTGATGCTGCGGACCGCGCTGCCGTCGCTGTCGAGCACCTTCATTTCGCTGTTCAAGGACACCTCGCTCGCCGCCGCCATCGCGGTCCCCGAGCTCACCTATTACGCCCGCAAGATCAACAATGAGAGCTTCCGCGTCATCGAGGTCTGGCTCGTGGCGAGCCTGTTCTATGTCGCGACCTGCGTGCTGCTTGCCATGCTCCTCCGCCTGTTCGAGCGGCGACTGGCGCTGCCGAAATGAGCGCTGCGCAAGCCTTCTTCGACGTGTTGTGGGGCGCGCGCATGGCGCTGCTGGGCGGTCTCGCGACGACGGTGCTCGTTTCGCTGCTGGCGGTACTCGCCGGCACGCTGCTGGGCGTGGTGGTTGGCCTCGTGCTGAGCTATCTGCGCGGCCCGCTCAACTGGCTGGTGCGGCTCTATGTCGACTTCATCCGCGGCACGCCGGTGCTCGTTCTGATCCTCGCGAGCTTCTACGTGCTGGGCACGGTGGGCTGGAAGCTCAACGCTCTGCAGGCCGGCGTGCTGGCGCTCGCCATCTTCTGCTCGAGCCATGTCGGCGAGATCGTGCGTGGCGCGCTCGGCGCTGTCCCCAGAGGGCAGACGGAGGCGGCGCGGACGCTCGGTCTCAGCTTCCCGCTCACCTTCGCGCTCATCTTGCTGCCGCAGGCCGCACGCATCGCCTTGCCCGCCTGGGTCAATACGGCCGCCGAGATCGTCAAGGCCTCGACGCTGCTCTCGATCGTCGGCGTCGCCGAACTGCTGCTCGCGACGCAAGAGGTCATCGCCCGCAGCTTCATGGGGCTGCCGTTCTACGTCTTCGCCGGCGCCGTCTACTTCGCCGTCAATTTCGCCATCGAACGCCTCGGCAAGGCGCTCGAGCGGCGGCTCGCCACCGACACAACTCAATAGGAGGAAGCATTGAGCATTGTTCGTTACGGCACCGGGGGGAAGGGCGCGGGTGGCCAGCCGCTGCCGTTTGCGCGTGCCGTCAAGGCCGATGGTTGGCTGCATGTGTCTGGCCAGGTGGGCATGGAGAATGGCGAGATCGTGACGGGCGGGCTGATTGCCGAGACGCACCGGGCGATCCAGAACCTGATCGCGATCCTGTCGGAGGCCGGCTACGGCGTCGAGGACGTGGTGCGGTGCGGCGTGTGGCTGGACGATCCGCGCGACTTCTGGACGTTCAACAAGATTTACGCCGAGTATTTCGGCGCTGCGCCGCCGGCCCGGGCCTGCGTGCAGTCGGCCATGATGGTGGACTGCAAGATCGAGATCGACTGCGTCGCCTACAAGCCTGCCTGATCCGCCCGCCGAGCCGCGCTTGACGCTGGCAAATGAATTATCATATAAACCGATAAATACCGGAAAGAACGCAAGGGAGGGTGTCATGTCCATTCACCGGTTGATCGTGAAGTCTGCGGCGCTGCTGACGGCGGGAATAGCCATCGGCGCATTGCTGGCGGGCGCCGCGGCCGCGCAGCAGAAGCTGAGCTTCCTTGCGGCCGAATACAGCGCCAAGACGCTGCCCTTCTGGGAGCAGGTCGTGGCCGATTTCGAAGCCGCCAATCCCGATATCGATGTGACGCTCGAAGTGGTGGGCTGGAACACCATCCACGACCTCACCGCCCAGCGCATCGCCGCCGGCACCATGCCCGACCTCGTCAACACCGCGACCATCTGGGTGCCCGAATGGGTCGACGCCGCCGCCATCCGCCCGCTTGGCGACGACCTCGTCGATGCCACGCTCAGGGCCGACTTCGTCCCCGCGCTGTTCGACAAGGGCGCCGTCTACAATGGCGAGAACTGGGGCCTGCCCATCGCCGCCGCGGCGCGCGCCATCCTGCTCAACAAGGGGCTTCTCGCGCAGGCGGGTTTCGATCCCGACGCGCCCATCGCCACCTGGGACGACTATCGCAGTATCATCGTGGGCGTGAAGGAAAAGACCGGCGCCTTCGGCTATGCCTTCGACGCCAAGGGCGTCCGCGCCTTCCGCGACTTCGGCTACTACCTGCTCAACAATGGCGGCACGTTCTTTGCCGCCGACGGCAGGGCCGCCTTCAACAGTCCGGAAGGCGTCGAGGCGCTGCAGTTCCTCGTCGATCTCGTCAAGGCCGGCGCCGTGCCCGATCCACTCGGCACCACGCTCGAGGACTACCAGCCCATGTACGAAGCGGGCCGCGTGGCGACGATGATCAACGGCAATTTCGCCATCGCCGGCATCAAGGCCAATGCGCCCGGCCTCGAGATCGCCGTCGCCGCCGTGCCGGTGAAAACCGCTGGCCAGACGCCCGTGACCTGGGGCGTCACCGACACGCTCGTCATCGGCAAGGCCGCGCCGGTCGAGGCGAGCCGCAAGTTCATTGCGCATATCTTCTCGACCGCGGTGCGCAACCAGTTCGACGAGGCCGAGGGCATGCTGCCCGTGCTGCTCTCGCAGGCCGGCAACCCGGCCTTCACCGGCGATCCCAACATCAAGGCCTTCATCGACATGCTGCCCACCAGCCAGTTCGATCCGTTCCATCCGCAATATGCGCAGATGCAGGAGCTGGTGAAGACCGCGATGCAGTCGGCCATCACCGGCGCCGCCTCGCCCAAGGACGCGCTCGACAAGGCGGCCGCCGATTTCAATGCCCTGGTCAAGTAGGGTCCTCTCCTGACCAGGCCTGAGTGGCGGAGACTCCCGGCTCCGCCACTCGCTCTTCCGGATCGACCGATGGTCTCGCTGACACCCCATCCGCTGGCAGTCCCCGCGCTCGGTCCGCCCGCGCGTATCGCCGATCCCATGACGATCGCGCCGCGGCGTCGGCCTACCTTGCGCCCGCCTTCGCGCTTGTCGCCATCTTCATCTGCCTGCCCATCGCGCTCACGCTGTGGATGTCGCTCAACGAGGTCGACCAGTTCGGCCGCTTCGGCGGCTTCGTCGGTCTTGGGCACTACCTCGCGCTGTTCTCCGATCCGCAGTTCATCGCCGCCGCGTGGCGCACCGTGATCTGGACCGTCAGCATCGTCGCCGCCACCACCGTGATCGCCCTGTTCCTCGCCGTCGTGCTGCAGCAGAAGTTCCGCGGCCGGGCGCTGGTGCGGGGCCTCCTGCTCCTGCCCTGGGCCACCGGTCTCGTCATCGTCAGCCTGCTCTGGCGCTGGATGGCGCATCCCGATTTCGGCGCCATCGGCCGTGTGGTGAACGCCATCGGGTTCCCGGCGCTGCGCGTCGAGTGGCTGGGCAATCCCGCGCTCGCCTTCCCGCTGATGATCTGGGTGGGCATCTGGGCGTCGATCCCGTTCACCACGCTGGTGCTCGCCGCCGGCATCCAGTCGATCGACACCGATCTCTACGAAGCCGCGACGCTCGACGGCGCGAGCCAGTGGCGGCTGTTCCGCGACATCACGCTGCCGCAGCTTCGTCCGGTGCTCGCCGTGTCGATCCTGCTCAACGTGATCTTCGTGTTCAATTCCTTCCCCATCATCTGGGTGATGACGGAGGGCGGCCCGGCGGGCGCCACCGACACGCTGATCACCTTCCTCTATCGCAAGGGCTTCCGCTTCTACGATATGGGCGCCGCCTCGGCGACCTCGGTGGTGGTCTTCGCGATCCTCCTCGGCTTTGCCATCCTTCACACGCGCATCATGTGGCGGAACGTGCTCCGATGATCGATGTCACCTATCTGCGCGAAGGGCTGCCCACCCGGCTCATGCGCTTCGGCCTCCTCGCCCTCATCCTGGTGCTGCTGCTGTTCCCCTTCATCGAGATGCTGTCGACGGCGCTGAAGCCACGCAGCACGCTCTATGCCTGGCCGCCGGCCTGGTTTCCCGCCGTGCCGGCATGGGGCAATTTCCTTGCGATCTGGAGCGACGTGCCGCTGGCGCTCTACTTCTGGAACTCGTTCGTCATCGCCGGCGGCGCCACCGCGCTCGCTACCCTTGTCGGCCTGCCGGCGGGCTATGCGTTGGCGCGCTTCCGCTTTCCCGGCCGGCAATTGTTCCTCTACTTCATCATCGGCACGCAGATGTTCTCGCCCGTCGTCCTGCTGCTCGCTTTGTTCCTGATGCTCAACGCCATGGCGCTGCTCAACACCCATGTCGCGCTGATCGTGGTGAACGCCGCCGTCGCCTTGCCCTTCACCATCTGGATGATGACGGCCTATTTCTCCTCCGTACCCGCCGAGATCGAGGAAGCCGCCATCCTCGACGGGGCGGGGCGGTTCCGCATCCTTGTCGACCACTTCCTGCCCATTGCCGCGCCAGGCATCGCCACGGCGATGACCTTCTCGTTCGTCAACGCATGGAACGAGTTCCTGCTGGCGCTGACCTTCCTCAGCGACGCGAAGCTGCGGCCGTTGACCACGGGCATCTACAGCTTCGTCGGTCGCTACGAGATTCAGTGGCACCTGCTGCTCGCGGCATCGCTGGTCGCGATCGTGCCCGTTTTCCTCGGCTTCCTGCTGATGCAGCGCCAGCTCGTGGCCGGTCTTGCGGCGGGCGGCGTGAAGTAGCTAGGCGGTTTCCCGCGAACTGCGCTTGGTTCGCGGCCGCGTCTCGTGCTCGAGGAAATCGCGCGTGCCGGTCAGCAACTGGTCCATGGCCTTGCGTGCTGCCTCGGGCTTCCGCTTCTTGATCGCGATCAGCACGTCCTTGTGCTTGGAGAGGAACACGGTGAACGGATCGCGGGAGATCCGGTAGGCGACCAGCAGGCCGACGCCGATCAGGCTCGCCATCTGGTGCAGCAGCGGATTGTGCGCCGCCGCGAGGATCTCGCGATGGAAAGCGAGGTCCGCCTCGATCGCTTCGTCCGACCCGTTCTTGGCCGTCTCCATCAGCTCGTAGGCCGTCTCCATCGCCGCGATCTCGGCTTCGCTGCCGCGCTGCGCCGCGAGCGAGGCTGCCTCGGGCTCGATCATGCGGCGGATCTCGAACAGCTCGCGGAAGAAGGCCTCGGGCGGCATCGCGGTGTAGCGCCATTCGAGCACATCGGTGTCGAACAGGTTCCAGCGCGATTCCGGCAGCACGCGGATACCGGTACGGGTGCGCGATTCGAGCAGCCCCTTGGCCGCCAGCGACTTCACCACCTCGCGGATCACCGACCGGCTGGCGCCGAATTCCTGGCCGAGTTCGGCCTCGATCGGGAAGGGATCTCCGGGCTTGATGTCGCCCCGCACGATGCGGGTTCCCAGTTCATCCGCCACATGGGCGAACAGATTACGTTTTTGGCTACCGCCGAGAAGCTTACGAGGCTGCATAGTTGTCATGGCGATAGCAATATCGGGGCTTTTTGGATTGACAAGCTGCGATCTTATTTATCATATAATAAGAAAATCACAACTGAGCATGAGGAACGGGCGGTGGAAAGCGGCAGGCAGGCGGTGCAGGAGGGGGCGGATACAGTCGTGCTGTCGATGGGCGGCATCTCCAAGCGCTACCCCGGCGTCGTCGCGCTCGACGACGTCGCGCTCACGCTCCGGCGTGGTGAGGTCCATGGCCTGGTGAGCGAAAACGGCGCCGGAAAATCGACGCTCATCAAGATTCTGGCCGGCGCGATCCACGCCGATAGCGGCGAGATCGTCATCGCCGGCCGCGCCGTCGATCACCCCACCCCGGCCGAGATGCACGACTACGGCATCGCCGTCATCTACCAGGAGCTGATGCTGGCGCCGCATCTCACGGTGGCCGAGAATCTGTTCCTTGGACGGCTCCCCCGCGGACCGCTTGGCATCATCGACTGGCGCGCGGCACACCGGCAGGCCGGCGAGCTCATGGACCGGCTCGGTTTCCGTGTCGATCCTGCCGCCCGTCTCGACCAGCTCAGCGTGGCACAGCGGCAGATGGTCGAGATCGCGTCGGCCCTCTCGCGCAATGCCCGCATCGTCGTGCTCGATGAGCCCTCCGCGGTGCTCGGCGGGTCCGAGCTCGAGCGGCTGTTCGAGATTATCCGCCGCCTCTCGGCGCAGGGCGTGAGCTTCATCTACATCTCGCACCGGCTGAGCGAGGTCTTCGCCATCTGCGACAATGTCACGGTGCTGCGCGACGGCCGTCGGGTCGGCAGCCGTCCCATCGGCGAGGTCGATCCGGAGAGCCTGATCTCCATGATGGTGGGGCGCACCCTGGCCGACATCTATCCGGCGCGTCGCCGCGGCATCGGTGCTCCGGTCCTGTCCGTGCGCGGCCTCAATCGCCCGCGTGTTCTGCACGGCATCGACCTCGATGTGCGGGCCGGGGAGATTCTGGGCATTTGTGGCCTCGCCGGTTCGGGGCGCACCGAGCTGCTGCGCGCCCTGATGGGCGCCGACCGCGCCGCCGCGAGCACCTACACGCTGCGCGGCCGCGAGCGCCGCATCGCAACGCCCGCCGCGGCCATCCGCGAGCGCATGTGCCTGTTGCCGGAGGACCGCAAGACCCAGGGCTGCTTCCTGCCGCAGAGCGTCGCCTTCAACATGACGATCGCGCGCCTCGGCAAGATCAGCCGCGGGGGAATGCTGAGCCACGCCACCGAGCGACGGATCGCGACCCGCCTCGTACAGCGGCTCAAGGTCCGCACCCCGGGCCCCGATGCGCTCGTGCACCAGCTTTCGGGCGGCAACCAGCAGAAATGTCTCATCGCCCGCAGCCTCAATGCCGAATGCGATATCCTGCTGATCGACGAGCCCACACGCGGCGTCGATGTCGGCGCCAAGCGCGAGATCTACGAACTGCTCGCGCAGCTCGCCGACGAGGAGCACGCCGCCATCGTCATGGTCTCGTCCGAGCTGCCCGAAATCCTCGGCCTCTCCGATCGCATCCTGGTGATGCGCGACGGCCGCATCGCCGGCCGTTTCGAGCGCGACGAGGCCACCGAGGAAAAGCTCATGGCGGCGGCTATCGGCGCTGGCCGTCCGGCGCGGGAGGAGGCTGTCCATGCGGCGCTATGATCACTTCATCGGCGGCGCGTCCTGCGTCCCCTCGAGCGGCAAGCTGATCGACCGCTTCTCGCCCGCCACGGGCGCCCTTGTCGCGGTCTTCGCCGCGGGGAACGCCCGCGACGTCGATACCGCCGTGCTCGCGGCGCGCACCGCCTTCGACGAGGGCCCGTGGTCGCGGCTGAGCGGCATCGACCGCTCGCGCCTGCTGCGCGCCTTTGCCGAGCTGATGCTCGCCAATCTTGGGCGGCTCGCCCAGATCGAATCCGACGAGGTCGGCAAGCCCATTCGCTATGCCCGCAAGGATATCGAGGGCGGTGCCAAGGTCGTCCACTACGCCGCGGGCCTTGCCGCCGATCTCCACGGCATTGCCTATCCGTCCCTGAGGCCGGGACAGACCGGTCTCGTCATGCGTGAGCCGGCCGGCGTGGTGGGCGCCATCATCCCGTGGAACTTCCCGGCCTTCGTGTTCTGCCACAAGGTGCCGTTCGCGCTCGCCGCGGGCTGTACCGTGGTGGTCAAGCCCTCCGAGTTCACTTCGGGTACCGCGCTCGAGTTGGCGCGGCTCGCTCTTGAGGCCGGCATCCCGCCCGGCGTCGTCAACGTCGTCACCGGCTACGGCGCCGAGGCAGGCGACGCCCTCGTCAGTCATCCCGGCGTCGACATGGTGAGCTTCACCGGCTCCACCGCTACCGGCCGCAAGGTGATGCAGGCGGCTATCGCCACCACCAAGCGCGTGTCGCTCGAACTGGGCGGCAAAGGCGCCAATATCGTCTTCGCCGACGCCGATATCGACGATGCGCTCGACGGCACGCTCTTCGGGGTCTTCCACAATTCCGGCCAGGTCTGCAGCGCCGGCACGCGCCTCATCATCGACGAGGCGATCGCCGACGGCTTCCTCGCGCGGCTGAAGCAGGCAATCGGCGGCATCCGCATCGGCGATCCGGCCGATGAAGCAACCGACATGGGCTCGCTCATTCATGCTCCGGCGCTCGATCGGGTCCGTGCCTATGTCGACGGCAGCGCGGCCGAGGGCGTCGTCACCTATGCCGGCGGTCATCGCTTGAGCGGCGGGCTCTACGACAAGGGCAGCTTCTTCGCACCCACCATACTCGACCGCGTCACCCCCTTCGTGCGCGCGCACCGCGAGGAAATCTTCGGGCCCGTGCTGACGGTCACCCGCTTCCGCTCCACCGAGGAAGCCGTCGCGCTCGCCAACGACACCAGCTACGGCCTCGCCAATGCGCTGTGGAGCCGCGACCTCGACAAGGTGATGGGCGTTTCTGCGGCCCTGCGCAGCGGCGTCGTGTGGGTCAACACCACGCTCGACGGCTCGCCGCAGATGCCCTTCGGCGGCCGCCAGCAATCTGGCTTCGGCCGCGAGTTCGGCCGCGCCGGGCTCGAAGAATTCACCGAGATCAAATCGATCTTCCTCTCCACCGGCCGTCGCGCGCCGGAATTCTATGGACGCACGCCATGACCGACCATGCCGCCCGCTCGGCCTCGCCGCCGGCACCGACCCTGCTGTCCCGCCTCAGGCGTCTGGGCGCGCTCCGCGCCTCCGGCCTCATCTGGGTGCTGCTGCTCATGATCATCGTCGCGGTGATCTACAAGCCCACCTTCATCAATCCGTCCAACCTCGTCAGCGTCGCCCGGCAAACCGCTCTCTTCGGCATCGTCGCCATCGGCATGACGATGGTGATCCTCACCGCCGGCATCGATCTGAGCGTCGGCTCGATCGTCGCGGTGGCCGGCGTTGTCTGCGCCACCATGCTCGATGCGGGCATGCCGATCTGGTCGGTGGTCATCGTCGGCCTGCTGATCGGCGCGACGCTGGGGGCCATCAACGGCATCGTCATCGTCATCGGCCGCGTGCCGCCCTTCATCATGACGCTGGGCATGATGGTCATCGGCCGCGGCCTCGCCATGACAATATCGGGCGGCCACCCCGTGCACTTCCGCGAAGCGGCGGAGTCGTTCGCCTGGCTGGGGCAGGGCTTCCTGCTCGGCCTGCCGGTGCCGGTGTGGGTGTTCCTGCTCGTCGCCGCCAGCGCCTTCTTCGTGCTGCGCTACACGCCCTTCGGCCGCAACATCTATGCGGTGGGGTCCAATCCGGAAGCCGCGCGGCTCTCGGGTATCAATGTCGGCGCCACCATCTTCGGCGTCTATCTGATCTCGGGCTTTCTCGCCGGCCTCACCGCCCTCGTGATGATCTCGCGCCTCACCGTCGGCGAGCCGGTGCTCGCCACCGGCCTCGAGCTCGAGGCCATCGCCATGACGGTCATCGGCGGCACCTCGCTGTTCGGCGGCGAGGGCGGCGTGATCGGCACGATCCTGGGCGCCGCCATCGTCACCGTGCTCGCCAACATGCTCAACCTGTTCGGCGTCTCGCCCTTCACCCAGCAGATCGTCAAAGGCTTCATCATCGTCGCCGCGGTGCTCTTCGAGACCTACCGGCGCAACCGCAATTCCGCGAAGTAGCGGAACGGACGGGACCGCAAAAACCCGTCACCATCAAGGAGGAACTAATGAACACTCTAGGTAGAACCGTGCTGGTCCTGACGGCCGCGGCCCTGCTCGCGGGTACCGCATCCGTCCCCACCATCGCGCAGGACAAGGTCAAGATCGGCTTCTCGCAGGGCACCATGGAAAGCTCGTGGCGCGTCAACATGGTCGAGCGCAACAAGAAGTGGTTCGACGAGAACATCGCCGACAAGGCCGAGCTGACAATCACCAATGCCGAGAACAATGCGAGCAAGCAGGTGACCGATGTCGAGGGCCTGCTCGCCTCGGGCATCGAGATCCTCGTGATCTCGCCCGTCACCGCCGATGCGCTCACCCCCGTGGTCAAGCAGGCCATGGATGCGGGCGTCAAGGTGCTCACCCTCGACCGCTCGGTCAATACGCCGGTGACCAGCCATATCGGCGCCGACAATATCCTCATCGGCAATACCGCCGGCAAGTTTGTGTGCGAGCTGCTGGGCGGCGAGGGGACCGTTGGCGAGATCCAGGGCGTCGCCGGCGCCTCGGCCACGGTGGACCGCCACGATGCCTTCAACGCCACCATCGCCAAGGAATGCCCCGGCGTGAAGGTGGTGGCCGACGGCATCGGCGACTATGTCCGCGAGCCGGCCATGCGCCTCACCGAAGACTGGATCCAGCGCTTCCCCGAAGGCGAGCTCGACGTGATCTACGCCCACAATGACGGCATGGCGCTCGGCGCCGTCGCCGCGCTCGAAGCCGCCGGCCGCCTCGACGACGTCAAGGTGGTGGGCATCGATGGAGAGGAAGCCGCCTACCAGGCCATCAAGGATGGCAAGATGGCCGCGACCTTCACCTACCACTTCGTCGCGCCCGAAGGCATGATGTACGCCTGGGACATCGCGCAGGGGAAGACGCTCGACGCCAAGATCGTCCTGCCCACCGCACAGATCGACGCCACCAATGTCGATGAGTTCCTCGGGACCGGCTTCTAGGTCATCCCGCAGTTTGCCCGTCCCCCCGGTCGGGCGGAACGGACGCAAAGCCCGAAATCGAAGGTTCCCTGTTCTCCCCTTCCACTCGGGTTTTGCGTCCGACTAATAATCATATTAAACGATAATACGAATCACCGGAGTAGCCCATGCGTGTCGAAGACCTCGATACCCCGTCCGTCGTCATCCATCTGGACCGGCTCGAGGCCAACATCGCACGCGTCCAGTCCATGGTCGATGCGCGCGGCATCGCCAACCGCCCGCACGTCAAGACCCACAAGATTCCTGCCGTCGGCCGGATGCAGATCGAGGCCGGCGCCGTCGGGCTCACCTGCCAGAAGCTGGGCGAGGTCGAGGCCTTCGTCCGCGCCGGCGTCTGCGACGATATCCTGCTCAGCTTCAACATCGTGGGCGAGCGCAAGACCGACCGGCTGATGGAACTGTCTGCATCGCTGCGCCGGCTTGCCGTCGTCGCCGACAACGAGGAGGTGATCGACGGCCTCGACGCCGCGGGGCGCCGCCACGGCCGCGACATCCCGCTGCTCATCGAGTGCGACACCGGCTTCGGCCGCAACGGCGCCACCACGCCCGAGCGCGTCCTCGAGCTCGCCCGCCACGCCGCGCGCAAGCCGAACATCCGGCTCGACGGCATCATGACCTTCCCCAATCAGGCACCGGCCACCAACAGCTTCGTCGAGCGGTCGCTGCACCTGCTCGAGGCCGCCGGCCTGCCCATCGCCATCATCTCGGGCGGCGGCACGTCGGCGCTGCTCACCATGGCCGACTTCCCGCTCATGACCGAGCATCGCGCCGGCACCTATGTCTATAACGACGTGATGATGATGGCCGCGGGTTTTGCCAGCCTCGACCAGTGCGCCATGCATGTGCGCACCACAGTCGTCTCCACCCCGACCGCTGATCGCGTCGTCGTCGACGCCGGCTCCAAGGTGCTCACCCATGAGCGCTATTACGTCGAGAATTTCGGTGCCGTCGTCGAATACCCCGACGCCATCGTCGAGCGCCTCTCGGAGGAGCACGGCGTCCTCGACGTCTCGCGCTCGGCCCGCAAGCCGAAAGTCGGCGAAGTGCTGAGCATCATCCCCAATCATTGCTGCGTCGTCTCCAATATGGTCGACGAGGTGTTCGGCGTTCGCGACGGCATCGTCGAAGTCGAATGGCCGGTCGCGGCGCGGGGTGCCACCAGATGAGGACATGACAATGAACGATCTTCCCAGCTTCGCTCTCGCGGGCAGGACCGCGCTCGTCACCGGTGCCGCGCGCGGCCTCGGCCGGGCCATCGCGCTGGCGCTTGCCAATGCCGGCGCCGATATCGCGCTCGGCCTGCGCGATCGGGCGAGCGCCGCCGATCTGGTCGCCGACATCGAAGCGATGGGTCGCCGTGCGTTCCCCCTGCAGATGGATGTGCGGAAGCTGCCCGAGGCCTACGCCGCGATCGATGCCGCCATCGGCGGACTCGGCGGCATCGACATCCTCGTCAACAATGTCGGCGGCGGCACCGAGGGGCCCATCGAGGACTTCACCGAGGCCGAGTTCGACGACACCATCACGCTCAACGTCAAGGCGAGCTTCTTCATTGCGCAGCGCGTCGCAAAGCACATGAGCGCCACCGGCAAAGGCGGCAGCATCGTCAATATGAGCTCGCAGGCCGGCTTCATCGCGCTCCCCAATGAGGCCATCTACTGCCTCTCCAAGGCGGCCGTCGCCCACATGACAAAATGCATGGCCGTCGAGTGGGGCAGGTACGGCATCACCGTCAACGCCGTCGCCCCCACCTTCATCGAGACCGATGGCACCGCCGATGCGCTCGGCCGCCCCGGCTTCCGCGACGACGTCGTCGAGCGCATCGCCGCGCTGCACCGCGTCGGCCAGCCGCGCGAGGTCAGCGGCGCCGTCGCCTTCCTCGTGTCCCCCGCCGCGTCGCTGATCACCGGCCAGACCCTCATCATCGACGGCGGCTGGACCGCTCGCTGACGGTAACGCTCAATAAATCTGTTTATATGATAAATAAGGAGAACGACGGAGGCTGCGATGATCAGGCGGATATGGGCGCGGATGCGGAGCATCAGGTTTCCGGCCCTCTCGCTGCGCTACAAGATCCTCGCGCCCTTCGCTGCTCTGCTGCTTCTCGCCATCGTCGCCGCCGCATGGATCTCCGCAACCGCGGTCCTCAGTTTCGGCCAGGCCAATATCGCCGTCGGCAATGCTCTCATCACCATCCACCACGCGCGCGAGATTCGGATCGCGTCGAACGAGGCGCGCACGCTTGTCGATCGCAATCTGCGCGGTGCCGCGCGGGACGATCTGAACGCGCTGTTTCTTGACCGCATGACGCGCCTCCAGGCCGCGGTCGATGGCCTCAAGGGCTCGGCCGCCGCCTACGCGCTGCGCGAGAAGGCGGCGCTGGTCGAGTTCACGGCGCGTGACTGGCAGCAGTTTGCCCGGGCCGCGCTGGGTCTTCCGTCGCGCGAAAGCAACGATCCCGTCACGCTCGACAGGCGCGCCGCCGAGCTCGACGCCGTCATCGCAGAGGTCGAGGCTATGGCCGACGCCGAGGCGCTCGACCGGCTCGCGGCGGAAGCGGCGGCCTTCCGCGCCGACCTCGTCGGCATCGCCGCTATCCTCGGCGGCGTCATGCTGCTCGCGGCGATCTCGGGCAGCATCAGCACCATCGGTACCACCAGTGCCCTGTTGCGCATGACGCGCCGCATGCGCGACCTCGCGTCCGGCGATCTCGCGGCGCCCATCGGCGGCCTCGCACGCCGCGACGAGGTGGGCGCGATGGCGCGTGCCCTGCAGGTGTTCCGCGATGCGCTGGACGAGCGGCGCGGCCTCGAAGCGGCGCGGCAGGAGTCGATGCACAGCCAGACCCGACGCGCCGAAGCCCTCGCCGGCTTCCAGCACGAGCTCGCCGACATTGTCGACCAGGCGGCAATGGGGGACTTCTCGCGCCGTCTCGACCTGTCCGCCGTGGGCAGCGAGTTCGGCGCCTTCGCCGACCGCGTCAACACGCTGCTCGAAACGGTCGCCGGCGGTATCGGCGAGACCGGCCGCGTGCTTGCGGCTCTGGCCGAGGCGGACCTCACTCATCGCGTCGAAGGCGACTATGACGGCGTTTTTGACGACCTCAAGGCGAGCACCAACGCCGTCGCGTCCAAGCTCGGCGACATTCTCGCCGGTCTGCGCGCGACATCGACTGCCCTCCGCATCGCCACCGGCGAGATCCTGGCCGGCGCCGGCGATCTCAGCGAGCACACCACACGGCAGGCTGCCACCATCGAGGAGACGGCCGCCGCGATGGCGCAGCTTTCGGGCACCGTGCTCGCCAATGCCGGACGCGCCAGGGATGCCTCCGAGGTCGCCGCCGCGGTGGCAGGCGCGGCAGAGGAGGGCGGCCAGGTGATGGTGCGCGCCACCCAGGCGATGGAGCGCATCACCGCGTCCTCGGGCAAGATCTCGAACATCATCGGTATGATCGACGACATCGCCTTCCGACCAATCTGCTCGCGCTCAATGCCTCGGTGGAGGCGGCGCGAGCCGGGGAAGCGGGCAAGGGCTTTGCCGTCGTCGCGGTCGAAGTGCGCCGCCTCGCGCAATCGGCGGCCCAGGCCTCGTCCGAGGTCAAGGCGCTGATCGAGCAGAGCAGTACCGATGTGCGCGGCGGTTCGCGCCTCGTCGCCGAGGCCGCGACGCGGCTCGAGGCGATGCTGGGCAAGGCGCGCATGTCCAGCGAGCTCATGGACGCCATTGCGCGTGCCAGTCGCGAGCAGGCGTCCGCCATCGAGGAGGTCGACGCGGCCGTCCGCGCGATGGACGAGATGACCCAGCACAATGCCGCGCTCGTCGAGCAGACCAACGCCTCCATCGAGCAGACCGAGCGGCAGGCCGGTGAGCTCGATCGCATCGTCGCCGTGTTTCGCATCGAGAGCGGACAGGGCGCTGCCCACGCTGCTTGACTCCGCTCTCATCTATCATTTTATATGATAAATAAGAGACGGAGGCACCTATGCTCGATCTGGCGCAACGCGATATCGCCGCGCATCTACACTCGCAGACAAATCCCACCCAGTTCGAGGCGAACGGCCCGCTCGTCGTCACGCGCGGACATGGCGTCTACATCACCGATGCCGACGGCAAGCGCTACATCGATGCGATGGCGGGCCTCTGGTGCGCCTCGCTGGGCTTCACCCATCCGCGCGTGGCCGCGGCGGCCGAGAGGCAATACTCCGAGCTTGGCTTCTACCACACCTTCTTCAACCGCACGCTGCCCAAGGCCACCGAGCTTGCCGAAAAGCTCGTCGCGCTCACCGGAATGACAGGCGGCAAGGCCTACTTCGCCACCTCCGGCTCCGAGGCCAACGAGACAATGGTCAAGCTCGCCTGGGTCTACCACAGCACGCGCGGCAAGCCGGGCAAGCGTAAGGTCATTGCCCGCGACCGCTCGTTCCATGGCTCCACCATCGTCGCTGCCTCGATGTGCGGCCTCGACTTCATGCATCGCGAGTTCGGGTTGCCGCTGCCAGGCTTTCTCCACACCCCGGCGCCCTACCTCTACCGCGACGGTCTGCCCGGTGAGACCGAGGATGCCTTCGTCGCGCGGCTCATGGCCGAGCTCGAGGCGCTGATCCTGCGCGAGGGGCCCGACACCATCGCGGCCTTCATCGCCGAGCCGATCCATGCCGGCGGCGGCATCATCGTGCCGCCCGCGAGCTATTTCCCCGAAGTCCACAAGCTGCTGAGCAAATACGACATTCTCGCCCTCGCCGACGAGATCGTGTGCGGCTTCGGCCGCACCGGCAGCTGGTTCGGCAAGGACACCACGAACTACGCGCCCGACATGATGGCGCTCGCCAAGGGATTGTCGGCCGGTCACTTCCCCATCTCGGCGGTGGTGATGAGCGCGCCCGTCTACGAGGCGGTCAAGGCGTTCAACAGCGCCGGCGGCAATTTCGGCCACGGCTTCACCAACTCCGGTCACCCGGTCGGCCTCGCGATCGCCCTCGAAGTGATCCGCATCTACGAGGAGATGGATGTCGTCACCCATGCGTGGACCATGGGCGCGCGCCTCGTCGGCCACTTCCACGAGCTCGCCAATGAGTTCGACATCATCGGCGACATCCGGGGCGAGGGGCTGATGCTAGGCATCGAGCTGGTGGCCGACCGCGAAACCCGCACGCCCTTCGAACCCGCGCTCAAGGCCGGCATGGCGTTCGACCGCCTCGCTTATGCCAATGGGCTCATCGGCCGCTGCATGGGAGACACGCTCGGCTTCTCGCCGCCGCTCATCGTGGGCACGGCCGAGGTCGACGAGATCGCCGACAAGACGCGCACCAGCCTCAAACAACTCACCAGGCATCTGGGCCGATAGGAGAGACGCGATGAATCTCGGACTCAAGGGCCGGACGGCCATCGTCACCGGCGCCAGCGTCGGCATCGGCCTCGCCATCGCCGAAGGGCTCGCGGCAGAGGGGACCAACCTCATCCTCGCGGCCCGCGGCGGCGAGCGCATGGCCGCTGAATGCAGCCGTATCGCCGGCACCTTCGGCGTCACCGCCACGCCGGTCGCGGCCGACGTCGCAACCGAAGCGGGCGTCGCCGCCATCGTCGATGCCGCAAAGGCTGCTGGCGTCGACATCCTCGTCAATAATGCCGGCACCGGATCGGGCGAAACCGTGCTCGACGCGCCCGATGCCAAATGGGACCAGTACTGGGACCTCCACGTCAAGGCCGCCGTGCGGCTTGCCCGCGGCGTCCATCCGTTGATGAAGGCGCGGGGCGGCGGCGTGATCCTCCACAACGCCTCCATCTGCGCCACCCAGCCGCTCTGGTACGAGCCGGTCTACAACGTCTCCAAGGCGGCGCTGCTGATGTTCTCCAAGACCCTCAGCTACGAGTTCATCAAGGACAATATCCGCGTCAACACCGTCAATGCCGGCCTGATCCTCACACCGGACTGGATCAAGACCGCCAAGCAGCTGACGGCCGCCAGCGGTGGCGACTACGAGGCCTATCTGCAGAAGGTCGCCGACGACTTCGCGCCCATCCGCCGCTTCGGCACGCCCGAGGAAGCGGCCAATCTGTTCGTCTTCCTCGCCTCCGCGCGGGCCTCCTACTGCGTCGGCTCCACCTACTATGTGGACGGCGGCATGCTCCGGACCATCTAGAATATAATCAGATAATCGGACGCAATGTTAAGTGCGGGCATTGGCTCTGTCCGACCTCAATGTAACCATCCGGTTACTTGCTGGAAGGCCCGGGGAAGAGGGCCAGGCGGGTGCGAAATCCTGAGGAGGAACAAGATGAACACCAAGACGACCGGGCGCTCCAGGCTCCGCCTGAGCGCCGCCAGTGCTGCCTTGCTGCTCGGTACCGCGCTGGGCGCCGTCGGCGCGCAGGCCGAGTCCATCAAGGTGATGGACTATCTCACCGAAGGCACCGCGACGGTGGCCTTCGACAATATCCTGCTGAAGGCCTGCACGGAAAAGACCGGGCTCACCGTCGATCGCACCTCGGTGCCCTATGCCGAGCTCGTCCAGCAGTTCCTGCTGGCGGCTTCGACCAACAGCATGCCCGACATCGCCTACATCGATAACTCGGATGTGGCGCAGTTGGCCGCCGCCGGCTACCTCACTTCTGTCGCCGACATCGGCATGTCGCTCGAAGGCTTCGTCCCCGCGCTGCAGGCGCTCGGCAATTACGAGGGCAAGGACTACGCCGTACCCTCGCTCAACAACACCGTGGCGCTCTATTACCACAAGGCGATGCTCGAAAAGGCCGGCATCCAGCCGCCCACCACCTGGGCCGAGCTCAAGGCCGCCGCCAAGGCCCTCACCCAAGGCGACACCTATGGCTTCGTCTTCCCCGGCATCAATAACGAGCAGGGCACGTTCCACACCTCGCCCTTCATCTGGTCCAATGGCGGCAATTTCGAGCAGCTCAACTCGGCCCAGAATGTCGAGGCGCTTACCTATCTGCGCGACCTCGTCAATGACGGGTCGGTGTCGAAATCGGTCGTCACCTTCGCCATCCCCGATGCGCGCGATCAGTTCATCTCCGGCCGTGCCGCCATGATGATCGGCGGCTCGTGGCTGCTGCCGCAGCTCGATGAGCATCCCGATCTGAGCTACGGCGTCGTCCCCGTGCCGGTGCCCGAGGGCAAGGCGCGCGGCGTTCCCACCGGCGGCGAGCTCTGGGTCATCTCGGCCACCGCCAACAAGGCGAACGCCAAGGCCTTCCTCGAATGCGTCTCGTCGCCGGAAATGATGCTGACCTACGCCCTCGACCGCAACAACGTACCGTCGCGCGAAGCGCTGTGGGCCGACTTCAACGCCAAGCTGCCGCGCATGGCGCCGTTCGTCGAATCGCTCGCCGGCGCACGCAGCCGCACGGCGGTGCTCGGCACGCAATATCCCAAATACTCGGCCGCCTATTCGGCCGCCATGCAGGCCATTCTCATTGGCGAGAAGGACCCGCAGGCCGCGCTCGACGAGGCCCAGGCCACCGCCGAAGCGGGGATGTAGCATCATCACCGCGCCGGCCGACATCGCCACCACGCCGGGCGCCAGGCGCGCCCGGCACAGCCGCCTCCCGCTCGAGGGCGGCTGGACCGTCGCCGCCGCCTTCATGGCGCCGGCCGTTATCTTCATGGTCGTGCTGTTCGCCTATCCGCTGTTCTACAACATCTGGATGAGCGTCACCGACTTCCGCGTCGCCACCTTCCTCACCGGCGTCGCGCCCTTCGTCGGCCTCGAAAACTACATCGACCTGTTGCGCAACCGCACCTTCTATGGCGCGCTCGGCCTCACCGCTGTCTTCACGGCGCTGTCGATTGCCGGGCAGATGACCATCGGCATGCTGCTCGCCCTCTTCTTCTGGCGCAGCTTCCCGCTCAATTCCACCATGCGCGCGCTGCTGCTCGCGCCCTGGCTGCTGCCGCTCGTCGTCTCGTCCTCGGTCTGGCAATGGATGTTCGCGCAGGACTACGGCGTCATCAACTACCTGCTGCTCAAGCTCGGCCTCATCGATCATAAGATCCCCTGGCTGGTCGATCCGACCAACGCGCTCGTCGCCGTCATCCTCACCAACATCTGGATCGGCATTCCGTTCTCGCTCGCCGTGTTTCACTCGGGCCTCCAGGCCCTGCCGCGCGAGCTGCTCGAGGCCGCCGAGCTCGACGGCGCCGGCCCCGTACAGCGCTTCTTCCGCATCATCCTGCCGCTGCTGCGCCCGCTCACGGCGATCGTCTTCGTCCTTTCGGTCACATACACCGTCAAGGTGTTCGACCTCATCTATGTGCTGACCGGCGGCGGTCCCGCCGACGCCACGCAGACCCTCGCCATCTTCAGCTTCAAGCTCAGCTTCAAGCTGTTCGATTTCGGCCACGGCGCCGCCGTCGGCAATGTGCTGGTGGTGATCTCGCTGGTCTTTGCCTTCTTCTACATCCGCTCGTTCCGCCGCCAGCTCGAGAGCGACCCCACATGAGCCGCCGGCTGCTCTTCGGCACGCCTCTGCGCGACTGGACGCGGACCGTCATCGGCTGCGTCATCGTCGCGATCATCCTGTTCCCGCTCTACTGGATGACCAACGTCTCGCTGCAGCCGCGTGCCGCGCTGCTCGCCACCGAGCTGCGCTTCCTGCCCATCCCGCCGCTCACCGAGAACTATGTGCGTGTCTTCGGCGAGCAGGCCGGCAGCATCGGCACCAGCCTGTTCATCGCCACCACCACGGCGATCGTCTGCCTGCTCATCGCCGCGCCCGCCGCCTACGCGCTCGTCGTCTTCCGCCTGCGCTGGCTGACGCTGTTCGTGCTGCTGCTGCTCATCGTGCAGATGATCCCGCATGTCGTCGTCGCCAATGCGCTCTACGCCATCTATGCGCGTGCCGGCCTGCTCAACACGCATCTGGGGCTCATCCTTGCCGATGCCTCGATGGGCGTCCCCTTCGCCATCCTGATCCTCCGCGCCTTCATCGTGTCGCTGCCGCGCTCGCTGATCGAAGCCGCGCTGGTCGACGGCGCCACTCATTGGGGCGCCTTCACCCGCATCATCCTGCCGCTCAGCCGCAATGGCCTCATCACCTCGGGCCTGTTCTGCTTCCTCTTTGCCTGGTCCGATTTCCTGTTCGCCCTCACCATGGGCACGCAGGGCAAGATCGTGCCCATCACGCTGGGCATCTACAAATACATCGGCAACGAGAACACGAGCTGGAACTCGATCATGGCGGCCGCCGTGCTCGCCTCGATTCCGCCCATCGTGCTGCTGCTTGCCGGCCAGCGCTACATCACCGCCGGCCTCGTGGGCGGCGCCGTCAAGGAATAGACCGGGGAGGGTCGCCATGACCGTTCAGTTCATCGAGCCCGATCGCGCCGATCCGCGCCTCGCCGTCGAGCGTCGCTACACCATGCTGGTCGGCGGCAGGAGCGTCGCCGCCGCCTCGGGCCGGACCATCCGGCGTGAAAGCCCCGTGCATCCCGGCCTCGTCGTCGGCGAATTCCCCGACGCGTCCGCCGAGGATGTCGAACGCGCCATCCTCGCCGCCCGCCGGGCCTTCGACGAGGGACCGTGGCCACGCCTGAGCGGCAAGGAGCGCGCCGCCTATCTCTACAAGATCTCGCAGGCCATCCGCGACCACGCCGAGGAACTCGCGCTCATCGAGTCGCTTGAAGTGGGCAAGACCCTCGCCGGCGCCCGCAGCGAGATGAACAACTGCGCCGATCTGTGGCAGTTCGCGGCCGGCCTCGTGCGCGGTCTCGAAGGCTCGACGCACAATGCGCTCAGCGAGCACGCGCTCGGCCTCGTCCTGCGCGAGCCCATCGGCGTTGTCGGCGTGGTCACGCCGTGGAACTATCCGCTGGTTATCGCATCGGAGCGGCTGCCCTGGGCACTTGGCGCCGGCTGCACCATCGTGCTCAAGCCCAGCGAGTTCACCTCGGGATCGTCGCTCCGTCTGGGAGAGCTCGCGCGCGATGCCGGCCTCCCCGACGGCGTCGTCAATGTCGTCAGCGGCTATGGCAACCCGGCCGGCCAGATCCTCGCCGAGCATCCGGCCACCGACATGGTCGCCTTCACCGGCTCGCAGCGTGTCGGCCGCCAGATCGGCGCCTTTGCCGCGCCCACCATCAAACGGGTGGGACTGGAGCTTGGCGGCAAGGGGCCGGTTGTCGTCTTCGCCGATGCCGACCTCGAAGCGGCGGCCAATCAGGTGTCGCGCAGCATCTTCTCCAACCAGGGCCAGACCTGCATCGCCGGCAGCCGCCTCATTGTCGAACGCAGGGTCGCGCACGAATTCGTGCAGCGGCTCGAAGGCCTCGCCAACCGCGTCACCGTCGGCGACCCGCTCAATCCCGACACCAAGGTCGGCGCCTTCATCAATCCAGTGCAGCTGGGCAAGGTCGAAAGCTATGTGAGGGCCGGTCGCGAGGCCGGCGCGCGCATCGTCGTCGGGGGCGAGCGCATCGGCACCAATGGCGGGCTGTTCTACCAGCCCACCATCTTCACCGATGTGCGGCCCGACATGAGCATCGTGCGCGACGAGATCTTCGGCCCCGTCCTCGCGGTGCAGCAGTTCGACACGCGCGAGGAGGCCATCGGCATCGCCAACGACACCATCTATGGCCTGTCCGCCGTCGTCTGGTCGCTCAACATCGACAACGCGCTCCAGACCATCCGCGGCATCCGCGCCAGTCGCTGCGGCATCAACGGTCAGGAAGGCGCGGCCGAAATGCCCATCGGCGGCTACAAGCAGAGCGGCCAGGGCCGCGAGCTCGGCCACCGGGGCTTTGACGAGTACTCCGAGTTCAAGAACATCCACATCAACATGGCGCCCAGCCGGGCGTGGCTATAGCGCCTGGCGGGGCGTGGCGGCCCCGGTGGTGTCGCGCACCACGAGGTGCGTTTCGAGCACATAGCGGACGTCGCGGATGGCGCTCGATTGCAACATGTCGAACAGCAGCGACACTGCCGCGCGTCCCGCCTCCACCGACCAGTTCGAGACCGTCGTCAGCGCCGGCTGCGTCACCGCGCCCAGCACGTCGTCGCAGCCGACAACGCTGAAGTCCCTGGGCACGGCCACGCCATTGTCGGAGAGTCCCGCCAGCAGGCCATGCGCGGTGACGTCGTCGAAGGCGATGGCCGCCGTCGCGCCGGTGCGCAGCACCTGCGGCGCCGCCGCGCGTCCGGCCTGGTAGCTGGGGATCGGCGCGGGCACCGTGAAGTGCTTGAGGCCCAGCTTCTCGGCGGCCTTGCGCACCGCGTTGCGCCGCTGCCGGTTCGACCATGAGCTGGCCGGCCCGCTGATATAGACGATGCCGCGGTGCCCCAGGCTCGCCAGGTGCGCCACCGCTTCCTCCACCCCCGAGCCGCTGTCGATCAGCACGCGTGGAATGCCGTTCACATCGCGGTTGATCAGCACCAACGGACGCTTGCTGGTGTGGGCGCGGATCTGCGCCTCGGGCAGTCGGCTCGACGCGAGGATCATGCCCGCGACCTGTCCGGCGAAGCGGCCGACGAGCTTGTCCTCCTGATAGGGGTCTTCGTCGGTGTTACCCAGGAACAGGCAGAAATCGAGCTGGTCGGCTTCGCGCTGCACGGCGCGGATCAGCGGCGGGAAGAACGGGTTGGCCACATCGGGCACGATCAGCGCGATGTTGCCGTGGCGTCCCGTGCTCAAGGCGCGTGCCGTGTGGTTGGGCACATAGCCGATGCGCTCGGCCGCATCGAGCACGCGCTGCACGGTCTCGGCGCTGAGCATTGCGGGGCGGGTGAAGGCGCGCGATACCGTCGACCGGTCCACTCCGGCGGCCGCCGCCACCTGGCTGATCGTCGGCGTCGCCTTGCGCTCGTGCTTGCTCTTCATTGGACCCGTTTGCCACAGGAGGGGGCGCGAGTGCCAGAGCCGCCATCCGTCCTCCGTTGTGCGTCGTTCCCCCGTCATGTGCCGAAAAGACCGCCGGCTTTCGCTGACTTTTGGCAGGATTTCGACGTCGCTTAAGACCGTCGGCGCGGCTGCTTGACATGCAACCGGTTGCAGAGAATAGTCCCGCCACGTGCCCTGCTGCCCCTCTGGAGGTTCCATGTCTACCGAGCCCGTCACCGACCGGTCCGTCGATCGCACGGTCGGGCGGCTGCAGGTCAGGGGCTTTCCCACCCGCCGCGCCATGGCCGAAACGGCGGCCGCCGACATCGCCGCCACGCTGCGCCGACTGCTCGCTGGGCAGGGCGCCGTCCGCATGGTGTTTGCCGCGGCGCCCAGCCAGGCCGACACGCTCGCTGCCCTGCGCCGCGCGCCCGGTATCGACTGGAGCCGCGTCACCGCCTTCCACATGGACGAATACATCGGCCTGCCATCGGCGGCGCCCGAGCGCTTCGCCGCCTGGCTCGACGATCAGGTGTTTACTCGGCTGCCCTTCGCCGCGGTGCACCGCATCGTGCCCGAGCCCGATCCGGCCGCCGCCGCGGCCCGCTACGCCGCGCTGCTGGGTGAAGGGCCGCTCGACATCGTTTGCCTCGGCATCGGCGTCAACGGCCACATCGCCTTCAACGATCCGCCCGTCGCCGATTTCGCCGATCCGCTCGACGTCAAGGTGGTGGAGCTCGACGAGGCTTGCCGCCAGCAGCAGGTCGACGACGCCTGCTTCCCGACCCTTGCGGACGTGCCGCTTCGCGCCATCACGCTCACTATTCCGCTGCTGCTGCGCGGCCGCGAGCTGTTCTGTGTCGTTCCGGGGCGCAGCAAGCGCGATGCCGTCGCTGCCGCGCTCACCGGCCCCATCGCCACGAGCTGCCCCGCCAGCATCCTGCGCACCCACCCCGACTGCACGCTCTATCTCGATCCGGAGTCAGCCCCCGATGCCTGAGGCAATCGACGCAGACGCGCTCACCACGCGCTATTTCGACGATGTCACCGCGCATATGCGGCGCATTCTGGTCGAGGAGAAAGCCAGTCTCGACGCCGCGGCGACGCGCCTCGCCGAGCAGGTCGCGGCCGACCGGCTGGTGCATGTCTATGGCCCGGGCGGCCACTCCAACCTCGCAGCGCAGGAGATCTTCTTCCGCGCCGGTGGCCTCATGCATGTGAGCGCCATCCTCGATGAAGGCACGCTCCTCTCCAATGGCGCGCTGCGGTCCATGGCCATCGAGCGTACCCCCGGCTACGGCAAGGTGGTAATCGCCGACAACCGGCTGGGCGCGGGCGATCTGCTGCTCCTCACCAATGCCTATGGCATCAACGCCGCGCTCATCGATGCCGCGCTCGAAGCCCGGTCGCGTGGCGTTTTCGTCATCGGCGTCAGCTCGCGCGCGCATGCCGAAAGCACGCGCGCCGAGCATCCCGCCCGCCATCCCACGAGGAAGAATCTGCACGACGTGGTCGATCTCGCCATCGACACAAAGGTGCCCATCGGCGACGCGTTGGTGGAGATCCCCGGCATGGGCGAGCGCATCGCTGCGGTATCCACCTTCGCCAATGCCTTCGCGCTCAACTGCCTCGTCATCCGCACCGTCGCTAAGCTGGTCGAGCGCGGCGTCGAGCCGCCCGTCTGGCGCAGCGGCAATGCCCCGGGCGGCGACGAGGCCAATGCCCGCTTCCTCGCCCGCTTCCGCGATCGGGTGCGCTGGCTGTGAGCATGGCGCGCACCCTCGCTGGCCGTGACCCGGCAACGGGCGAGGGGATCACCATTACCATTGCCGACGGGCGCATCGCCGGCGTCGCGCCCAGCCGCGAGGCCGGCGATCTGTGGCTGTCGCCCGGCCTCGTCGACCTTCAGGTCAACGGCTATGCCGGCCTCGACCTCAATGCCGAGGGGCTGGATCCGGTCACCGTCGTCGCCCTGGGCGAACGCCTCGCCCGCGCCGGTATCACCACCTTTGCGCCCACCCTGATCACAGCCTCCGAAGCCGCCATCGTCGCGGCCCTGCGCGCCATCGCCGCCGCCCGCCGACAGTCGCCCCTGCTGCGCGAGATGGTGCCGTTCATTCACGTCGAAGGGCCCTCCATCAGTCCCGAGGATGGCCCGCGCGGGGCCCATCCGGCCGCCCATGTCCGGCCGCCGAGCCTTGATGAGTTCCGCCGCTGGCAGGGTGCCGCCGAAGGGCTGGTCGGCCTCGTAACGCTGAGCCCCGAATGGCCCCAAGCCATCCCCTATGTCGAGGCGCTGGCCCGCGACGGCGTGCTGGTCGCCATCGGCCACACGGCCGCAACGCCGGCGCAGATTCACGCCGCCGCCGCCGCCGGCGCGCGCCTCTCGACGCATCTGGGCAACGGCGCCGCGGCGCTCCTGCCGCGCCATCCCAATTTCATCTGGGCGCAACTGGCGGACGATCGGCTTACCGCGAGCTTCATCGCCGACGGCCACCATCTGCCGGGCGACACCCTCAAGGCCATGCTGCGCGCCAAGTCGCTCGACCGCGCCATCCTCGTCTCCGACGCCGCCGCGCTCGGCGGCATGCCCGCCGGCCGCTACACCTCGCCCATCGGCGGCGAGGTCGAGGTTGGCGCGGATGGCCGCCTCGGCATCGCCGGTACGTCCTACCTCGCCGGCGCCGGCCATCTGCTCACCCAGAACGTTGCGACCCTGGTCAACGGCGTCGGCCTGTCCCTGGCCGACGCGCTGCGCCTCGCGACCCGCAATCCCGGCGTCTTCGCCGGCGGCCGCGGCACGCTCGCCGTGGGCGCGCGCGCCGATCTCATCCGTTTCCGCTTCGCGCCCGGCGACAGCGCCCTCGCGGTAACGGACTGCTTCGTGGCGGGCGAGGAGATCGACCGATGAAGGCCGGTGTTGCCGTCGTCGATATCACCCCGCCGCCCGGCCTTCTGATGTCGGGCTTCGCGGCGCGTACCGAGCCCTCCGTTGGTGCCCACGATCCGCTCACCGTGCGGGCGCTCGTCGTCGGCGACACCGCACTCGTCACGGTCGACGTCGTCGGCCTGCACGAGGAGATGGTGGCGCGCATCCGTGCCCGCACCGAGCTGCCCGACGCCAATGTGGTCGTCGCGGCCATTCACACCCATGGCGCGCCGATCTCGCAGGTCGGCCGTCTCGGCGACGCACCCGATCCGGCCTTCCTCCGGGCCATCGAGGACGGGTGCGTCGCGGCTATTGCAGAGGCCCGCGCCAATGTCCGGGCCGCCACGATCTCTGCCGGCATGGGCGCCGATCCCGACGTGGCGCGCAACCGTCGCCATGCCGACGGTCCGCTCGACCGCGCGCTGCCGGTGCTGCGCTTCCGCGACGCGGCGGGGCAGGTGTTCGCGGTGCTCGTCTCCTACGCCTGCCACCCCGTGGTGCTCGCTGCCGACAACCGCCTGCTCACCGCCGACTACGTGCACTACGTGCGCGAGGCGGTCGAAGCGGCCCATCCGGGCGCCGTCGCCGTCTTCGCCACCGGCTGCTGCGGCGACGTCAACACCGGCCATTCCGCGCATGCCTCATGGACGCTCGCCGCCAATGCCACGCGCAGCTTCGACACCGCCGAGCGGCTGGGCCGCCGCATCGGCGTTGCCGCGCTCGCGGCGGGCGAAGCGCCCGTCGCCCCGGGGGTTGCGGCGCTCGCCGCCGATGTCGTGCTCCGCCTGACGCGCCTCGAGCAGGAGCCGCTGCCCGTTCTTGCCGGCCGCTGGCGCGCCGAGCGCGACGACGCCGATCCCGTGCGCCGTACAGTGCTCGATGCATGGATCGGCTGGGCCGACAGATACTCCAACGCGCCGGCCGGGAGCTGGACCGGCCGCGTCTCGGTCTTCGACTGGGGCGGCGTGCCGATCGTGGCGCTGCCCGGCGAAATCTTCGCCGAGACGGGCCTGCTCATCCGCGAAGCGATCGGCGACCGGCCCGCCTTCATCATCTCCTACGCCAATGGCACGCCCGGCTACATTCCGCCGGCCAGCGAGTTCCGCCATGGCGGCTACGAAGTCGACGAAGCGCATCGCTTCATCGGCATGCCCGGCACGTTCGCGCCGGGTTCGGCCGAGAGTCTGGCAGGAGCGGCGCAGGCGCTGCTCGGCATTGCCGGGCTCAACCGATGAGACGAGGGGGTAGCCGGCGGCGGCGCACTTGACACCGCAACCGGTTGCATAACACAGTCGCGTGCCGGCTCGAAACGGCAGGCGGCCAACACAGAGGGAAGAACGATGACTGCTCATCACCATATATCCGCACTCTCCAAAACCGGCCGCGCGCTGCTGGTCGGCACGGTGTTCGGTGTCAGCCTTGCGTCGGCGGCCGCGGCCGTCGAGATCACCGTGTGGAGCGGCTATCCAGAGATGGTGCCGTTCTACGAACACGTCGCCGAAGGCATGAAGGCCGACCATCCGGATCTGACCGTCCGCGTCGAGGCCATCGCCCTGCGCGAGCACGAAAAGCGCATCGCGCTCGGCCTGACTTCGGGCGAGGCGGCCGAGGTCATCGAACTCGCCAAGTCGACCGCGACCCGTTACCTCGAGAACGAGCTCTTCGACAAAGCTCCCGACAACATCGCCGCCTTCGTCTCCGATCCGGCGAACTTCGGCGAGTTCTTCCGTGACTCGGCGAGCTATGGCGGCGCCGTCTACGGCGTGCCGCTGTTCCGCGGCCAGAGCGCGCTCTACTACAACACCAAGATGTTCGAAGCGGCCGGCCTCACCGAACCGCCCAGGACCATGGCCGACTTCACCACCTATGCCGAGAAGCTGACCCAGCGCGACGGCAACGGCAATCCGACCGTTTCGGGCTGGAGCATGCGCCTGTCGGGCGGCGGCGCGGGCATTGCCGAAAAGTTCTGGATCAACATGTTCCAGTACGGCGAGAGCCTCGTCGAGCAGTCGGCCGACGGCAAGTGGCGCTCCAGCTTCGCCAACGATGCGGGCCTCGCCGCGCTCAAGCAGTACATCGAGAACGTGCACGGCCTGAAGACCGTCACCGTCGAGATGCCGGCCGACGCCGAAGCCTTCGAGCGCGAGCAGACGGCCATGTTCATCCGTGAGAGCTGGGTGATCGGCGATATCGCCGCCAAGGCCCCCGGCCTGCAATATGCCACCTCCACCCTGCCCACCGGTTCGATCGTCGCTCCGGTGACGCTGTGGGTCACCGGCGAGGGCGCCGAGGCCGAGGCCGCCTGGGCCTTCGCCGAAGCCGCCAACACGCCCGACAATCTGCTGTGGATGCTGGACAATGTCGGCTGGCTGCCCAACCGGCTCGGGCTCGACTATTCGGGCATCCTCGCCAACAAGCCGGCCTTCGGCGCGTTCGTGAACTACCCCGAAAGCTACAAGTTCTTCAGCCTGCCCAATATCGGGCCGGTCGAGGAAATCCTGACGCGCACCGCCGACCGCCTGACTCAGGCCTTCGGCAACCCCTCGCTCGCCGGCAACGACGCGGGCATCATGGACGTGCTCGTCGCCATGCAGGATGAGATCAACGGCCTGCTCGACCGCGAAGGTCTGCTGGCCGCCGAGTAATCGGACCACTGACCGCTATCATCAAGCGGGGGACGGCCGTCCGTCCCCCGACACAAGGAGAGGATCTCCATGCTGCGACGCAAGCGATGGCTCTTCGCGCTCATGGCCATCCTGCCCACCCTCGCGATCTTCGCCTGGGTCCGCGTCTATCCCATCTGGGAGACGCTGCGCCTGTCCGTCCACAAATGGGATATCCTGTCCAAGAATAAGCCGTTCATCGGCATGGCCAACTTCCAGGAGTTGTTCCGCGACCGGCTGTTCATCGAGGCGCTCACCAACACGGCCATCATCGCCTTCGGCGTCCTGCTCGTCACCATCCCGCTGTCGCTGGTGCTGGCGGCACTGATCCACTACCGCTCGAGATCGCGTCTCGCCGCGTTCTATGAAACCTCCGTCTTCATTCCGCACGTCGTCTCGCTGGTGCCGGCGGCGATGGCGTGGAAGTGGATCTTCGACGCCAAGCTCGGCCCGCTCAACGCGCTGCTCACCTTCGTGGGTATCGAGCCGCAGGCGTGGCTGTTCGATCCGGTGCTGTCGATCATCTGCGTCATCGTGCTCTGTTCGTGGCAGGCGCTCGGCTACGCCGTGCTGATCTATCTCGTGGGGTTCAAGAGCCTGCCCGTCTCGCTCTATGAGGCAGCCAAGCTCGACGGCGCGAGCGGACCGCAATCGTTCTGGTTCCTTTCGATCCCCATGCTCAAGCCCATCACTCTCTATGTGTCCGTCGTGACGCTGGTGTCTGGCTTCAATGTCTACGCGCAGGCCTATGTGCTCGCCTCCGACGCACAGGGAGCGCCCGGCCGCCAGGTTCGCGTGCTTGTGCTCGACATGCTCGAGAACAGCTTCCGCAACTATCGTGTCGGCTATGCCGCGTCGGAAGCGGTGGTGCTGCTGCTCATCGTGCTGCTGCTCACGCTGGTGCAGTTCGGCCTGTTGCGCGACAAGGGAGGTCGCGCATGAGCGATCGCCTCGCCAATCCGGGCCGCCTCCGGCAGATCGTCATCGAACGGCTGATCGACATCGTCCTGCTTGTCTTCGGTTGCCTCATGCTGCTGCCGCTGGTGTTCCTCGTCTCCAATGGCTTCAAGACGCCGCAGGAGATCCTCGCCTGGCCGCCGACCATCATTCCCGCCAATCCCACGCTCGCCAACTTCCAGGCGGTGCTGGCCGACACGCCGCTGCTGCGCTGGATCGGCAACAGCCTGCTGTTTGCCGTGCTGTCGAGCCTGTCTATCCTCGCCACCTCTGCCATCGCGGGCTACATCCTCGCCAAGTTCCAGTTCCGCTCGCTCACCGTCGTCTTCATCGTCATCCTCGCCACGGCCATCGTGCCGTTCGAGGTCTACATGATCCCGCTCTACTTCCAGGCGCAGGCGCTCGGCCTGCTCAACAGCGTGTGGGGCATGCTGCTGGGTTACCTGGTGATGAGCTTCGGCATCTTCCTCATTCGCCAGAACGCCATTCACTCGATCCCCGATGAACTGATCGAGGCGGCGCGCATCGACGGGGCAGGGGAGTTCTGGATCTTCCTGCGTATCGTCCTGCCGCTGCTGCGCGGCGCACTCGGGGCGCTTGGCGTCCTCGCTTTCTTCCAGGCGTGGACGGCCTTCGCCTGGCCGCTGATCGTCGCCAGCCGTGCCGAGTCCTACACCATCGAGGTCGGCCTCGCTTTGTTCCAGACCGGCTTCACCGTCGACCTCGGGCGTCTGAGCGCCGCCTCGGCCGTCGTCCTCATCCCCTCGATTACGCTCTTCGTCATCCTGCGCAAGAACTTCGTCCAGGGCATCGCCAGCACCGGCCTCAAGGAATGACGATCGATCCGTTCCTGGTCCATGCGCGCCAGACTTACGCCGACGCCAATGCCGGCACCCTGCGCTGGATGTTGGCCCGCCCGCCCCTGGGCGGCGCCTTCCTCAATACCAAGCAGCACTCGGTGACGCTGCGCGACTATGGTCCGGGTGATGGTCACCGCGCTCCCGCCTACACCTATGGTTGGATACAGGGGCGGGGCCTCGAAAGCCTTGCGACCCATGCCGGCTTCTTCGCGCAGGAGGATCCTGCCCTCGCTGCCGCGCTCGATACGGCAGCCGCACCGCTCTTTGCCAGGCTCGACGCGCTGCTTGCGCGCGATGGGCACGCCTACTTCACCTACGACGCCGCGCTGAACCCGGTCTATCCGGACGCCGCCGACGTCATTCGGCCCCAGGCCCCGGCGGGAGACATCTACAGCTACGCCGATATCTTCGTCGCCAAGGGTCTGCTGGCCGCAGGTCATCGTCTCGGCCGCACACTCGACCAGGGGCGCCATCTTGCTGCGCTCGAAGCGATCGTCGCCGCCATCGAAGGTGGCCGCTTCCAGATCAATGAACGCCTGCCGCTCTCGTACGACGAACTGCGCGCGCAGCTCGACGATTTCGGTCCGCGGATGATCCTGCTCGCCGGTGGCGGCCTGCTGCGCCGCATCGGCCTGGGCGCCCATACGGCCTATTGCGACCGCTTCATCGCCCATGTGCTCGACCGGCATCTCGATCCGGCATCGGGCCTGCTGCGCAACGTGCCGGGGCTCGACCCTTGCAATGTCGGGCACGGCATCGAGTTCGTCGGCTTCGCGCTCGACCATCTGCCTGCCGACGCCGATCCGGCGCTCGTTGCGACGCTCGAGCGTGTGCTGATCGCCTCCTTCCGCCGCGGCTTCGTCGGCCCCGGCGTGGCGCTCGCCGTTTCCGCCGCAACCGGCGAGGTGTTGAATCCGCTCTGTCCCTGGTGGTCGCTGCCCGAGACCATTCGCACCGCCGCGCTGTGCTACGCGCGGACCGGCAACCCCGAGGCGCTCGCCGTCTGGAAGGACGCGCACGAAGCCTTCTTCACACGCTACTGGCGCGGGACGCCGCCTCTCGCCTACCAGACGATGACACGCGACGGTCCGATCGACTACGTGCCGGCCACTCCCGATCTCGATCCCGGCTATCACACCGGCCTCAGCCTCCTCGCCGCGATCGAGGTTGCCGACACCCTCATCGCGAGGGACGCATGACGCGCACCGGCGTTGCCCTCGTCGGTACAGGTATGGTTGCGCGGGCTCACGCCCGCTCGCTGCAGGATCTTGCCGATCGTGTCGACGTCAGGGGCGTCTACTCCCGTGAACCGGAACGTCGTTCCGCCTTTGCCGCCGAGTTCGGCTTTCCGCCCGCCGCATCGCTCGAAGCGCTGCTCGCCGATCCGGCGGTCGAGATCGTCATCGTCATCACGCCGCCCAATGCGCGGCTCGACATTGTCGAGGCCGCGGCCCGCGCCGGCAAGCATCTGCTGCTCGAAAAGCCGCTCGAGCGGACAGCCGAGGCCGCGGCCCGCATCGTCCGGCTTTGCGCCGAGGCTGGCGTCAGGCTCGGTGTCGTGTTTCAGGAGCGGCTGCGACCGCCGGCCGTGGCGCTGCGCGACCTTGTCGTCAGCGGCGAGCTGGGGGACATCGTCGCCGGCCAGTGCCTCGTTCCCTGGTGGCGCCCGCAATCCTACTACGACGAGCCTGGCCGCGGCACCTATGCGCGCGACGGCGGCGGCGTGCTCATCACCCAGGCCATCCATAGTCTCGACCTGCTGTGCATGCTCATGGGACCTGTCGCCGAGGTACAGGCCATGGTCGGCACCACCCGGCTCCACCGCATGGAGTCCGAGGACAGCGTCTCGGCCGGCATCCGCTTCGCCAGCGGTGCGCTGGGCACCCTCTGGGCCACCACCGCGGCCTATCCGGGCGCTGCCGAGTCCATCGGCATCGACTTCGAGCGTGGCGCCGCCCGCCTGAGCGGTGGTGCACTCACCGTGTCGCGCCACGACGGCACTACCCGCACTGTCGGCGCCGGCGACGGCGAGACCGGAGGCGGCGCCGACCCCATGGCGTTCAGCCATCAGCGACATCGCGCGGTGATCGCCGACTTCGTCGCCGCCGTCCGCGAGAACCGCGATCCCCTGATCCGTGGCACAGACGCGCTCGAGGTCCAGCTTCTCATCGAAGCCATCGTCGCTTCGAGCCGCGAACGCCGCGCCATAGCGCTCGCCGCCCGCTCGTAGCCAGCACTGTATTCCAGTCGACGTCTGCGCGATCCGCCGGGGCGATCTGACGGGCCGGCTGCGCGCGAGCCGCTGCGAGGACGCGCCCGTTCGACCACTTGACGAGGGCCTGGGCCGGTGACACGTTACATCGCAACTACGAAATAGATTCCACAATAATGGAATATGAGGGAGAACACACAATGAAGAAGATGGCATTGCTCGCCGCGACGAGCGTCATTGCCTTTCTGTCGGTGAATGCTGCCCAGGCGCAGACCAAGGGCGGCGTGATCGACGTTGCCACGATCGGCGAGCCGCCCACTCTCGACCCCATGGCGTCCACCGCCGATCTCGTGGGCATCATCACCCAGCACATCTTCGAGACGCTCTACACGTTCGACGCCAAATGGGGTGCGACACCGCTGCTCGCGGCCGGGCTGCCGGCGATCTCGGAGGATGGCAAGACCTACACCATTCCGCTCCGCACTGGAATCAAGTTCCATGACGGCAGCGTGATGACGGCGGCCGATGTGGTCGCCTCGCTCGAGCGCTGGACCCGCATCGCCACGCGCGGCAAGCAGGCCGGCGAAGTGATCACCGGCATTACCGCGACCGACGATGCCACCGTGACCATCACGCTCTCCAAGCCCTATGCCCCGCTGGTGGCGCTGCTGTCGCTCAACAATGCGGCGGCCATCGTCATCCCGGCGGCCAATGCCGCGCAGGACCCGCTCGAGAGCTTCATCGGCACCGGCCCTTACAAGCTGCAGGAGCGCGTGCCCGATCAGTACATCCAGCTCGTGCGCTTCGACGACTACCAGTCGCTGGGCGGCGAGCCCAACGGCTATGGCGGCGCCCGCAACCAGTACCTGGACGAGATCCGCTTCGTGCCGGTGCCCGATCCGAGCACGCGTATCGGCGTGGCGGTGTCGGGTCAGTACGACTATGTCGACCAGCTCCCGGTGGAGTCGTTCGAACAGGTCAGCGGCGGGGCCACCGAGCCGGTGGTGCTGGCGCCGTTCGGCTGGCCGGTGTTCATGATGAACACCAAGGAAGGGCTCAACGCCGACGTCCGCGTCCGCAAGGCCATCCAGGCCGCGCTGGCCCCCGAGGACATGATGCTGGCCGCCTTCGGCTCGCCGGACTTCTTCTCCGTCGAGGCTGCCTGGTATCCCGAGAGCTTCGTCTGGCACTCCAATGAGGGGACTGACGCCTACAAGCCGACCGGCGACACCGAAGCGGCCAAGGCGCTGCTGGCCGAGGCCGGCTATGACGGTACCCCGCTGCGCATCCTCACCAGCCGCCAGTACGAGTTCCACTACAAGATGGCGCTGGTCGCCCAGGCCTATCTCGAGGCCGCCGGCTTCAAGGTGCAGATGGACGTGGTGGAGTGGGCGACCCTCACCAAGAACCGCGCCGACCCGGCACTGTGGGACATCTACATCACCCACAGCCCGTTCCTGCCCGAGCCGTCGCTCATGGGCCTGATGTCGGACACCTCGCCCGGCTGGTGGGCGACCGACGCCAAGCATGCCGCGGTGGAAGCGTTCAACGCCGAGAGCGATCCCGCCAGGCGCGCGCAGCTGTTCGTCGATGTCCAGAAGGTCATCTATGACGAAGTGCCGGGCTACAAGGTGGGCAATTTCAACGCCCTCGCTGCGCAGTCGCCCGACCTCGACGGCGTGACGCCGGCTCCCTGGCCGTACTTCTGGAACGCCTACGTCACTGCGCAGTAGGCTGCAGAGGCGCCGCCACGGTTCCCGGCCGCGGCGGCGCCTCTGTTCCATCGCTCCAGCTCCGGAGCACGCACGAAGGGCAGCACATGGTTCGTTCGGCACTCAACCGTATCCTCGGCATGCTGGTGGTGATGGCGCTCGTGGTCACCATCGTCTTCGTGATCGTGCGCGTGACGCCCGGCGATCCCGCCGCCGTGATGCTCGGCCCCGACGCCACGCCTGCCGATATCGAGAGCCTGCGCGAGCGGCTGGGGCTCAACGCTTCGATCCCCGAGCAGTTCGCGGTCTATGTCGGCGGCATCATGCGCGGCGATTTCGGCCAGTCGATCTTTCTCAACATGCCGGTCACCGAGGCGCTGCTGCAGCGCACCGAACCGACCTTCTTCCTCACCATCTTCTCGCTGCTGATCGCAACGCTCATCGCCCTGCCGGTTGGCATCCTGTCCGCCTACTGGCGCGGCTCGATCTTCGACCAGGCGGCCACCACGCTCGCCATGTTCGCCGCGTCCATCCCCAGCTTCTGGCTCGGCCTCGTGCTCATGCAGGTCTTCGCCGTGCAACTGGGCTGGTTCGATGCCTCGGGCTATGGCGGCCCCGGCGCGAGCTTTGCCGAACGCATGCGTCACCTCGTCCTCCCCGCCGTGACATTGGGGCTGATCAGTTCGGCGCTCATCACCCGCTTCACCCGCGCCTCCATGCTCGACGTGCTCAACGACGACTATGTGCGCACCGCGCGCTCCAAGGGCATGAGCGAGCCGCGTGTCGTGGTGAGGCACGCGCTCAAGAACGCGCTCATCCCCATCCTCACCGTCATCGGCCTCACCGCCGCGCTGCTGATCTCGGGCGCCATCGTCACCGAGACCGTCTATGGCCTGCCGGGTGTGGGCAGCCTCATCGTCTCGGCCGTGCTGCGGCGCGACTATCCGCTGATCCAGGGGGCGCTCCTTGTCGTCGCGGGCCTCTACGTGCTGGTCAACTTCATCATCGACATGCTCTACCTCGCCATCGATCCGCGGGTGCGCTACTGATGGCCGCCATCGCTCACAGCGGGTTCCGCGAACCCAATCTGCTCATGAAGATGGCGAGCCGTCCCACGGCGATGGCCGGCCTGCTGGTGCTCGTCGTCATGATCGCGCTGTCGCTGCTCGCGCCGCTGATCTCGCCTTACGACCCGGCACAGTTGGCGGTCCGCAACCGGCTCCTGCCGCCGAGCTGGCAGCACCTGTTCGGCACCGACGATCTGGGGCGCGATATCTTCACGCGCGTGCTCTATTCGGGCCGCACGTCGATCGCGGTCGGCTTCGCCGTCGTGATCTTCTCGTCCATCGTCGGCGTGTTCCTGGGGCTGATGGCCGGCTTCTTCCGCAAACTCGACGCGCCGGTCTCCCGGCTGATCGATGCCATGATGGCCTTTCCCGACATCCTGCTCGCCATCGCGCTCGTTGCGGCGCTCGGGGCCTCGGCGACCAACGTGGTGATCGCGCTCGGCGTCGTCTACGCGCCGCGCCTCGCCCGCGTCGTGCGCGCCTCGACCCTGGTGATCCGCGAGTTGCCCTATGTGGAAGCCGCGCGTGCACTGGGCGTGCCGACACCGGTGACGCTGGTCCGTCATGTGCTGCGCAATGTCACCTCGCCGCTCCTCGTCCAGGCCACCTTCATCTTCGCCAATGCCATCCTCGCCGAGGCCGGGCTCTCGTTCCTGGGCGTCGGCATCTCGCCCGACATTCCCACCTGGGGCACCATGATCTCGGTGGGCCGGCAATACATGGAACAGGCGCCCTGGATCATGTGGTTCCCCGGCGGAGCCATCATCCTCGCCGTGCTCTCCCTGCAATTGATGGGCGACGGGTTGCGTGACTTCCTCGACCCGCGCCTCGCCAAGGACGTGTGATGTTCGATAATCGCTTCAAGCCGCAGGCCCAGGGCCTCTTGATCAGGAACGCACGGCCGGCGGGCTTCGCCCAGCCGGGGCTCCCGCCCAGCGTCGATGTGCTGGTCGGGGCGGACGGCATCGTCCGCGACGTCGGCACGGGCATAGCGGCCGACGATGTGCGCATCGTCGAGGGACGCGGTGCCTTCATCAGTCCTGGCTGGACCGACCTCCACACTCATGTCTGGTACGGCGGCACCGATATCTCCATCCGACCCGAGCAGGCCGGCGCCGCGCGCGGCGTCACCACGCTGGTCGATGCAGGCTCTGCCGGCGAGGCCAATTTCCATGGGCTGCGCGAGTTCATCATCGAGCCGGCGCGCGAGAACATCTACGCCTATCTCAATCTGGGATCGATCGGCCTTGTCGCCTGCAATCGCGTGACCGAGCTGCAGGACATGCGCTCGATCGACATCGACCGCACCATCGCGGTGGCGCGCGAGCATCGCGACGTCATCGTCGGTATCAAGGTGCGTGCCAGCGCCGTGATCTCCGGCGGCTGGGACCTCGTGCCGCTCAAGCTGGGCAAGAAGATCGGCCGCATCCTCGGCCTGCCGGTCATGGTGCATGTGGGCGAGCCGCCGCCGCTCTACGACGATGTGCTGGGCCTGCTCTCGGCCGGCGACATCGTCACGCACTGCTTCAACGGCAAGCAGGGCGGCTCGATCATCGAGGACGAGGACCTCTACAGGCTCGCTGAGGAGGCCAGCCGCAAGGGCATCATCCTCGATGTGGGCCATGGCGGCGCGTCGTTCTCCTTCGATGTCGGCCGCGCGGCGCTGGCGCGGGGGCTCAAGCCCAATACGATTTCGACCGATCTGCACAATCGCTCGCTCGATACATCCGTGTGGGACTTGGCGACGACAATGAGCAAGCTGCTCTCGCTAGGCATGCCGTTCGAGGACGTCGTGGTCGCATCCACCACAGCTCCCCGGCGTGCCATCGGCAAGCCGTTCGAGAACCTGCTGGGTGTCGGCAAGCCGGCCGAGTTCACGCTGTTCGATCTCGCCCATACCGATCTGGTGGTTGTCGACAGCCAGGGGGCGAGCAGCACGCTGCACCAGACCTTCGAGCCGCGCTTTGCCATTCTGGGCGCTGAGGCGATTGCCGCCAGCCGCTACCAGCCTGAGGCCGGGCACCGCTGCTCCCATTGCGGAGGAGAGACATGACCTCGGCTCTCCCGGAGGACACGATCCTGTCGGTTCGTGACCTCAAGACCTGGTTCAAGGGACGGCACCTGACCGCCAAGGCGGTCGATGGCGTCACCTTCGACCTCAAGCGCGGCCGGACGCTGGCCGTGGTGGGGGAGTCGGGTTCGGGAAAGTCGGTAACCAGTCTGTCGGTCATGGGCCTGCTGTCGCGGCCCGGCCGCATCGAAAGCGGCGAAGTGCTGTTCCGCGGCCGCGACGGTGCCGTGCACGATCTTGCGCGGTTCAGCCCGCGGCAGTTTCGCGCCATTCGCGGCAGCGAAATCGCGATGATCTTTCAGGAGCCGATGACCTCGCTCAATCCGCTCTACACGGTGGGCGACCAGATCGGCGAGATGATCTCCCTTCACACCGATCTCGGCCGTGCGGCAGCGCGGGCGCGGGCGCGCGACATGCTGCAGCACGTCGAAATCCCCGATGCCGCCCGGCGGCTCGACGACTATCCGCATCAGATGTCGGGCGGCATGCGCCAGCGCGTGATGATCGCCATGGCCCTGAGCTGCAATCCGTCGTTGCTCATCGCCGACGAGCCGACCACGGCGCTCGATGTCACCATCCAGGCGCAGATCCTCGACCTCCTGCAGCGCCTCCAGGCGCAGTTCGGCATGTCCATCCTGTTCATCACCCACAATCTGGGCGTCGTGGCGGAAATCGCCCACGATGTGGTGGTGATGTATGGCGGGCGCGTGGTCGAGCAGGCGCCGGTCAACGACCTCTTCGCGCGCCAGCGGCACCCCTACACCAAGGGTCTCCTCGCCTGCACGCCGGACGCCACCCGCGACCTCGGCGACGATGGCGCGCGCCGCGCGCTCTACTCCATTCCGGGGTCGGTGCCACCCGTCACCAACCTGCCGCCGGGCTGCGCCTTCGAGCCGCGCTGCGCCCTGGCCATCGATGCCTGCCGCGCCAGCCTGCCGCCTCTCGTCGAAGCCGCCGCCCGCACCTTCTCGCGCTGCGTCAGGAGCAACGAGCTATGACCGCGCACCACGATGAACAGCCGCTGCTCAGCCTGCGCGAGCTCACCAAGCGCTTCGTCGGCCGCAACGGCCGCATCGTCCACGCCGTCGAAAATGTCAGCTTCGACGTCCGCCGCGGGACCACCGTAGGCTTGGTGGGCGAGAGCGGATCGGGCAAGACCACCGTTGGTCGCGCCGTCCTGCGTCTCGTCGAGCCCACCAGCGGGCAGGCGGTCTTCGACGGCACCGATCTCTTCGCCCTCAAGCAGCGCGACCTGCGGGCCTGGCGCAAGCGGCTCCAGATCGTGTTCCAGGACCCCTATTCAAGTCTCAATCCGCGCCTCAGGGTCGACGCCATATTGGGAGAGGCGCTCGACGCCTGCGGCTATCCTCGTGGCGCGGCCCGCAAGGCGCGCGTCGACGAGCTGATGACCCTGGTGGGCCTTGCGCCGGAATACTCGCGCCGCTTCCCGCACGAATTCTCCGGTGGCCAGCGCCAGCGCATCGGCATCGCCCGGGCGCTGGCGGTCGAGCCCGACTTCATCGTCGCGGACGAGCCCGTCTCGGCTCTCGACGTGTCGGTCCAGGCGCAGGTGCTCAACCTGCTCGGCGATCTCCAGCGCAAGCTCGGCCTGACAATGCTCTTCATCGCCCATGACCTCAGCGTCGTCGAATATCTGTGCGACGAGGTCGTGGTGATGTATCTGGGGCGTGTCATGGAGCGCGGTCCCTCGCGACAGGTCTATGCCAGGCCCCGGCACCCTTATACCAGAGCACTGCTCGCGACCGCACCGGTGCCCGATCCAACCCGCAAGCGCACGCATGTGCCGCTGGCGGGGGACATTCCGTCGCCCATCGACCCGCCCTCCGGCTGTGTCTTCCGCACCCGCTGCCCCATGGCCATCGAGGCCTGTGCCGGCGCTGTTCCGCCCACCGAGCATATCGGCGGCAATCATCACGTCGCCTGCATTCGTCATGGCGAGCTAGCCTGATCTGGAGTTCCGTTCTATGAGTGCATCCGAGCTTGCCGCGCGTCCGGACGTCAGTCCGTATGACCGTCTTGCTGCTCTGGGTATCGTCTTGCCCGCCGCGCCGTCGCCCATCGCCAACTTCGTCACCCATGTCAGCGAGGGCGGCCTGCTCTTTCTGTCGGGGCAGGGGCCGAGCGAAGCCGATGGCACGCTGCATCGCGGCAAGGTGGGGGCGGATGTGACGGTCCAGTCGGCCTATGCGCATGCAAGGCTGACCGGCATCAACCTGATCGCGGTGATGGAGGCGGCGCTCGGCGACCTTCGGCGCGTGCGCCGCATTGTCAAGTTGCTCGGCATGGTCAATGCCGCTTCCGATTTCGGCGACCATCCGGCGGTGATCGATGGTTGTTCCGATCTCATGCGCGCCGTCTTCGGCGACAGGGGCACTCATGCGCGCTCGGCCGTCGGCTTCGGTTCGCTGCCGAACCAGATCACCGTCGAGATCGAAGCCATCATAGCGTTCGACTAAAGGGAGAGAACAGCAATGAGCAAGACCACAGGCGGCGACATCCGCGCCGAACTCGGTCTCCGTCCGGTTATCAACGTATCCGGCACCATGACGTCGCTGGGGGCGTCGATCGTGGTGCCCGAAGCCGTGTCGGCGGTGAACCGCGTGCTGACCGAGTTCGTCGAGCTCGGCGACCTGCTTCGGCGGGCGAGCCGCACCATCGCGGAGCTGACCGGCGCCGAAGCCGGGTTCGTCACCGCGTCCTGCTCGGCGGGCATCAGCCTCGCCGTGGCGGCGGCGATCACCGGCGACAATCTGTGGGCCATCGAGCAACTGCCCGATACGGGCACGCTGCGCAACGAGGTGCTGATCCAGACCGGCCACATCGTGAGCTACGGCGCTCCGGTCGACCAGGCCATCCGGCTGGCAGGCGCCAAGGTCGTCCCGGTTGGGCAGGCGACCAGCGCGCATGGCTATCAGCTCGCCGGCGCGATCAACGACCGCACCGTCGCGGCGGTCTTCGTGGTGTCCCACCATGTGGTCGACTATGGACAGATTCCGCTCAAGACCTTCGCCGAGATCTGTCACGCCAGGGGCGTGCCGGTCATCGTCGACGCAGCGTCGGAGTACGATCTGCGCGGCTTCCTCGCCGATGGCGCCGACGTGGTGCTCTACTCCGGACACAAGTTCCTCGGCGGCCCGACCTCGGGCATTTGCGCCGGCAACAAGGATTTCATCCGTAACATCTACCTCCAGAACCGCGGCATCGGCCGGGGCATGAAGGTGGGCAAGGAGGGCATCGCCGGCGTGATCGCCGCGCTCGAAGCGTGGAAGACGCGCGACCATGCCGCTGTCCGTGCGCGCGAGAAGCGGGCGCTAGATCTGTGGGTCGAGACGCTGGAGGGCAAGGCGGGGGTTGCCGCCAGCATCGTTCCCGACCCCACCAGCAATCCGCTCGATCGCCTCAAGGTCACGGTCGACCCCGAAGCGGCGCGCATCACCGCCTGGGATCTGGCGCGAGCCATGGCCACCGGGCCGCGCCCCGTGATCGTGCGTGACCATGAGGCCGAGCAAGGCTATGTTCTGCTCGATCCGTGCAATCTGCACGAGGGTGAGGAGAGCATCGTTGCCGAGCGGCTGCTGGAAGAACTCGAGCGTGCCCGCCAGTCCAACGATATCATCAGCACCCCGCTCGCCGAGCACCTGCTGGCGCTGGAGAAAAGCATTCTAAAGTGGCCGGACTAGGGGCCGCTGTCTCGAACGGGAATATCGATGAGTGAAGCAAGTCTGGAAACGCCACGGCGTTCCCGCACCAGTGGCATCGACCGGGCCCTGCAGATTTTCGACTATCTGCAGGCGGCCGGGCAGGCTGCAACGGCCTACGAGATCGCGCGCGCCGTGGGTGCGCCGATCTCGACCGTCTATACGATCATCGACGATCTGGTGGCCAAGGACCTGCTCGATCGCGACAGGAACGGCCTCATCGGGTTGGGCCGCAGGCTCTACCACTATGGCTTGTCCTACGCCCGCAATCTCGACCTGCTGAGTGCTGCCCACCGCGAGATGCACGAGCTTGCCCGTGCCTCGGGCGAGACGGTGCAGGTCTGCGCGCGCGATCAGGACGTCATGGTGGTGCTGGCGATGGAGGAGGGCGGCGGCGCTTTCCACGTCACCTCGCGCGTTGGCTCGCGAACGCCGCTGAACTGGTCGGCATCGGGCCGGCTCCTTGTCGGGCATCTGGAGGAAGACGAGCTCGTCGATCTGTTCCGGCGCTCCGCCCGCCCGTCTCCCACTGGTCGAGCCGAAACAGATCCCCAGGTGCTGGCGGCTGGCGCGCGGCAGGCGCTCCAGCAGCGCCTGTCGATCCAGGCAGGAGAGTCCGACTTCGCTGTCGCCTGCATTGCCGCGCCAGTCTGCGACACCAGCGGCGTGTGCCACGCGACGATGTCGATCGTGGTGCCCGAGAGCAAGGCCCGCCAGAAGGATTCCGAGCTCGTGGCGCTGGTGCAGCAGAGCGCCCGCCGCATGGAAAGCCGCCTGGGCTGGTAACTCAGACGGCGTCGCCGCCGCGGAAGCGCATGAACGTCTCCTCGCGGCCCGCCCCGAACGCGATCACCTCGAAGAGGTCCGGTACGCTGTCCGCCGGTCCCTCCATTCCGGGGGAGCCCATGGGCATACCGGGCACGGCGAGCCCCGTTATCGCCGGTTTTTCGGCGAGGAGGCGCGCCACCGCCAGCGCCGGAACGTGTCCCTCGAGCACATAGCCCGCCAGTTCCCCGGTGTGGCACGAGCGCAGGGCCTGCGGCACCGCGAGGCGATCCTTGAGGCCGTCCATGTCGTCGCTCTCGGCAACGGACACCAGATAGCCCGCCAGTTCCATGTGCTTGGCCCAGCCGGTGCAGCAGCCGCACCAGGGATCCTTCCACACCTGCAGCGTCACGCCGCTTGCTGCGATCGTGCCGGTCGCGGGCAGCAGCACGCCGGCAGCAAGTCCGGCGCCCACGCGCAGGAAGTCTCGCCTCGCGATCCGCATTTTTTCGCTCCTGTCAGTGGGCGCGACGCTATCAGGCGCCGCGCCGCAGCGAGACACACAACGGCGTGACCGCCGTGCGGCTCAATCTGCCGCCCAGTGGCCGTACATGATGGGCATCGTGCCCACGAGGGATTTGAACCGGTCCCAGCTCTTGCGCTCGGGCACGGTCCAGCCGGACTCGGCGATGGCCGACAGGCGGGGGAAGACCAGCCGGTCGAAGATCGCCCGGTCGGTCATGCTCTCCGACCAGATGCAGGCCTGGATGCCCAGGAGGTGCTTGAGGCCTGCTTCCGACATGCCGGCGCGGCTCTCGAACTCGTACGTTTCCTGCGGTCCGGACCAGCCGGCCCAGCCGGCGCCGGGCTCGGCCCAGGCCTGGCCATTGGCCATGTCGAGATAATAGCGCTGCCCCGGCGAGACGACGATGTCGTAGCCCCGCTCGGCGAGCGCGGCGTTCACCTCGACATTGCGCCAGCCGATGACGAAGGAGCTGTCCTTGTCGACCGCATCGCCATGCGCCGCCTCTTCCCAGCCGCCCGTGACGGCGCCCTTCTTCTTGATGATCTCGTGCACGCGGCGGATGAACGCCGCCTGGATCAGCGCCGTCGGCGAGCCCTCGATCTCGTCGGCGCCATGGTGATTGCCGAGCTGGTTGAACTGCTTCTCGTGCTTGCGGCGCATCTCCGGACCGCCCAGCTTCTCGATCATGTCGAGCGCCAGCGGCGAGCCCGACCACGCCGCCAGCGGCACCTCGTCGGCGCCGATGTGGAAGATCCCGGCGGGGAACAGCTCGAGCATCTCGCCGATCACCGTCTCGACGAATTCGTAGACCGGCTCATGCGCCGGATTGAGGCTGTTGTTGGGGAAGCCCTGCACCGATTGGTATTCGCCCGTCTCGTTGGGATCGCGCAGATGCGGCAGCGCCTGCAGCGCCGCGTAGAAATGCCCCGGCATGTCGATCTCGGGGATGACCGTCACGGCGAGGCTGTCGGCGAGGGCGACGATCTCGCGGATCACCGCCTTCGAGTAGTACCCGCCCGTCGGCTGCGGCCCCGAGCCCAGCAGCGGCGGCAGCGCCTTACCGTGGCCACGCCAGGCGCCGATCTCCGTCAGCGCCGGATAGGCGTCGATCTCGACGCGCCACGCCTCGTCCTCCGACAGGTGCCAGTGGAACCTGTTGAGCTTGTTCCACGCCAGCAGCTTGATCAGCCGGCCGACTTCGGCGCCCGAATAGAACTGCCGCGCCACGTCGAGATGGCAGCCGCGATAGACGAAGCCGGGCTCGTCCGTGATGGTGCCGCCGGTGGGGAACACGAAGGTCTGCGGATACTGCCGCGCGCCGCGCAGGATCTGGCCGAGCGTGACGAGCCCGTAGAACATGCCCTGCCGCGTGCTCGCCTCGATGGTCGCCGCATTTTCGGCAAAGCTCAGCTCATAGGCCTCGGCGCCCATGCCCGCCTTGTGGCGGATGGCGACGGGCATGCCCGCTTCCGACGCCGGGCGGACAATTCCTTCCACCGCGAACAGGTCGGCGACGAGGCCGGCAAACGCCGCCGCCGCCTTGCCGGCATCCGCGCCCTCCGGCCTCAAATCGAGGCCGGGAGGCGCCGTGCGCGCGCCCGTCGTCGCGACCGCCTTGGGCCAGGGGATGATCGACACCGCGACCGCGGCTTTCGCCGGCACCGGGAACTTCGCGGCGCCCTTGAGCAGCGGCGAATTGTGCCCCTTTGCCTGCGTGGGCGCGGTCGGCAGCGTGACAATGCTGCCATCGGCGAGCGCCACATAGCTCGAATTGGCGCCGTCGCTCCAGTGCCGCAGGCCATAGGACAGGCCGCGGGCGACCGACCGCCAGGTCTGGCCCGGCTCGAGCACGTAGCCGTCCGGCGGCGCGATCAGCGTGTGGTTGGAGAGCCGCTTGAGCAGCTTGCCGTTCTCCAGCGTCGCATGCGGATCGATCCGCGCGGGACCCGAGAAGCCGAGCTGGAAATTGCTGATGGGCGCGTCGCCCTCATTGGTCAGCTCGATGCCGTAGCCGAGCGGCTGGCCATCGGCCGCCGGGGTCCAGGTCGTCACGAGCGAAAGCTTGGGATGCATGATTCTCTCTGTTCTGAAGGGGTAACTATGACCGGCGGTCGGTGTCAGTCTGCTGGTAGATTTGTCTCAGGGGGCCGGCCATCGCGAAGGCGCGGTCGAACAGGCCGCGCCAATGCGCGCTCGAGGCGTCGGCTGCCGTCCCCTCGGGGAGGATCGCTTGCATGAAGCCCGCGGGGAGAGCGCCCAGCTGCTCGAGGGCCTCCTGCATCTTCTTGTCGCCGCCGAAATATTTGCGGTTTGCCGCGAACGCGCATTGCACCAATCCAGTGCGGACCTGATGATAGATCGATTCCAGATAGTAACGATCCTGCCGCGCAATGGCAGTGTCGAGGTGCAGATTGCCGTTCCAGAAGTCGAGCGCCTCGAGGCCGTGCGCGAATACCGCCTGGCGCAGTGCCTCGGGATAGGCGCGGATCTCGGCCAGCATCGCGGCGAACGCCGCGTTGTCGCACGCCAGCACCGACATCGACGACAGGTCCGACAGGGCCGTGTGCCGGTAGAAGCCATTCGGCGTCCACACGCGCTCGCCCCGCTCCACCGCTCCCGACAGGGCCCGCGCGACCCCGGCGAGCACCTCGTCCGTCCGGCGGAACCAGATTTCGACCGGCTGCTCGTCGAGGACGAAGTCGACCCCGCACTCGGACGGCGTTCCCCACGCGGAAAAGGCCCCTGCCTCCGGCAACTGCGCGGCCAGGCGCTGCCTCAGCCAGTGCGGATCGGGGAAGCTGGCCGCGAACACGTACAGATCGACATCCGACAGGGCGTCGGCATTCCCCTTGGCGAGCGAGCCGCCAAGCGCGATCACGACATCGGGCAGATCGAGCGACCGCAGGGCCTCATGGACCCGGGCGACGATCGTGGCTGTCTCGTTCATGGCGTTGGATCCGCAGGGCAGTGTTTCGCGATTTCGGCCTGGGCCGAATCGCGGGGCGGCTACGATGCCGCCATGTATCCGCGAACATAGTGCCCGGGCTGGACTTCGCGGATGTCCTCGGTGGATTTTTTCGCCAGCGCCCGCACCGCCTGCGCATCGCTCGAAAAGGAACGTCCATCCTTCTCGTCGAGCCGGACCGCGGGGTCGGGGACCGCCGACAGCAGCAGCTTCGTGTAGGGGTGCTGCGGATTGGCGATCACCAGCTTGGGCAATCCCCATTCGACGACCTGGCCGGCATACATGATTGCAATCTCGTCGGCGATGAACTGCGCCGTGGCGATGTCGTGCGTGATGTAGAGGAAGGTGATGGCCAGCGTCTCCTTCATGCGGCGCATCAGGTCGAGGACCGAGCGGCGGATCGAGACGTCGAGCATCGAGGTCGGCTCGTCCGCAATGATCAGCTCGGCGCCAACCGCCAGTGCCCGCGCCAGATTGACCCGCTGCCGCTGCCCGCCCGACAGTTCGTGCGGGTATTTGCTCAGCGTCGCCTCCGGATCGAGCTCCACATCGGTGCAGACCTCGCGCACCGCCGCGTCCAGAGCCGCGCCCCGCAGCTTCCTGTGCAGCACCAGCGGCCGCTCGAGGTGGTGCTGGATGGTGTGGGCCGGGTTGAGCGCCGAGAACGGATCCTGGAACACCATCTGCACGCTGCGCTGATAGTCGTGACGCTCGTCGCGCCGGTGCAGCCGCGCGATGTCCTTGCCCTTGAAGAAGATCGTGCCCGACGACAGCGTGAACAGCCGCGCGACGGCCCGGCCGAGGGTCGATTTCCCCGAGCCGCTCTCTCCCACCACCGCCAGAGCCTTTCCGGCGCCGATGGTCAGCGAGATATTGTTGAGCGCGACGACTTCATGCGCCGGGCCCAGCATCGGCTTGAGGTGGAAGACTTTGCTCGCCCCGTCGATGCGGAGCATTTCGCTTGCGTGCTGCACAGCCCTCATCCCCTCGTCAGCAGCGGCATGGAGGACCACAGCCGCCTTGTGTACTCATGCTGGGGGCTGTTGATCAGTTGCGCCGAGGGTGCCACTTCCACCAGCCTGCCTTCCAGCATGATGGCGATCCGGTCGGCGAATTGCCCCATCAGCGCCAGATCGTGCGTGATGAACAGGATCGAGAACCCGAACTTGCGCTTGAGCTCGACGATCTCTTGCAGGATTTCGCGCTGCACCACCACGTCCAGCGCCGTCGTCGGTTCGTCCATGATGATGAGCTTGGGGTCGAGCGCCAGCGCGATGGCCAGCACCACGCGTTGCCGCATCCCGCCCGAAAGCTGGTGCGGATAGTCGTCGAGCCGGTCGGCGGGAATGCCGATCAGGGCCAGCAGCTCACTCGCCCGCTCGCGGGCCCGTGCCCGCGACACCCCGGTGTGCCGCACGATGACGTCGCGGAACTGCTCGAAAATCGTCAGCACCGGGTTGAGCGAGTTCATGGCGCTCTGGAACACCATCGACACCTTGGACCATCGCCACCGCTGCAGCCGCTCGGGCGACATGGCGAGGACATCTTCGCCATCGATGACGATCGAGCCTTCCGAAATGATCGCCGGTGGCCGGTGCAGGCGCATCAGCGACAGGGCGATCGTGCTCTTGCCGCATCCCGACTCCCCGGCCAGGCCGAGAACCTCGCCGCGGCCGATCGAGAAGTCGACGCCCTTGACGGCGGTGAACAGGCCGCCCTTGGCGGTGAGAAAGTCCACCTTGAGCCCGCGCACATCGACGAGGGCAGCTTGCGCGTTGTCGCTCATGCGCGGGTCTCCGCGAGGCGTTGCCGGTCGAGCTTCTGCTGCGCCCGCACCGCTGCTGCAACCGTGCCCAGCGTGCGCAGGCGCGGATTGGAGATTTCGTCGACACCGAAATTGAGCAGCGACAGGCCGACGCCGATACCGGCCACCGCAACGGCCGGAACCAGCACCTCCCACCATGCGCCGATGGTAATCGCGGAGGTGTTCTGCGCGTGGTACAGCATCGTGCCCCACGACACCGACATTGGATTGCCCAGCCCGAGGAACTCGAGCGTCGCCTGCGTGATGATCGTGTAGGTGACCGAGCCGATGAAGTTGAAGCCGATGATCGAGAGCAGGTTGGGCAGGAGCTCGACGAAGATCATCCGCGCCGGCCGCTCGCCGGTCAGCTCGGAGGCGAGGATGTACTCGCGGTTGCGCAGCGTCAGCGTCTGCGACCGGGTGACGCGCGCGCCCCAGGCCCAGGAGGTCAGGCCGATGATGATGGCGATCACCAGCGGGCTCGTCTGCCCCATGAACGCGGCAATGACGAGGAGCAGGGGAAGCTGCGGGATCACCAGAACGACATTCGTGAAGAAGGTGATGACTTCGTCGAACCAGCCGCCGAAATAGCCGGCCGCGATACCCAGGAACGTGCCGATCAGCACGATGATGGTGCCGGCAAAGAACCCCACGGCGAGGGACGTCCTTGTGCCGTAGATCACCTGGGCGAAAACGTCCCGGCCCATGCGCGTGGTGCCCAGGAGCTCGTCGGGGCTTGGCGGCTGGTGGGGCCGGCCGACGCGGTCCATCGGGTCGACGTTCAGCAGCAGCGGCCCGAACACGGCGACCGCCACATAGACCAGTACGATGATCAGCCCGGTCAGGGCCTTTCGGTTGCGCAGGAAGACTTTGAGGGTCTCGAACATCGGTCAGGCCTTCCGCAGGCGAGGGTCGAGGAGCACATAGAGAAGGTCGACCGCGAGGTTCGCCAGCAGCGTGGCGAACGTGGTCATCAGCAATTGCCCCTGGATGAGCGGGTAGTCGCGGGTGACGATGCCCAGATAGAGAATCTGGCCGAGGCCCGGATAGTTGAACACCACTTCGGTCACCAGCGAGCCGCCCAGGATGGCGCCCAGCGTCAGCCCGAGGGAGGTGACCGATGGCAGGAGCGCGTTGCGCGCCGCATAGTTGAATTGCACGCGCCGGTCGGACAGGCCCTTGGCCATGCCCATCGTCACATGATCCTCGCCCAGCTGGCCGATCATGTTGTTGCGCATCGTGACGAGATAGCCGCCGACGAACACGATCATCAGCGAGAAGACCGGCATGAGCCCGTGCACGAACGTGCTGCTGATGAACGCCCAGGTCCAGCCGGGATCGAGAGACGGGTTGAATGCGTAGCCGGTCGGCAGCCATTTGAGCGCCACGCCGAAGATGAAAAGCGCCGTCAGGGCGATGACCACGGCAGGCGTTGCCTGCAGGGCCAGCGACAGCGGGGTCACGATCGCGTCCAGCGCGCCGCCGCGGCGCCACGCCGCGTAGGTGCCGATGACGGAGCCGACGCAGAAGGCAAGGATCGTTGCGGTGCCGGCGAGCAGCAGCGTCCAGGGCAGCGCATAGGCAAGAACCTGGTTGACCGTCTGCGGATAGAAGCGGATCGAATAGCCCAGATTGCCGGTAAAGACCGACTTCATATAGTCGAGGAATTGCAGGTGAAGCGGGCCGGACGCGAAGCCGAAGGTTTCGATCAGGGCCTGGCGGGCTTCGGGGGGCAACGTGGTTGCCTGCTGGGCAAACATCACGTCGATCGGATTGCCCGGCATCATGCGGGGTAGAATGAAGTTCGCGGTGGCCGCGACGAAGAACGCCACCAGGTAGAAAGCCAGTCGGCGGATGACGAAGCTCATCGCACTCTCCACAAAGTGAAAAAGGCGACGCGGCGAGGCACCGCGTCGCCTCCAGTCAAGGAGGACTACTTGACCGGGGAGAGAGCCAGCAGATGCAGCAGGCGCTCAGGCACGCCCGCATAGACCACCGGGCGCGCACCGGGATTGTCGGCATTGAAGAAGCCGGTAAAGCGCGTGGTGTTGTACTCGTACCAGAGCGGGTTGTTGAAGACGTTGACCAACGGCATGTCGGCAGCGATCAGGGCCAGGATCTTCTGCATCGCTTCCTTCTGCGCCGCGTCATCGGTCGTGGCGTTGAAGGCGTCCAGTGCCGCATCGAGGTCCGGATTGGAATAGCGGGACGATGCGAACCGGTTCTGTCCGATGTTGCGCGAATGCAGCGACAGATCGAGGAAGAAGTGCGGGTTGATGCCGGTCGTGACCGAGTTGATCGCGGCCTTGTAGTTGCCCGAGATCAGCGCGTCGGTCCAGGCCGGGCTTTCCGGCGTGGCCATGCTCGCATTGATGCCGATTTCGGCCAGGCCTTCCACCGCGAGCTGCACGGTGTTCACCCAGTCGGTCCAGCCGTTCGGCACGATGATGTCGAAGGCGATCGCGGCACCGCTCGGGGTTTCCACGAAGCCGTCGCCATTGGTGTCGACATAGCCGGCCGAAGCGAGGAGCGCCTTGGCCTCGTCGATGTTGAACTGCGCGAACTTGCCGTATTCGGCTTCCGCCTCGACATTGTTCCACACATCGTAGGCCTGGCCGAGGCCCGAGGCGTACTCATTGGCCGTCGGGTAGCCGTAGCCGGCGATGTCGACCATGGCCTGGCGGTCCATCGCCATCGAGAAGGCACGGCGGAAGTCGACGTCGTTGAAGGCTTCCTTCAGGCCCGGGTCTTCGCTGCCCATGTTGAGCGAGAAGAACACCGGCGAACCGGCCGGGAACCAGTAGCCGCGGTGGTCCGGGTCACCGGCCAGGTAGGTCCGCTCGATGTCGGGAATGAACGAGCCGAACCAGTCGAGCTCGCCATTCGACGCCATGGTCAGGACCTGGTCGTTGTTGGACACCTGCGGCATGCGCATGCAGTCCACTTCCAGCTCCGCGGCGTCCCAATAGTTGGGGTTGCGGCACTGGATGTATTCCTGCGGCGTGAAGCGGCGGATTTCGGTGAGCGGGCCCGAGCCAACCGGATTGGGGTTGGTGAAGGTGATCGGATCGGCGACGGCCGACCAGACGTGCTCGGGAACCACATAGGTCTGCACGATCTGGTGGATCAGCCCGGCATCGACCTGCTTGTACTTGAACACGACATGGCCGTCGTCGACCGCTTCGACGCTCTCGAGGCCCGGCCAGGCAGCGCGCAGGTCGAGCGCCGGGTTGGCCTTGAGCAGGTTGAAGGTATAGGCCACGTCCTTGGCGGTCAGCGGCTTGCCGTCCGACCAGGTCAGTCCTTCGCGCATCGTGAAGGTCAGCTCGAGGCCGTCGTCGGAATAGGAAAATGCGGTAGCGAGGCGATAATTGGCCTCGCCGCCCTTGAGCGCGTTGAACACCACCAGCGGTTCGTACATGAAGTCCTGCACGGTCGGCAGGACGGTCGTGGCGTTGTGCGGGTTGTAGTTTTCCACCCAGGCGGTCAACTGCTGAGGCACGGCGGTGAGCACCGCTTCCTCCTGCGCATACACGCTTGCGACGGGCATGCAGATGGCGCTGCTCAACAATGCAGCGATCAAGATCTTCGACGTCATTTGGTCTCCTCCCTACGAGCACATTCGCAAGTCTCCGCGATATCGATACGCGCTGGTTGCGAATGGTATTCGATTGGCATTAAATGCAGGGGCGGTCACGGCGGCAAAATCGTAAAAACAGCCGGAAAAATCGGCAAATCAGCCCAAAACCGCTGGAGCACTGGCTCAAGAATGGTCTTAGTGAGGGTGGACAAAACGGGAGAGCAGGCCCGTCGGTAGGGGAGGACCGAACGTCTTGAAATGGCCGACTGATTTCAGAGGCAGGCTGTTCCTCATCTTCTCGGGGGTGATGGCGATACCGCTGCTTCTCACCCTGTGGACCGTCGTCAGTTCCCTCACCGGCGGCGTCCGTGACGATACCCTGGGTCAGCTCCAGTTCATCCGCGACGCCAAGCAGGCCGAGGTCGACCAGTACCTCACCTTCTCCCTGCGCCAGGCCGAGAGCCTGACCACCTCGAGCGCCCTGCGCTACTCCATCGGTGACTTCTACGGCTTCTCCTACGCCTTCCGCATGATCGACCCCTCCGGCGACGCCGCGCAGCGCGTGCTGCAGGTCGCCTTCTCGGCCCAGGAGCGCACCGAGGCCGTCGAGCGCGGCCGCGCCGGTGGCACGCTGCTGCGCGAGGCGCCCGAATACGCCAACGCCCACGACCGTTTCCACGAGGACTTCCTCACCTTCATCAAGACCTCCGAGTTCGACAACCTCTACCTCGTCAACCGCGACGGCCGCGTGGTCTACTCCGTCGCCAAGGACGCCTATATCGGCGCCGATGTCGGCGGCACCCTCAGCAGTACGCCGCTGGGGCAACTGACCCGCGACGTGCTGAACGGCACCAGCGATGCGCGCATCCTCGTCCTCGATTTCACCCGCGACCCCGTCACGCGCAGCTTCTCGGCCTATGTCGGCATCCGCATCAACCTGCACGGCCGCACCCGCGGCCTCGCGATCTTCCGCCTCCCCGCCGAAGCCGTGGGCGAAGTGGTGCAGGGCCAGTCCGGCAGCGGCGCGCCGGCCAAGCTGTTTCTCACCAGCAGCCACGGCGCGCTGATCTCGGGACCGCCCGATGCCGCGCTGGTCCCCGGCGACGAGCGCCTTGCGACAATCTCGGGGCTCCCCGGCCACGCGTCGGACTTCCTCGATGTCGGCTCCGACGGCAAGCCCGCGCTCGCTGCCTGGACCTCGATCCCCTATGGCGATGTCGGCTGGCACCTCACCGCCGAAATGCCGGCGCAGAAGGCCTTCGCCAAGACCGACGCGCTGACCCGCTTCGTCGCGCTGCTGGCCGCCGCCAGCCTGCCGCTGATCTTCGTCATCGCGCTTCTCCTCTCGCGCAAGATCTCGGCCTCGCTGGGCAAGCTCGCCGACGCCGCCGAGGCGCTTGCCGATGGCGCGCTCGACGTCGATGTCCCCAAGATCGCCCGCCCGGACGAGCTGGCGCGGCTGACCAGCAGCTTCAGCCGCATGCGCACCGCCATCCGCGATCAGCTCACCCTTATCGGGCAGAAGAACCAGGAGCTCGAGCAGCAGGTCAGCGTCATTGCCGACAAGAACGCCGAGCTTGAAGAAGCCGACCGGCAGAAGGACGCCTTCGTCGCCAACACCAGCCACGAGCTGCGCACGCCGCTCAACGGCATCATCGGCATTTCGGGAACCCTTGCCAGCGGCGCGGCCGGCGAGCTCACCTCGCTGCAGCGCGGCCAGCTCGAGCTGATCACCTTCTCGGCGCGCCGCCTCTCGCGCCTCGTCGACGATCTGCTCGACCTCTACCGCATCCGGCAGGGCAAGATGCGGCTCGCCATTCAGCCGGTCTATCTGCCCGCCTCCATCCGCAATGTCCTGCTCGTCGCCCAGGGCATGGCCTGGGGCGAGCCGGTCAACATCAAGGTCGAGTCCGGCGACGACGTTCCCTATGTCGAGGCCGACCCCGTCCGCCTCGAGCAGATCCTCTACAATCTCATCGGCAACGCCATCAAATACACTGGCAATGGCTCGGTTTGCGTCGGCGTCGCGCGGCGTGGCGACGAGGTCGAAATCTCCATCAGTGATTCGGGCGGCGGCATCTCGGCCGACAACCTCGAGCGCGTGTTCCAGCCGCTCGAGCGGGCCAGCGGCGACGAGGTCGAGGGATCGGGTCTTGGCCTCACCATCGCCCGCCAGCTCGCGCATGCCATGAACGGCCGGCTCACCGCGACGAGCGAGCTGGGCAAGGGATCGGTGTTCAGCCTCGTGCTGCCCATCGCTGCCGAGGGAGCCGATATCGAGGTAATGGAGGACGATCTCGAGCAGCACGGCGACATCTACGGCCTCGTCGCCGCGCCGGCCGCGTTCTATGTGGCCGATGAGGGCGCCCCGCATCTGCTGGTCGTCGACGACGAGCCGGTAAACCTCCAGGTCCTGTGCAACGTGCTCAAACCCCTGGGTTATCGCGTCGAGACCGCGCGCAACGGCAAGGAGGCGCTCGAGGCGGTGGCGCGTGCGCGCCCCGATCTCGTCATCCTCGATGTGATGATGCCGGTGTTGAGCGGCCTCGAAGTCGCCCGCAAGCTGCGTGAGCGCCATGCGGTGCACGAGCTGCCCATCATCATGCTCACCGCCCGCAGCCGCACCCGCGACCTCGTCGCCGGCTTCGAGAGTGGCGCCAATGACTACATCTGCAAGCCCTTCGTGAAGGAGGAACTGCTCGCGCGCATCAGCACCCTCCTTGCGGCATCGAGCGCGCGCAGCCGGGCGCAGGAGAACGAAACCCTGCGCCAGGAAATCGATCGCCGGGTGCGCGTCGAGGATGCTCTGCGCCTCTCGCAGCAGCGCATGTCGCGCCTCCTCGATACCGTCTCGGTCGGCGTGGTGTGCACCAGCGAGGCAGGGCGCATCACCTATGCCAACCAGACGGCCGCGCGGCTCGCGGGCCGGCCCCTCACTCCCGGCGAAAGCGGCATGGACGATCTCGTGCCGCAGCGTCTCACCGCCACCATCCGCGACAGCCTCGAAACCAGCGGCCAGTTCGATCTCGCCGACATTCCCTTCGGTGCGCCCGAACAGGCCGTCATCATCCACGGCTTCGAGCTTGAGCCGCAGGCCGGCGGCGGCCTCGCCATGATCATCGACCAGAACACGCCGGTGGGGCGCGACCGGGCGGGCACCGTCAACCGGTCCATCCGCGACGTTCTCGACACCATGGATACGCGCGTCATCGGTGCGGTCGGCCACGCCCCCATCGAGGGTCCCACCGAGTTCGATGCCCGTCTCTACCGCCAGACCATCGTCGACGTCATGACCGACAGCCTGCGCATCTGGCGGTCGGCCACCGGCAAGTCGAAGTTCGAGCTGGCCGAGGAGAGCGGCGTCTGGCGCGTCAGCCTCGACCGCTCCTCGCTGCAGACGCGGACGCTCGACAAATACCTCCTCCTGCAGACGCTCCCTGCCTATCCGCGCTGGCGGGACGTGGTGAGCACCGGCGAATTCGTCCTCGCGACAACCGAGTCCGGCGCCCCCGAAGCGGCGGCGAGCCTCGTCGGCAGGCTCGAGGTTCTGCGGCGCCTGGTCTCGATGTCCATGGAGCAGGGCAAGACCGTGCCCAGCCATTGAACGGCGGCTTGCCATCGCGTCTCGATGATGGCATCGCGTTGGATTGTCATCACTATTTGGCCAAAGCGGCAGGAGGAAGCATGAGCATCGTTCGTTACGGCACCGGGGGGAAGGGCGCGGGTGGCCAGCCGCTGCCGTTTGCGCGTGCCGTCAAGGCCGATGGTTGGCTGCATGTGTCTGGCCAGGTGGGCATGGAGAATGGCGAGATCGTGACGGGCGGGCTGATTGCCGAGACGCACCGGGCGATCCAGAACCTGATCGCGATCCTGTCGGAGGCCGGCTACGGCGTCGAGGACGTGGTGCGGTGCGGCGTGTGGCTGGACGATCCGCGCGACTTCTGGACGTTCAACAAGATTTACGCCGAGTATTTCGGCGCTGCGCCGCCGGCCCGGGCCTGCGTGCAGTCGGCCATGATGGTGGACTGCAAGATCGAGATCGACTGCGTCGCCTACAAGCCCGCCTGATCCACTGCTGCCCTCCGTCTCGGGCGGAGGGCGGGCACCGGCATCAAACTCCTGCAAGGGCCTCATGAAGGCGCATCAGCACATGGCGTGAGCGCGCATCCGTAGGGTCGGCGCGCATCTCGTTCATGGTGTAGCTGGCGCCGGCGCGGTGAGTGGGCCAGGCGGCGTGGATCGAGCCGCCGGCGCCGCTATGGCCGAAGGCGTCCGCGGGTGGTCCGAACCGTCCCTGCGGCGTCTGCAATGCCCACACTGTGCCGAACGCCATGGCCTCCGCGATATAGGGATCCATGAAGCGCGAGATTTCCTGCTGCCCGAGCGCGACCGTTTCAGGCTTGAGCACCGTGACGCCGTCGAGCGTGCCGCCGAGCGCCATGCAGCCATAGTAGCGCGCCATCGACCGCGCATCGGCGATGCCGCCGGCGCCACCGATCTGGGCGGCATGGATGAAGCGCTGGTTCCAGGCCATCTCGTTGCTGGCGAACAGCGGCGGGTTGCCCCAGATCGACTTGAGGACCGGGTCGGCGAGCTGTTCTGCCGTCAGCGGGCCCATCCCTTCGCCCAGTCGCATCTTGCCGACCCGGGGCTCGTACTGCTCGGGCAGGCCGATCCACGCATCGAGGCCGAGCGGCCGCGCGAACTCCTCCTCGAAGTAGCGGCCAAGCGTCCGCCCGTCGATGCGGCGGACCAGTGCGCCCAGAAGCCAGCCGATGGTCAGCGCATGATAGGCATGGAAAGCGTCGGGGTCGGGCGCCAGCGGCTGCGCGGCAAGCAGGCCCTCGATCTTCTCGTAGTCGGCCCAGTCCTCCTCGGTCAGCGGCGCTATCACGCCCGGTAGGCCCGCGCCGTGCGACACCACATGACGGATGCGCACCGTGTCCTTGCCGTTCTGTGCGAACTCCGGCCAGTACCGGGCCACCTTGTCGTTGAGGTCGAGCTGGCCACGCTCGACCAGCTTGAGCACGCAGGCGGCCATCAATCCCTTGGTGCCGGAGTAGATGACCTGGAGCGTGTCTTGCTGCCAGGGCCGACCGGGGGCCGCTTCGCCACCCCACAGGTCGACCACCATCCGCCCCTCATGCATCGCGGCGAACGCTGCACCGACGTCGGCGCGTTCAGTGAAATTGCGTTCGAATTCCGCCGCCACCGGTTCGAAGCCGGGCGCAACGAAGCCCCGGGCCGCGACACGGTCCGATGTCCAGTTGATCTGCATGTTTCCCTCAGTCGCCGTGGCCGGCCGCTTCGAACTCCTCGCCGCCCGCCATCAGATTCAGCACTTCCTCGCGCGTCTTCTCGCCCCGCAGGAAGTTCGCCGCCGTTCGCCCCTGGATCAGAACCGTGAACCGGTCGCCGACCTGCAAAGCATGCGTCGCATTGTGCGTGATGAACACCAGCGCGATGCCCTCGTCCCGCGCCTTGGAGATGAGATCGATGACGATCTTGCTCTCCTTGACGCCCAGCGCCGCGGTGGGCTCGTCGAGGATCAGCAGTCTGGCGCCGAAGTAGATGGCGCGCGAGATCGCGAGGGCCTGCCGCTCGCCGCCCGACATGGTGCCTACGAGCTGGTCGGCATCGTTGACCCGCCGGATGCCCATCGCCCGGATTTGCTCGAGCGCAATGCGGTTGGCGCTTGCATGGTCGAGGCGGCGAAACGGTCCCCAGCCCTTTGTCGGCTCGTTGCCGAGGAAGAAGTTGCGCGACACCGAGATCAGCGGGATCGTGCCCACGTCCTGGTGCACGGTGCCGATGCCATAGCCCTGCGCGTCGCGCGGGCTGCGGAAGGTCACGGGCTCGCCGTTGAAACGGACGGTGCCCAGCGTCGGCGTGAGCACGCCCGACATGATCTTGATCAGCGTCGACTTGCCCGCGCCATTGTCGCCGAGGAGGCAGTGCACTTCGCCCGGATAGACGTCGAGGTCGACACGGTTGAGGGCAAGGTTGTTGCCGAAGCTGCGCGACACGCTTTCGAGCTGCATGAGGGGCGTGCTCATTTGCGGCGCGCTCCCCGGCTCAGCGCCGCGTTGCGGATGATGTTGTTGGTGAGCACCGCGAGCACCAGCAGCGCGCCGATGAAGGTCTGCAGCCAGTCCGTCGGCCACCCCGTGTAGAACAGCCCGAGGCTCACAATGCCATAGATGACGCAGCCCAGCACAATGCCCGTCACCGAGCCGAAGCCGCCCTGCAGCAGCACGCCGCCGATCACCGCGGCGATGGCCGTCTGGAACACGTAGCCCTGGCCCTGCGCCGCGTTGCCCTGATTGTACATCACGGCCGACATGATGCCCACGAACGAGGCGCTCACCGCCGTCCAGATGAAGAGAATCAGCTTGACCCGGCTGACGGGGACGCCGGCGCGGCGCGCCGCGTCGGCATTGCCGCCGGTCGCGAGGATCCAGTTGCCGAAGCGAGTCTGGCGCAGCACCCACGCCGCGAGCAAGGCCGCGAACACCCACCACAGCACCGAGACGTTGAAGTAGTTCCACTTGCTGGCCAGGATCGGCTCGGCCCAGCCCGCATCCTTGAACGACACATTGGACGAGCCCGAGATCAACCGGCTCAAGCCGAGCGAGGTGCCGGCGAGGATGAAGTTCGTCGCGAGCGTCACGATGAAGCTGGGCAGCTTCGTCCAGTTGACGAGGAACGCATTGAAGCAGCCCACGGCGACGCCGAGCGCCAGTGCGAGGGTGAAGGTATAGGCAACCGGCAGGCCGTAGAACCCGCTTCCAAGCGCCACGATGATGGCCGAGGCGCCCACCACCGAGCCCGTCGACAGGTCGAACTCGCCCGAGATCATCAGCAGGCCGATCGGGATGGCGATGATGCCCAGTTCTGCTGCGGTGTTCAGCCAGCCTGCCGTGCCGGCAACGGTGAGGAAGCCGCTGGCGCCACCGACGATGCCGAAGAAGATGTAGATGATGACCGCGGCGATTGCCGGGCCGATCCAGGCCACCTGCAGCATCCGCTCGACCAGACTGGCCCGCGGCGTCGCCGGTGTTTCAAGGGTCTGTTCCATTGCAGCCATGATGATCGAAAGAACTCACGTGAAGGGTGAGGCCAAAGCGGTGGTGGCCGCAAGAGGGGAGGCCGGCCGTGCAGCGCACGGCCAGCCCCGGGAGGATCAGTTCGCGCCGCGCGAGCCGGCGAAGTCCTTGTTGACCTTGAGGACCGCCGCGGCGTTGTCCTTGGTCACCAGGTAGGGGCCGACCCACACCACGTTTGACGGGGCCATCTGGTACTTGTTGTACAGGTGCGGGATCAGCACGCCGTAATAGCCCTGGAGGAACGGCTGCTGGTCGGAGGCAAAGCTCATCTCGCCCGCCTCGATCGCTTCGAGCACCGTATTGCCCAGGTCCATCGTGCCCAGGTCGACGCTGCGGCCGGTGGCACGCACGGCGCGGATCGACTCCAGCGCGTCTACCGCCACGGCGACGCCCAGCGTGATCACGCCGTCGATGGTCTGGTCCTGCATCAGCATGGCGCTGACCGCGGCCTGCACCTTCTGGCTGTTGCCGATATCCTCGGACGCGAGGGTGACCATCTTGGCGGTGCCGCCGGCTTCGGTGACCGCTTCGATGTAGCCCTTGCAGCGCAGTTCGAGCACCGGGTTGGCCGCGATCTGGTTGATGCACAGGCCGTTCTTGACGCCATTGCCGACGGCGACTTTGCCGCCCTCATAGCCCATCTGGTAGCTGTCTTCGCCGATGAAGCCGATGGCGCCCAGTTCCTTGAACTTGTTGCCGCCCGAGTTGATGATGATCACGGGGATGCCCTGTTCGGCCGCCTGCTTGATCAGCGGCTCGGTGGGCTCGGGGAAGAAGTTGCCCACCGCGATGGCCGCCGGCTTGCGCGCAATGGCTGCCTCGAACATGCGGGTATAGACCGGCACGATATCGTTGAAGTCGGCCGGAGCGGTCCACTGGCCCTTCACGCCGAGTTCTTCCACGGCCGTGTTGAAGCCCTGCTGGACCGCGCCCCAGAACGGGTCCGAGCTCGGGCCGCCGAGCATGATGATGGTCTGGTCGTCCTGCGCCTTGGCCGCCAGCGGGGCGGACACGGCCATGATGGCAGCAAGCGCCACGGCGCTCAGATGCGTGATCTTCACGATGGTTCTCCCTTATCGGCGCATCGGCGATGCGCCTCGCTCCCCGGGCTGGCTCGTTTCGAGTCTCAGCCTCGATGCCCAATCGTTATTAGATCATACGTATTATGTAAATGGGCCTTCAGTCGTTGCGCGACCTTGCTCAGCCGTTGCGCAACTTCAGGATGCTTTTCGCCTCTTTTGCTAGCGCTTTTCCGAGGATCTCATGCGACGCTTCCTCGAGATGGACGCCGTCGATCCCTGCATGCACCACCTTGTTGGCGTCGAAATGGAAGCATCCCGTGCGGTGGGCGACCTGCTCGAGATAGTAGGCGTGGTCGGCGCAGCGCCGGTGTCCGTTGCCCCAGATTGCCGGCTCGGCCGCTTCGCCCAGGGCAGGGGGCGTGACGATGAGGATTTCCGGCCCGCGCTCGACCAGGGCATAGTGGCCCTTGACCATCTGGATCAGCGTCAGCACGCCGCGCGCCGAGTTGAAGGCGCTGATCGAGAACTGGTCCTTGAAATCATTGGTCCCCAGCATGATGATCAGCAGGTCCATCGGGGCGTGGCTTTCGATGATCGGGATCAGCGTGCGCGAGCCGTTCTTGTGGATGCCCTCGATGGGGTCGTCGAACACCGTCGTCCGCCCGCTCAGCCCCTCCTCGATGATCTGCGCCGGCTCCCCCAGGTGCCGCCCCATCACCTGCGCCCACCGCCGCTCGAACGCGATCCGGTCCGGCGTCTGCGCGATATTGGCATAAGGCGGGCACCCCCACGTATTGGAGTCCCCAAAACAAACAATACTCACCATCCCCGCCCATCCCGCCCAGTTGCAAATCGCCGCCGCGTTCCTGTATAGGTCCTACATATTACTCAACACAATCACTTGGCGAGGACCTCGAGGTGACAGTTTACCGCCGCCCCGACCCGATTCCACTAAACCGCAGCCGCCCGGTCGCTACCCTCGACCAGGGCCCCATCCGGCCGGAGCAGGAGGATCTCCACCACCTGGTCGCCCGCCGGATTTTTCTCGCCATCGTCGCCGGCACCTACGCCGAAGGCGGCATCCTCCCGACCGAGCAGGCGCTGAGCGAGGAGCTCGGAGTCAGCCGGACCGCATTGCGCGAGGCGATCAAGGGCCTCGCCTCCAAGGGGCTGCTTGAGACACGTCGGCGGCGCGGCACCATGGTCCTCGATCGCAGCCGCTGGAACATGTTGGACGCCGACGTCATCGATTGGCTGCGCCGCGACGAGAGCGCTGCGGTCAGCGGCGAGTTATGGGAGGCGGTCGTCGCTTTCCTGCCGCGTGTCGCCCAGGTCGCCGCGCACCGAGGCGCGTCAGCTGCTCTGCGCCATGCCGCTCTGGTGCGCGGTCATGATACCATCGAGGCCCGCGTCGACTTTCTTGTCGCTGTTGCGCGCGGGGCCGGCAACCGTTTCGCCCTCTCGGTGATTACCGGCGCGCTCCAGAATCTGATCGCGCGGGACCGCTCCTATCTCGAACGCGCCACCAGTGATCTCACCACGGAGGCCGCACGCGCCATCGTCGCGCAGCTCGAATTGGGCAGCACCGATCTGCTCGACGCGGCTCTGACCGGCGATCTGCGTTTCGCGTCGCGGACTGTTCCTGCGTAGGGTCTATCGGTCGGGGCGCCCGTCATAGCGGACGAGGTTCCGCATGTACCCGCCATCGAGATACACCTCGGTGCCTGTCATGTAGCGGGCATCGTCCGAGCAGATGAAGGCGACCAGCTTGGCAACGTCGTTCGTGGTGCCGATGCCGAGCGGTATCCATTCGTCGAACGTGCCGCGCCCGATCGCTTCGATCACATCGCGGTTGATATCGGTCTCGATCGCGCCCGGACTGACAGTGACGGCGCGGATGCCGAACTCGGCCCACTCCAGTGCGCAACTGCGGGTGAGCATGCGCAGCCCGGCCTTCGCCACCGAATAGTGCGCGAAGCCCTTGCGGGGCACCTCCTCGTGGATCGACGAGATATTGACGATCACGCCTCCGCCGCTGGTCGCCATGCGCGGCTGCGCCAGCTGCGACACGCGGAACGGAGCGGTCAGGTTGACGTCAATTACGCCGTTCCAGTCGGCAAGCGGCATCGTCTCAAGCTTGGCTGGTCCTTCGTAGCCGGCGTTGTTGACGAGCATATCCAGTCGATCGAACCGTCGATCAAATGCCGAGAAGATCGCCTCATGCTGCTCGGGGTTTGCGAGGTCGCCGGCAACGATGGCGGCCCGAACGTCGTGACATGCCGCAACTCGCGCCGCGAGCAGCGCCGCCTCCGGCGTCGCCTTGCGCACGTGCAATGCAACATCGGCGCCCTGCGCGGCCAGTTCCTCGGCAATCGCGAGGCCGATGCCGCGGGCCGCACCGGTGATGAGGGCGGTCCGCCCCGCAAAGCGCCGGCTCATGGCTTCCGCTCGAGCGCGCGGGTGGCCATTACCATGTGCTGCTTCATCTCGCGGAATGCGGCATCGGCATCGCGCTTGAGGATGGCGGCGACGATCGCCTCATGCATGCGTTGCACCGCGTCGATCTCCTCGAGATTAACCCGGCGCTGCATGCCCTTGAGCGAGGCATCCTCCATCGCGGTCCGGATCGATTGCACCATGTGTTCGTAGAGCGTGTTTCCACTGGCCCGGGAGATGGCGACGTGGAGGCTCGCATCGAGTTGGGCGTAACGCTGCGCATCGCCAAGGGCAGCGCGCATCTGGGCGAGCAGCCCTTCCATCGCGACCGCGTCGTCCGCCCCGTAGCGCTCTGCGGCAAGCGCCGCCGCTTCGCATTCCAGTCCGCGACGCAGTTCCATCAGTTCGATCACCGAATTTCGGGTGGTCTGGAGGGCGTGGGTGAAAAAAACTTCGAGCGAGGCGCGGTTGAGGGCGCCGACGATGGCGCCGCGGCCGTTGCGGATTTCGATGACGCCCAAACCCCTGAGATTTCTAAGGGCTTCGCGGACGACGGGGCGGCTGACGCCGAGCAGTTCGGTGAGTTTCGCCTCCGATGGGAGGGCCGCGCCAGGCTTGAGATCCTGCGAACGTATGTGCTCCAGCAGGGCTGCCGAAGCCCTGTCGCCGAGGGTTGTGTTGTCAAGGCGCTGAAGTCCCATGACCCCATCGATAGTCGCTGCGACCACATGCCGTCAATCTGTCTTACAGCTTGACAGTAATCCGAGTGACTGCCTACGGTCCTGCCAAGGAGACCGTCATGACCGCTCAATCCGCGAACCCGCTCGACCTGCTGCGCACCCGGCTGCACACGGCCGTGGTCGGCGACATCCTCGACACGCTGGGACTCACCCACCAGTTCCTGCCGCCCGAAATCAGGGCTGTGGACCCCGACCGGGTCATGGTGGGCCGGGCGATGACCGTGCTCGAGGCCGACTGCGCCTCCGACCGGCTGGGTCACCAGCCCGGCGTCGACTCCTTCGGCATGATGTTCCGTGCGCTCGACTCGCTGCAGCCGGGCGAGGTCTACATCTGCACCGGCTCGTCACCGCGTTACGCGCTGTGGGGCGAACTGATGTCGACCCGCGCCCAGGCACTGGGTGCCGCGGGCGCTGTACTTGACGGCTTCCATCGCGACACGCGCGGCGTCCGCGCCCTCGACCTGCCGGTGTTCTCGATGGGCAGCTACGCACAGGACCAGCGCCTGCGCGGCCGCGTCATCGACTACCGGTGCCCCATCGAATTCGGCAACGGCGTGCGCGTCGAGAATGGCGATGTTGTCTTCGGCGACATCGACGGTGTCGTCATCATCCCCGCCGTGCGGCTCGACGAAGTGGTCGAGCTGGCGCTGGCCAAGGTGGATGGCGAGGAGCAGGTGCGCGCGATGATCGAGGCCGGCGGCTCGACCGAGAAGATCTTCGAAGAAACAGGCATCATGTGAGCGACACGATGAAGAAACTGCGCTCCGCCGCCTGGTTCGGCGGCACCGGAAAGAACGCCTTCATCCATCGCAGCTGGATGAAGAACTCCGGCCACCCCGAAGACATGTTCGAGGGCCGGCCGGTCATCGGCATCTGCAACACCGCGTCCGATCTGACACCGTGCAACGCGCATTTCCGCCAGCTGATCGAACCGATCAAGCGCGGCATCTACGAGGCAGGCGGCTTCCCCGTGGAGTTCCCGGTCTTCTCGTGCGGTGAGCCGAACCTGCGGCCGACCGCGATGATGTTCCGCAACCTCGCATCGATGGATGTCGAGGAGGCGATCCGCGCCAACCCGATCGACGGCGTGGTGCTGCTATGCGGCTGCGACAAGACCACGCCGTCCCTGGTGATGGGCGCCTCGAGCTGCGACCTGCCCACCATCGTGCTGTCGGGTGGCCCCATGCTCAACGGCATGTACAAGGGCCGCAAGATCGGCTCGGGCACCGATGTGTTCCGCCTCTCCGAGGAGGTGCGGGCCGGCACCATCACGATGGACGATTTCCTCGACGCAGAGAGCTCGATGTCGCGCTCGCCGGGCCACTGCATGACAATGGGCACGGCCTCGACGATGGCCTCGATGGTCGAAGCGCTCGGACTGGCCCTGCCGGGCAATGCGGCGATCCCCGCCGTCGATGCGCGCCGCGCGCGCCTCGCGCACCTCACCGGGCGGCGCATCGTCGACATGGTCAGGGAAGACCTCAAGCTCTCGAAAATCCTGACGCGCGAGGCGTTCGAGAATGCCGTGAAGGTCAATGGCGCGATCGGTGGCTCGACCAATGCCGTCGTCCATTTGCTCGCCATCGCCGGGCGCATCCAGGCCGACTTCAAGCTCGAGGACTGGGACCGCTTCGGTCGCGATGTACCGACCATCGCCAATCTCAAGCCGTCAGGTGCGCACCTGATGGAGGACTTCTTCTATGCCGGCGGCATTCCCGCGCTCATGCACACCATCCGCGACCGGCTGCAGCTGGGCGCAATGACGGTGACCGGCCGCACCGTCGGCGACAACATCGCTGATGCCGAGGTCTATCTGCCCGACGTGATCCGTCCGCTCGACCAGCCGCTCGTCGCCAATGGCGGTATCGTCGTGCTGCGCGGCAATCTTGCGCCCGGCGGCGCGGTACTGAAGCCGTCCGCGGCGACGCCCGAGCTGCTCGAGCATCGCGGCCGCGCGGTGGTGTTCGACACCATCGAGGAGTATCGCCGCCGCATCGCCGATCCGGACCTCGCCATCACCGCCGACAGCGTTATGGTGCTGCGCAATTGCGGCCCCAAGGGCTATCCCGGCATGGCCGAGGTAGGGAATATGGGGCTACCGCCCAAGCTGCTGCAGCAGGGCGTGCGCGACATGGTCCGCATCTCCGATGCGCGCATGAGCGGCACGGCCTATGGCACCGTGGTCCTCCACACCTCGCCCGAGGCCGCCGCCGGCGGCACGCTGGCGCTGGTGCGCGAAGGCGACGAGATCACGCTGAGCGTGAGCCGGCGCGAGCTGACACTGCATGTCAGCGAGGACGAGCTGGCGCGGCGTCGCGCCGAGTGGGTAGCGCCCGAGTTTGGCGAGTCCGGCTATCGTGGCCTCTATCGCCGCCATGTGATGCAAGCCGACACCGGCGCCGACTTCGACTTCCTGCTCGGCTGTCGCGGCGCTCCGATCCCCGAAGAGAGCCACTAGGAGTGCCGACCATGCGCACGCACCGATTGATTGAAATCGACTGGCCGGAATACAGCATGCCGGTTGCCCCGGCGCGGCCGAGCCGTGACAGCCTGCTCGCCAACCTGTCGGCGATGCGCGCCGCGATGGATGGGCGCGGCTACACGCACCTCGTCGTCTATGCCGACCGTGAGCACTTCGGGAACATGCTCTGGGCGACGGGCTTCGATCCGCGCTTCGAGGAAGCCGTGCTGGTGGTCAAGCCGAGCGGCAAGCCGGTGCTGATCGTGGGCAATGAGTGCTACGACTACACGCAGGTTTCGGCGCTCGTCGTCGCGGGCGATCTACGCGTCGAGCGCTGCCAGTCGCTGTCGCTGCTGTCGCAGCCGCGCGGCGACCGCCGGCGGCTCCTCGACATCGTCGCCGCCGAAGGCTTCAAGCAGGGCGACAAGGTCGGCGTCGCTGGTTGGAAGTACTACAGCCCCGCCGAGGCCGAGGACTCCGTCCACGCCCTCGAAGTGCCCTCGATCCTCGCCGACGGGCTGCGCAAGCTGGTGGGTGCCGCAAATGTCGAGAACGCCACCGACATCTTCATGCACCCGGTCCATGGTCTGCGCGCGCGGGTGACGGTCGACGAGATCGCGGCCTTCGAGTTCTCCAACAGCCTCGCGTCTGCCGCCATCAGGCGCATGCTGTTCGCCATGAAGCCCGGCATGACCGACCTCGAGGTCTATGCCGCCGGCCAGGTGGCGGGGCTGCCGCTCGGCTGCCACAGCACGCTGTCGCTGGGCGTCAACAAGAACCTGGGTCTTGGAGGACCGACGGGCGAGACCGTCGTGGCCGGTGGCCCGATGTCGTTCAACGTCTGCCATTTCGGCTCCAACATCGCCCGCTCGGGCTGGCTCGCCAGTTCGGCGCGTGACCTGCCGCGCGCGGCACAGGACTATGTCGATGCCTTCGCCGGCCCCTATATCGCCGGCGTCTCCGAATGGCTGAGCATGATGAAGCCCGGCGTCGTCGGCGGCGACGTGCACGCGATGATCGCTCGGAAGCTGCCCTTCGAGACCTTCGGCATCTTCCTCAATCCGGGCCATCTCATCCACCATGACGAATGGCTGTCGTCGCCGATCGGGGAGGGCTCCACGGACGAGCTCGCCTCGGGCATGTACGTGCAGATCGACATCATTCCCTCCCATCCGGTCTATGGCTCCTCGCGGATGGAAGAGGGGATCGTGATTGCCGACAGCAAGCTTCAGGCCGACCTTCGGGCGCGCTACCCCGACGTCCTCGCCCGCTGCCTCGCGCGCCGCGACTTCATGCGCAATGTGATGGGGTTCGATGTGCCCGACACGGTGCTGCCGCTCAGCGACAGCGCGGGCATCGTGCCACCCTTCTTCTTTGCGCCGCACACGCTCATCGCGCTCAGTTGACAGAAGAACGCCCGCGTCTCGGGAGGAGGCGGGCGCTCATTCTGGCCGGGGCCGCTCCCTTGGGAGCGGCCCTATCTTTTTCTGGGTCAGGCTTTGGGAGGAGTCCAGAACGTCAGGCCTTCGGCCTTCGCGATGCCGCGGATATGGGCGATCGCCGCCGCATAGTCCTCGCGCTTGCTCAGATGCTCGACCACCAGCGGCAGGTCCTGTGCCCGGCGGCTCATCTGGCGCAGCAGCTCGGCATAGTCGAGCTGCCCCGTACCGATCGGCGCTTCGGCCATCTTGTAGGTGAACTCGGCCGCAAGCAGCTTGGTGTCCTTGGCATGCACGTGCACGATGTCGTCGCCGAAGGTGTCGAAGCACTCGGCAATGAACTCGCCCGTCCGGAAATGCCGGTCGAGGTTCATCATGTTGACCGGGTCGAACAGGATGCCCACCGACTTGTGGCCGACGAGGTCGAGGAAGCGGCGCACCGATTTCGGCGAGTCGAGCGGCGTCATCACCCAGGTTTCGACCGACAGCCGGGTGGTCTTGAGGTTGAGGCCGTCGACGACTTCCCGGCACGATTGCGCCAGCAGGTCGACCGCTTCGGGCTTCCAGTTGTCGGGATGCGCCGAGAACACGTCGCGCGGCACCGCGGGATCGCGATGGCCGCCGCCGACCACCACCGCGCGCGAGCCGGCGAGGTCGGCACGGCGCAGCAGTTCGCGCGTCGCCGCCACGTTCTCGCGCCGGATCGCTTCGTCGGGCGCCGCGAGATTGCAGTAGCCATTGGTCTGCACCGGCGTGATGCCGGCCTTCGCATAAGGTCGGCCGAGCTCGACCAGCTCGGCATCCGACATGGGCTTGTCGGCGCCGATGGGCGCGGCGGTGACGCCGAGCGCGATCGCGTCGTCGAGGGAAACGGTTGCACCTAGTTGCATCTACATAGCCTCACTTGAACTCGGGACGCGCCAGGAGCGGGAACGCGTCGGTGTTGAGCGGCAGCTTGATCTGCGCCTGCCGCGCGGCCGACTCATAGGCGGCCATGATGATCTCGGTCGTCCGCATACCGATGCGGCCGGCGAGGATGGGATCGCGGTTCTGCTCGACCGCATCGACGAGGTCGTTCATGGCGACCTCGAAGCTGTCGACAAAGTCGGTGGGACGGCCCTCGAGCCGCTCGATCGTCGTGCCGCCGTCGAGCCAGCCGGTGACGACATCGCCGAACTGCACGAGGCCCTTGGTACCGATGACGCGCAGGCCGATGGGACCGGCATCGACACCGCCCTCGAGATAGCCCTTGCCGCCGCCGCGATAGGTCACCACGATCAGCGCGCGGTCTTCGACCGGATGGCCGTAGCGCCGGATGGCGCTGGTGGTATCGATGGCGGCGAACACCGTCTCGGCGACCGGGTCGCCCAGCATGTAGCCGAACATGTCGATCCAGTGCGTGCCCCAGCTCAGGATGTCGGCATCGGCGGCGCTGATGCGGCCCTGCACTTCGAGCACTTCGCCGATGCGACCCTTGCTGATCCAGTTGCGCACCTGGAGGAAGCGGCGCTCGACCCGGCGCTGATGGCTGACGACGAGCTTGACGCCATTGGCGTCGCACACATCGACCATGCGCCTCGCGTCGCCGAGACTGAGCGTCATCGGCTTTTCGCAGTAGATCGCCTTGGCGCCCGCTTCCGCGGCGGCCACCACCATGTCGGCATGCAGCGGCGGCCAGGTGCAGATATCGACGATGTCGAGCTTGGCCTCGGCCAGCATCGCCTTGTAATCGGTGTAGCCGGTGACGCCGTAGTCTTCGGCGAAGGCATCGAGGTTTTCCTGCCGGATATCGCACCCTGCGACCAGCGAGACCCTGTCGAGCTTGCGCCAGGTATCCGCATGGATGCGGCCGATGGCAAACCCGCCGCCGCGCTCCTTCGTTCGCTCCCGTGGCCCGGTTCCGACCAGGCCAACCCTGTATGTCATCGCGACACCTGCACTTCTATTCGTTGATGTGGGGGAAGGTGGAGCGGCGGGCCGGGAGGACGCCCATGCCCGCCGCTCCTTTGGACTTAGAGTTCGCCGTTGATGCAGGCGGCCATGGCCGTCAGCGTCTCACCCACCGGCTTGCTGCCGTTGAGCACGAAATCCAGGTCCGGGGTGATGCAGTTGGACTCGATCTCGCTCCAGTTCAGCATGAACGGTGCGAAGCGGATGTAGGCCAGCGCATCGGCGTTGGGCTGCAGCGTGTCGAGGAACTCGATGGGCTGCTTGGCATACCAGTCGAAGGCCGGGATGTTGGCCGGCGGATAGATCGCGCCGAGCGTGGCTTCCTTATAGGCCGCCTCGAAGCCCGCCTGGCCGAGGAACTCCTGCATGAAGTTCCAGGCCATCTCCTTGTTCTTGGAGGACTTGAGGATCGAGTAGGCGGTGCCGCCCGTCGGATAGACGCGGTTGGCAGTGTCCTTGGTCGGCGCCATCACCAGCTTGATGCCGAGGTCGCGGAACTTCTCCGGAGCCTCGACGGCCTTCCACATGCCGATGATCATCATGCCGGCCTTGCCGTTGAGGAACAGCGAGGTGCAGCCCTGGGCGGCGCCGCCCATGGCCTCGAGCGAGTCATTGGTGGGCACCGATTTGTCGGCCAGCATCATGTCGACGAAGTACTGCGTCGCCGCGATGGAGTCCGGGCTGTCCAGCATCGACTTGGTCGGTGCCTTGACGTCGTCGACGAGGGCGCCGCCGCCGCCATAGAGGAAGGTGAGCCAGTTTGACGTCGTCGACGAGCTCATGCACAGGCCATACGATCCCTCGCCGCCGGCATCGGCCAGCTTCTTGGAGGCATCGCGCATCTGGTCCCAATTCCAGTCGGCGGTCGGCTGATCGACGCCGGCCGCTTCGAACACGCCGGGGTTGTAGAACATCAGCGCGTTGGGCTGCGCATCATAGGGGATGCCGTAGATCTTGGAATCGACGGTGTACCGGTCGAGCAGATGCGGGAAGAAATCCGCGGCCGCGAAGGACTCGGTTGCCGCCAGCATCGGCGTCAGATCTTCGAGAATGTTGCGGTTCACGAATTGCGGGAACGGCGAGTTCTCGATGCCCACGATGTCCGGTGCGTCGCCGCTGGCGATCTGGCTGAGCAGCTTGGCCAGGTACTGGTCCTGCGGCGTGACCTGCACCTCGATTTCGACGCCGGGATATTTGGCGTTGAAGGCTTCGAGCAGGCCGGTCCAACCCGACACCTTGTCGACAGGGTAGAACGAGGCGATGACGAGCTTGCTGTCCTGCGGCAGCGCTGCCGTTGTCAGGCAGAGCGTTGCCAGGAGAGAGAGAGCTATTCGCTTCACTTTGATGGTCCTTTCGTTCCCGATTGTAGTTGACGTAGGGGGAGGAGCTGTGGTGCGGCGCGTGCCGCGTTATCCTTTGAGGCCCGTTGAGGCGATACCTTCGACGATCTGGCGCTGGGCGAGGAAGAAGACCACCACCAGCGGCAGCACGGTGAGAACCGAACCCGCCATCAGTACGCCCCAGTCCGTCCCGTAGTGGGAGGCGGCGAGCGTCGCGATGCCGACGGTCAGCACCTTCATCGACTCCGAATTGATGGCGACGAGCGGCCACAGGAAGTCGTTCCAGAAGTGGATGAAGGCGAACACGGCGACGACCGCGAGGGCCGGCCGCACCAGCGGCAGGATGATGCGGAAGAAGATCGTGGGATGGCCGGCGCCGTCGAGCTTGGCGGCCTCCTCGAGCTCCTCGGGAATGGTCAGCATGAACTGGCGCAGCAGGAACGTCGCGAATGCGCTGCCCAGCGCCGCCGGGGCGATCAGCGCCATGTAGGTGTTGATCCAGCCGAACTCGCGGATGATGATGAAGGTGGGGATCAGCGTCACCACCGTGGGCACCATCAGCGTCGCGAGGAACAGCAGGAAGAGCTGCTCGCGGAACGGGAAGCGCAGCCGCGCAAAGGCATAGGCGCCCATCGAGCTGAACAGCAGCTGGCCGAGCACGATCACCACCGTCACGAACAGCGTGTTGAGGAACTGGCGCGCGAACGGGATCAGCGAGAACAGCCGCTCATAGGCGTCGAAGGTGATCGGGTTGGGGAACCACTCGGGCGGCATGGTGAACATGTCCTCGGGCACCTTGAGCGAGGTGATCACCATCCAGAAGAACGGCAGCAGCGCCATGAAGGCACCGGCGAGCAGCAGGCCGTGCACGACGATGGCGGAAACGATGCGGCGTGCGCTCATTAGCGGCCTCCCAGTCCCGGCGTGCGGCCAAGGAAGCGCGCCTGGATCAGCGTGATTGCGAGGATGATGACGAACAGCACATAGGCGAGCGCCGAGGCGTAGCCCATCTTGAAGAACGAGAAGCCGTTCTCCCACAGGTAGAAGACGTACACCTTGGTGGAGTTGCCCGGCCCGCCACCGGTCATCACATAGATCAGGTTGAACACCTGGAACGAGGCGATGATCGAGATGGTGGTGACAAAGAAGATCGTCGGCATCAGCAGCGGCACCGTGATCGACCAGAAGATCGTCCACGGCGAGGCGCCGTCGATGCGCGCGGCCTCGTAATAGTCCTTGGGGATGGCGCGCAGGCCGGCGAGCAGCAGCACCATGTTGTAGCCCGCCGTCTGCCAGATCTGGACGATGGCGACCGAGATGAGCGCGACGCTGGGGTTGGTGAGCCAGTCGACGCCGGGCAGGCCGACGGCGCGCAGCATGGCGTTCAGCACGCCGTAATCGGGGTGGTAGATCCACTTCCAGACGAGCGCGATCGCGACCGTGGAGGATACGTAGGGCAGAAAGAAGATCGCCTGGTAGATTGCGGTGCCCTTGATCTTGCTGTTGAGCGCCAGCGCCAGCAGCATGGAGACCGTCAGGCCGCCCGGGATCACGATGAGCGTGTAGATGGCGGTGTTGCGCAGCGCGTTCCAGAACTGCCGGTCCTTGAGGATGTCCTGGTAGTTCTCGAGCCCCACCCATTGCGGGTCCGACAGCATGTCCCAGTTGGTGAAGCTGAGGAAGAAGCCGGCCACCACCGGGATCAGCGTGAACAGGCCGATGCTCACCAGATTGGGCAGCAGGAACACGAACGCCGCAAACCAGTCGCGGCGGGCCGCGACCGAGTATCGGGGGGGAGCGATGGTCTCAACTGCTGCAGTCAATTGTCGTCTCGTGCGTGAGTGTTGGGAGGCGGCGGGAGGAAGCCGCCTCCCCTTGTGTCAGTTCGCGGCGGCACTGCCTCGCTTCTCGAGCAGCTTGGTGAGGAAGGCGAGACTGCTCTCGGCCTGCTCGATCGTGCCGCACTCCACTGACAATGTGATCTCGCGATCCAGCGGATCGAGAATGTGCAGGACCTTGTCCCAGTCGACGACGCCTTCGCCGCAGGCGCAGCCCACGGGCGTACCCGTCACCTTGCCGCGCTCGCGCTCGGAGTGCTCGAAGCTGATATCCTTGGCATGGACATGCATCACGCGATCGCGCACGCGGGTCAGCGCCTCATACGGGTCCTCGACGCCGGCGAGATAGGCATTGCCGGTATCCCAGTTCACCTGGATCCAGGGCGAGGGCACGAGGTCGACGATCCGCAGCAGTCCTTCACTCGTCTTTGTGTAGACGCCATGCGGCTCGACGCAGATATAAACTTTGTGCCGTGCGGCAACATGCGACAGCCGCTTGAGCGTATAGCGCATCGCTTCATGCGCTTCCTCGTCGCTCATCCAGTCGGGCTTGAGCATCTCGTCCGAGTTGAGGAACTTGGTGCCCACGAAGTGGGCGAGCACGGCGGCGCGCGTCAGGCGCGACACGGCGGCCTCGGGCTTCATCAAAGGACTGTGAGCGGACAGGCTCGACACCTGGACGCCGTACTTGGCGCAGATCTCTGCCATCAGCAGAGGATCTTCTTCCATTGAGAAAGAATGGAAGTATCCGACTTCGCTCAGCAGCTCGTAGCCGGTATGCACCATCGGCTCGACCCACTTGTAGCCGATCTCGGCGGCGACTTTCACGCCGGCGCGGAAATCCATGTCCGCGGAGCGTACGAACTCCATGTTGACCGCTATTCTATACTTAGCCATCAGCCCTAATATCCTTCTGCTTTACTCTCCCGGCGGGCATAGCTTCGCCATGACCGCAAAAGGGCTGCGGCGACACGGCTCGATCAACACGCTCGACAGGCGAGCGTTCGATTTCGTAAGTTTTCCCGTCAGGGTCCGATTGGTTTTGGACCTCGTTATTGGGAGGAACGGTAGCGATGGCGTCAGGGTCCGTCTTTCAAGATTCGCCGACGGTAAATAGCGTAAGTTCCGCGGCGACCATCGGCGACCCGACTTTTCGCGATCTCAATGACATCTACTACGCCGACACCTGCGAGCCGTTGACCGAGGCCGTGAAGGCCGGGGCCATTCAGATGTCGGCACTGGCACGCGGCCACTATCCCGGCCAGCCGCTGCGTCCGAACGAAGTTCCAGGCTTGCGTACCGTGGGCCTGTGGGATGCCTCGCAGCAGCAGGATTGGGGCCTCGACTGGCATCGCAATGAAGGCATCGAGATCACCTATCTGGCGCGCGGCTCGCTCGACTTCGCGGTGGATGATCGCGAATGGCAGTTGCAGTCGGGGCAGGTCACCATCACGCGGCCCTGGCAGCGCCACCGCGTCGGCAAGCCCAATGTCGGTCCCTCGCGGCTCCATTGGTGCATCATCGACGTCGATGTCCGCCGGCCCAATCAGCAATGGATCTGGCCCGACTGGGTTGCGCTGTCCAATGACGACCGCCAGCGGCTGACGGAATTGCTCAAGCACAACGAGCATCCGGTGTGGCCGGCCGGCCGCGACGTGGACGACACCTTCGAGGCGATGGCCGCTTGCGTCTCCCGGCCAGATACGAGGACGCGCGATTCCCGTCTGCGCCAGCTTGTGAGCCGGTTGCTGCTCGATGTGCTGGAGGCGCTCGAAAAGCAGCACGTCGTGCTCGACGAAAAGCTCTCCTCGGCCCGCCGTAGCGTGCAGCTCTTTCTCGCCGACCTGGACAATTATCTCGACCATGGCTGGACGCTCACGGAGATGGCCGAAAGCTGCGAACTGGGACGGACGCGCTTTGCGCAGTACTGCCAGGAGATCACCAACATGTCGCCGACCGAGTATCTGACGAGCCTGCGCATGCAGCGCGCCGCCGAGCTGCTGCTCCGCGAGCCCGACCTCAGCATCACCGATGTGGCCTTCAAGTGCGGCTATGACAGCTCGCAGTACTTCTCGGCGGCTTTCTCGAAGTACCATCGGCTCTCGCCGCGCGCCTATCGCACCGCCCGGCCCGCCGGCTAGGCGTATCGGCGATTTACAAAGCTGCGTCCGGGTGGGATGGGAGGAGGTAGCCAACAGCCTGCCTCCGACCATGCGCATTACCAAGATCGACCTCTACCGTGCCGCCATGCCGATGAAGACCCCGTTCAAGGTCGCCATCGGCACCACCACCATTTCGCAATCGATCTTCGCGCGGATCCATACCGACGCCGGGCATATCGGGGTAGGTGAAGGCAACATCTTCACGCCGGTGGTCGGCGAGACCGCCGACAGCGTCTGGGCGATCGGCCCAGCGGCTGCCAGAGCACTGGTCGGGACCGATCCGCTCGATATCGAAGCGCGCGCCCGCCAGATGCGGAAGCTCTTTCCCCACAACACCACGCTGCGTTCGGCGCTCGAGATCGCGCTGTGGGACATCTTGGGCAAGGCGGCGAACCTGCCGCTCTTCGCCGTGCTCGGTGGCCGCCGGCGCCCCGTCGTCACCGACAATACGGTGGGGCTCGAAAGCCCCGCGGTGATGGCCGAACGGGCACTCGCTTTCAAGGCGCGCGGCTTTGTGGCGATAAAAGTGAAGCTCGGCACCGACCTCGCGACCGACCTCGAGCGCATGCGGCTGATCCGCGAAGCCGTCGGCCCCGGTTTCGCGCTTCGCGTCGACGCCAACCAGGGGTGGGACCGCACAACGGCGCGCGCCGCGCTGCGAGCGCTGGCGGCCTATGGCCCCGAACTGGTGGAGCAGCCGGTCGTCAGGGCCGATATCGACGGGCTCGCCGAGTTGCGGCGCGGCTCGACCGTCCCTCTCATGGCGGACGAGTCGCTGTTCGACGAGCACGATGCGCTGCGCCTCGTGGCGGCGGGCGCCTGCGACTACTTCAACATCAAGCTCGCCAAGGCGGCCGGTATCTGGACCGCGCTCAAGATCAACGCCATCGGCGAAGCAGCGCATATCCCCTGCATGGTGGGGTGCATGACCGATGCGGGCATCGCCATCTCGGCGGCGGTGCATCTGGCGAGCGCCCGCGAGAACATCGTCTTCGCCGATCTCGATGGCGCCGACATGCTGGCTGTCGATCCGGTGGCCGGCGGCTTCGGCTACGGCGCTGGTGGCGAACTGCTTCCGGCGACCGGGCCTGGCCTCGGCGTCGAGCTCGATGCGGCCTACCTCGGCGGGCTGCCACACCAGGCGGTCGAATGAGCGCGCTGACCGTCACCGCGACGCCGACCGCCGCCGAGCTCGAAACCATCGGCGGCAATCTTGCCGCGTTCAACGAGGCCGATGTCGGTCCGGCCGAGCGCACGCCGCTTGCCGTGCTGATCCGCAACGATGCCGGCACTGTCGTTGCCGGCATCTCCGGCTACACCGCGTGGGGCTGGCTCTACGTGCAGTGGCTGTGGGTCCACGAGTCGCAGCGCGGGCAGGGCGCCGCGGGGCGTATGCTCGCCGCTGCCGACGACGAAGCACGCAAGCGCGGCTGCCACGCCGCCTATATCGACACCTTCAACCCGGTCGCGCTCAAAACCTATCAGCGCGCCGGCTACGTCCCTTTCGGCAAGCTCGACGACTTCCCCAAGGGTCGCACCAGAACGTTCCTCCAGAAGGCGCTCTAGGCCGCGAGCTGGCCGCCCGTCATCGGCTTGGGTGCGCCGGTCGTCGTCGGGAAGCTGATCGGCAGGCCGCGCAGCACGCGTACCGCGAGGAAGGCAAAGCACTCCGCTTCGATCGCGTCACCGCGCCAGCCGACCGCTTCGGCGGGAACGGCATCGACGCCGGCCCGCGTCTTCAGCATCTCCATGATCATCGGATTGTGCCTGCCGCCGCCGCAGACGACGAGCTTTGTCGGGCGCGTCGGCAGGTGGTCGAGCCCCTTGCCCACCGCCGCCGCGGTGAAGGCCGTGAGCGTCGCCGCACCGGTCGCCGGATCGAGCCCTTCGGCCATGGCCGAGGTGAAATCGAAGCGGTCGAGCGACTTCGGCGGTGGTGCGCTCAGATAGGGATGCTCGAGCAGCTTGCCGAGTCGCGCTTCGTCGACGGTGCCGCTGCGGGCGAGCGCGCCGTCGCGATCCATGCTGCCCAGTCCGCGCTCCTTCATGAAGTCGTTGAGCGGCGCATTGGCGGGGCCGGTATCGAAGGCGATCAGCGTGTCGCCGCCATCCCAATAGGTGACATTGGCGACGCCACCCAGATTGAGCACCGCGACCTCGCCATGCGTCCCGAGCCTGCGCAGCAGCGCCTGGTGATAGATCCCCGCGAGCGGCGCGCCCTGGCCGCCGGCACGCACATCGGCCGAACGGAAATCATAGGCGACCGGCACGCCGAGCAGTTCGTGCATCAGACTGCCGTCGCCGAGCTGGCGCGTGTCACCGATGCGGCCGGGCTGCGGCGCGCGATGCAGCACCGATTGGCCGTGAAAGCCGACGACGCCGATATCGGCCATGCTGAGACCGGAACTCTCGACAAGCTCCCGCACGGCGGCCGACTGGGCACGCGTCAGCATCTCTTCGGCGCGCGCGAAGATGGCGGGGTCGGTTCCCTCGAAGTTCCACTTGCGCGCTTCGGCCAGCGTCGCCTCGAGCGTGTCGCGGATCGCCTGCGGATAGGGCGCGAGCGTGTAGGCGCCAAAGGTCTCGACGGTTTCGCCATCGGTCTTGAGCAGCGCGACGTCGATATTGCCGTCGAGAACGGTGCCGGTCATCAGGCCCACGGACCAGATCGGTTGCATCATCAGTCTCCGTTGATGAGATCGCCCACCGCGCGGCGCAGCGCGATGATGCCGCTGTCGAAATGCCGTGTCGGATGGACGCGGTTGGTGAGCAGCGTCCAGGCCCGGCCGCGTGCGAAATCGACCCACAGGCCCGTGCCCGTGAAGCCGGTATGGCCGATGGTTTCGGGTGCGCACCGGTCGCCGCCCGACCAGCCGTCATAGGGGCGCTCCCAGCCATGCGTGCGCTTCGCCGAAAGCGGCGCGCGAACCAGCTCGGTCTCCGGTGCGCCGTTCAGCAGCCGCTGGGCGTAGTCGAGCACCGATGCCGCGGTGCCGAACAGCCCGGCATGGCCCGAACCCTGGAGGGCATAGCAGTTCTCGTCATGCACCTCGCCAACCACGACGCGTCCGCGCCAGGGGTCCTGCTCGGTTGCCGCGGCATGCGCCGGATCGGCCGACCAGGCAAAGCCGGGGCCGGGATCCTGCTGGCGGATCGGCTTGCCGGTCAGCCGCTCGAGCGCGATGCCGAGGAGGATGAAGTTGATGTCCGAATAGACCGCCGGTCCAGCGACCCATTCGTGCTGCAGTACCCAGGCCCGCAGCAGATTCGGGTCGCTGCCATAGGTGTAGATCGGCACCACGCCGGGGAACGGCGTCTGGTGCCCGAGGCACTGGCGGAAGGTGACCTTGCGCTCCCAATTGTCCGGGTTGTACTGCCGGAAGTCGGGCAGCACCGAGACCAGCGGCGCATCGAGATCGATCGTGCCCGCGGCGGCCAGCGCCAGGATGCGCGGCGTGGTGAACAGCACCTTGCTCAGCGAGGCGAGATCGAACCACGTCCCGTCGGTCATCGGCCGCTGCACGGGCACGAGCTGCGCCGAGCCGATGGCGCGCACCGCCCGCACGCCCTTCGCATCGACAACGCCGAGCACGCCGCCCGGAATGCGCTTTGCGTCCACCGCGGCCTGCAGCGGCGCGAACGCTTTGTCGAGGATCGCGTCGACGCTCATGCCGTTTCCTCCACGCGCACGCGGTGATCGTCGCCCGCCTCGCGCCACTGCGCCGGCGGCGGCTCGTAGCCCACCGGCCGCACCAGCGAGGGCACCTGCGTGGCGTCGACCGTGAAGCGCTGGCGGCGGCGGGCCACGGCGGGGACCGCCGCGATCAGCCGCCTGGTGTAGCTGTGCTGCGGCGTCGCGAGCACCGCGGCGGCCTTGCCGATCTCGACGATCTGGCCCGCATACATCACCGCGATGCGGTGCGCGATGCGCTCCACCACCGCCATGTCGTGCGAAATGAAGAGATAAGCGAGGCCGAACTCGCGCTGCAGGTCGATCAGCAGGTCGAGCACGCGCGCCTGCACGCTGACATCGAGCGCCGACACCGCTTCGTCGAGCACCACCACATCGGGATTGAGCATCAGGGCCCGTGCGATACACAGGCGCTGTCGCTGCCCGCCCGAGAACTGGTGCGGATAGCGCGTCAGCGCGTCGCGGCTGAGCCCGACGCGTTCGAGCAGCGTCACCATCCGCTCGCGCAGCTTGGCATCGACGCGCTGCCCCGCCGCGATGGCGGGTTCGGCGAGGAGGCCTTCGACATTGAGCCGCGGATTGAGCGAGGCATAGGGGTCCTGGAACACCATCTGCACCGGTCGGCCGCTGCGTCCCGACTTGGCGTCGATCCGGCCGCGCGTCGCCTGCACCAGCCCGAGGATGGCGCGCGCCGTCGTCGACTTGCCCGAACCGCTCTCGCCCACGATCGCCAGCGTCTCGCCGGGCACGAGATCGAAGTCGACGCCATCGACCGCGTGCACGGCGCCGGTCCGCCGGCGAAACAGCCCGCGCGTCACCGGAAAGCGCACCGCGAGATTGTCGACGGTGACGATGGGCGGCTGCCCGTTGCGCGTGCCGTCGTCGCGCACCGTGTTGCCGAAGGTGAAATGCGGCACCGCGTTGAGCAGGTGCCTCGTGTAGTCGTGCTGCGGATTGTCGAGCACCGCATCGAGCGATCCCTGTTCGACGGCGACGCCGTGCTGCATCACCATGATCTCGTCGGCGATGCCGGCGACGAGGCCGATATCGTGGGTGATGAAGATCATCGCCATGCCGAGCTCTTCGCGCAGTTCGGCGAGCAGCGCCATGATCTGCGCCTGCACCGTCACGTCGAGCGCTGTCGTCGGCTCGTCCGCGATCAGCAGGCGCGGGTTGGAGGCGAGCACCATGGCGATCATCACGCGCTGCCGCATGCCGCCCGACAACTGGTGCGGATAGTATTTGAGCCGCTGCGCCGCGTCGGGGATGCGCACCCGCTCCAGCGCCTCGCGCGCCGCGCGCGTCGCCGCTTCGCCCGTGAGCCCTCGGTTGAGCCGGAAGGCTTCCTCGATCTGCGCGCCGATGGTGTGCACCGGGTTGAGCGAGGTCATCGGCTCCTGGAAGATCATGCCGACATCGCGCCCGCGCACATGCGTCAGTGTCGCCTCGTCCGCCGTGGTCATGTCGAGGCGGCTGCCGTCGCCGCGCTCGAGCACGATGCTGCCGCCGGTGATGCGGCCGCCGCCGAAATCGACGAGCCGGTTGACCGACAGCGCCGTCACCGACTTGCCCGAACCGCTTTCGCCGACGATGGCGAGGGTCTTGCCTGCCCCGAGCGTGAAGCTCACGCCCTTGACCACCTCATTGGCCCGGGGATCGCGGCCGAAGCCGACGCGCAGATCGCGCACGGTGAGCAGCGTCATGCGGCCCTCCCTTGCGTCTTGGGGTCGAGGATGTCGCGCAGCGCATCGCCGAACAGGTTGAAGCCGAGAATGCCCAGCATGATCGCAAGGCCCGGGAACAGCATCAGCCACGGCGCCTGCGTCATCAAATTCTTGCTCTCCGAGAGCATCACGCCCAGCGACGGGGCAGGGGGCTGTGTGCCCAGGCCGAGGAAGCTGAGGCCCGCTTCCGTGAGCAGCGCCCAGGCCAGCGCCAGCGTCACCTGCACGGTGAGCGGCGCCACGAGGTTGAGCAGCAGGTGCCGCGTCAGGATGAAGCCCTGCGAGCTGCCGAAGGTGCGCGCCGCGTCGACGAAATCGCGCTGCTTGAGCGACAGCGCCGGTCCGCGCACCACGCGCGCAAAGATCGGCGTATAGACGATGGCGATCGCGGCGATGCTGGTCCACGTTCCCGTGCCGGCGATGGCGACGATCAGCATGGCGAGGAGGATGGCCGGGAAGGCGAGCAGCACATCCATGATGCGCATCAGCACGCCGTCCCACAGATGCCCCCACCACGCGGCAACGAGCCCGATGATCGTGCCCGCCAAGGTCGCCAGCGCCACCGAGGAGAAGGCGATGGTGAAGCTCTGCCCGATGCCCAGCATCAGCCGGCTCATCGTGTCGCGACCGAGCAGGTCGGTACCCATCCAGTAGGTGCCGTTCGGTCCCTTCAGGCGGTCGATGCGGAACTGCTGCAGCGGATCGTGCGGTGTCAGTCCGGCGGCGGCGAGCAGGGCAGCGACGATATAGATGAGGACGATGGCGGCGCCGATACGACCGCTCGGATGCCTTGCAATGGCCCGGATCAGCCCCATCATCGGTTGCCCAGCCGGATACGCGGATCGAGCGCCGCATAGGCGAGGTCGACGATCAGGTTCACGATGAGGAAGTTGAAGGCGATGAACAGCACCGTGCCCTGCACCAGCGCATAGTCGCGCTGGTTGATCGCATCGAGCACGAGGCGGCCGATGCCGGGCAGGGCGAAGATTTCCTCGACGATCACGGCGCCGCCCAGCAGGTAGCCGAACTCGACGCCGCTCAGCGTCACCACCGGGATCAGCGCATTGGGCAGCGCGTGGTGCCACACAACGCTGCGTGCGGGGGCGCCCTTGCTGCGCGCCGTGCGCACATAATCGTCGCTCAGCACATCGAGCATCGCCGAACGCGAGATGCGCGTCACCGAGGCGGCGAAGGCGAGCCCGAGCGTCAGCGCCGGGAAGATGAGCTGGCTGAGATTGGCGAGCGGGTCGACGAACAGCGGCGTGAACGTCCCCATCGCCGGCACGTAGCCGAAATAGACCGACAGCACGTAAATGATGAGCAGGGCGAATACGAAATTCGGCGTCGACTGCCCGATCATGGCGAACAGCCGCACCGCAAGGTCGGAGGCGCGCTCATTGCGCGTGGCCGCAAAGACGCCGGCCGGAATACCCACCGCCAGCGCGATGACCATCGAGAGCAGCGCCAGTTCGAGCGTCAGCGGGAAGCGCTCGAGGATGACTGCCAGCACCGGCCGGCCGTAGATCGACGAGATGCCGAGATTGCCCTCGAACAGCCCCGTGAGCCAGCGCCAGTACTGGATGTAGATGGGCTGGTCGATGCCGAAATACTCGGCGAGCGCCTGACGCTGCGCGGGGGTCAGCAGCCCCGCTTCGGTTCCCAGCATTGCGGTGATGGCGTCGCCGGGCACCATGCGGATGGCGACGAAGACGATGACGGACACGCCGAGCAGGATCAGCGGAAAAGTCAGCAGCCGCTGCGTGACATAGTTCATCTGCGCGTCCGGAAAGAGGGTGCCGGGGTGAGCTTGCGCCCACCCCAGCCGGGAGGATTACTCGATGGTGACGGCGCTCAGGCCGAACAGCGTGCCGGTCGGCGACGGCACGAAGCCCTTCACCGTCTTGAGCTGCGCTGTGTAGGTGTTGGAGGTCGACAGCCAGATCCAGGGCGACAGCTCGGCGAGCCGTGCCTCGAACTTCTGGAAGATCTCCTTGCGCTTGGCGACGTCGGTTTCGACGCGGCCCTGCTGCAGCAGGCTGTCGAGCTCGTCATCGACGAAGTTCGACACCTTCTGGAGGTTGCCGTCCTTGGTGAAGTAGCGGTTGTACATCGGATAGGGATCCGGGCGGCCGCCATTCTGCGCCACCGCCATGTCGAAGTCGCCGGCGAGCCAGCGGTCGACATAGACGTTGAGCTCCATCAGCTCGATCTCGAGCTTGACGCCGATCGCCGCGAGCTGGCTCTGCAGCACCTGGGCTTCCGACGATGCCACCGGCGGCTCGCCCGTCGCGGCGATCACCTTGGCGGTGAAGCCATCCGGCGAGGACGACTCGGCCATGAGCTGCTTGGCCTTCTCGACATCCTGCGTGTAGCAGAACAGCGAGTTGGGATCGCTCGCATAGGCCGGCATCGTCAGCGGGCCCGTCACCTTGCCCTCGCCGACGAGAGCGGTGTCGAGCACCTCCTGGCGATTGACGGCGCAGGAGATCGCCTGGCGGACCTTGAGGTCGTCCATCGGCTTGCGGGCCGGGTTGAGCTGCAGCACGTTGTAGGCGAGGCCGGGGATGGCGTTGAGCTGCAGGTTCGGTTCGTTGGGGACGAGCGTCGCCACCAGCGGGTCGTTGAGCAGCGCGAAGTCGGTCTGGCCGGCACGCAGCGAAGCGAGGATCGCGGTCTCGTCGGGCAGCACCGAAATGGTGATACCGTCGACGCCCACCTTGCCGCCGGCCCAGTTGGCGTTAGCGCTCAGCACTTCCTTTTCGTTGGGCGACCAGGAGTCGAGCTTGAACGGGCCCGAACCGACGGCCGTCGTCTCGATGGTGCCGATGCCGGCCGCCGGCACGACCGCGGCATTGATCGTTGCCATGGCGACGAGGATCGGCGCGTCGGGCTGGCTGAGCTTGAACACGACAGTCGTGTCGTCCGGCGTGTCGATCGAGGCGATCGACAGGAAGTTCGACCGCGCAGCCGCGGCGGTCTCTTCGTTGAGCAGGCGCTCGAAGGAGGCCTTCACGTCAGCCGACTTCACCTGCGCGCCGTCCGAGAACTTGGCGTTGGGGTTGAGCTTGAAGGTCAGCGTCAGGCCGCCATCGGTGAATTCCCAGCTGTCGGCGACGGCGGGGACGACGTTGAGGTCGGCATCGAGGCGGACGAGCGGCTCGTAGATCAGCTCGAGCAGGCGCAGCGACGAGAACGCCGTCTGCTTGTGCGGGTCGAGGCCGGTCGCGTCCTGCGACCAGGCCATGCGCAGGCTTGCCGCCTGCGCCGGAAGGGCGAGCGCGATGCTGCTGAGCGCCGTGGCTACGGCGAGCCCGGCGAGCAGTCGCTTCGTGTTGGTCCAGTGCATCATGTCGTTATTCTCCCTGTTGTTCAGTCCGCCTCACGGGGCGGGCTTGAAGTCCTTGTCGATGGCGCGGCGCAAGAAGCCGCCGGCGCCCTTGATCGCCGCCCTCGCGTCCTCGACGCTCTGGCCGGTGAGGATGGTGACGATGGCGAGCTTGAGGTCATTGCCGGCGCGTGCCAGCGCGGCTTCGGCTTCCGCCTCGGCGCAGTCGGTCGCCTGCATCACGATGCGGACCGCGCGCGCCACCAGCTTCTGGTTGCTCGCGATCATGTCCACCATCAGATTCTTGTAGCTCTTGCCGATGCGGATCATGCTGGCGGTGCTCAGCATGTTGAGCACCAGCTTCTGCGCCGTGCCCGATTTGAGCCGCGTCGATCCGGTGAGCACTTCGGCCCCCACCATCGGCGCGATCGAAATCTGCGCCATCCGCGCGATGGCCGATTCGGGATTGCAGGTGAGCGCCACCGTCGCCGCGCCGACGGATTTGGCGTAGTCGAGCGCGCCGATCACATAGGGCGTGCGGCCGCTGACGGCGATGCCCACGACGACGTCGCGGCTCGTGAGGTTGACGTCGCGCAGGTCGCCGGCGCCGGCTTCGGTGCGGTCCTCCGCGCCTTCGCTCGCATGGATGATGGCGTCCGGTCCGCCGGCAATCAGGCCCATCACCATGTCGGGCGGCACGCCGAAGGTGGGCGGGCATTCCGAAGCGTCCAGCACGCCAAGCCGGCCGCTGGTGCCGGCGCCGATATAGATCAGCCTGCCGCCGGCATTGAAGGCGGCAACGATCGCATCGATAGCCTGTGCAATCTGCGGCAGCGTCTTGCCCACCGCCTCGGGCACGACCCTGTCCTCGGCGTTGATGAGGGCGGCGATCTCGGCGCTCGACATCAGGTCGATGCCCATGGTCCGCGGATTGCGCTCCTCGGACAGAAGCTGCTCGAGTTCCGACAGGGGCGCCCGCTTGTTCGCCGTTATTGCCACGCTCGTCCGGCCTCCATTTTCGCGGCTAGCGTAGGAAGCGGCGACTTCTATTGTCAATCATTTTCACGCTTCGTGCGGGCTTTGAACTTTTGTTTCGCACGGCTATGACTGGTGCATGGGAATCCAGTCGACCATCGAAGCCACGGCACCCACGCTCACCCCCGCCATGCAGCGCATTGCGCGCGCCATTCGCGACAATCCGGCGATCGTGCTCGAAAAGACCATCTCGCAGATCGCCGAAGCGTGCGGCACCTCGGTGGCCTCGGTCGTCCGTTTCTGCCGCGCCGTGGGCGTCAGCGGCTATGCGGAACTGCGCATGTCGCTCGCCACCGAGCTGGGCAAGGAGGCCGCCAAGTTCGGCTCCGGGCTGACGCTTGGCGCCGAGATCGCCCGCACCGATACGCTCGAAGAGATGGCGGCCAAGGTCGCCTCGCTCGAAATGCTCGCCATCGAGGAGACGGTATCGAGCCTCGATTTCAAGGCGCTGGAGCGGGTGGTGACGGCACTCGACAAGGCGCAGCGCATCCTGCTCTTCGGGATCGGCGCCAGCCACTTCGTGGCACAGGACCTCCACCACAAGCTGTTCCGCGTGGGACGCAATGCCTTCCTGCTGCCGCATGCGCACGAAGCCTGGACCTCGGCGCTGCTGTCACCCAAGGGCACTGTCGCGATTGGCTTTTCGCATTCGGGCACCACGCCCGACACCGTGCAGTTCCTCGAGATCGCGCGAAAGAGCGGCGCGCGTACCGTGGCCGTGACGGGACATGCCGAGTCGCCACTCGCCCGCGTCGCCGACGAACGCCTCATCGCCCATGCCCGCGAGAGCACGCTGCGTGCCGGCGCCATGGTCAGCCGCATCGCACAACTGGCGCTTGTCGACTGCCTGTTCCTCGGGGTGGCGCGGCTGCGCTACGGAGAGACCATCGACGCCCTCAAGCGCACCCGCGACGTCACCCACCCGCGGGGCTAGGTCTCGCCGGCCACAACGCGGCTCGGCCGGAGCTCGCCCGCACGGTCGAGCACCGGATAGGCGCCGGCCGCCACGATGAAGGAATTGACGATCTTCATGTCGCGCAGCAGGTCGAGGGCGATGGCGCTGCCTTCGGCCGCCGGTGAGCGGGGATCGCGCAGCGATTCGAGATGGCGGTTCGTCGCCTCGCGCTCGGCCCGGCGGAACTCCACCTTCTCGCGCGCCAGAAGACGCGCCGCCCGCGGGTCGCTCGTCATCAGGAGGGTGGCCGCAGTGCGCAGATTGGCGATCAGCCGATCCATCTGCGCCTTGAGTCGTGCCGTTTCCTCGGCGGGAAGCAGCGCGCCGCGGCGAATGCGCTTCTGGTTGTGCACCAGCAGCGCCCGGTCGATCACGTCGCCCGCCTGCTCGATGTTCATCGAGAAGGTCAGGAGCTGGTGCCGCCGGGCACGATCCTCCTCGCCCAGCTCTTCGGGATCGAACGCCGTCAGATAGGCGTTCACCGCCTGGTTGAGCCCGTCGAGAATGTCGTCGAGCTCGCGCACGCTCTCGCCCAGCTTGCGATCGGCGCTGCCCAGCGCGTCGCGCGCGCCCACCAGCATCTTTTCGAGCGTATCGGCGAGCCGCAGCGCTTCGCGGGCCGCGCCGCCAAGGCCGACTTCGGGCACCTCGCGCGCCGCCGTATCGAGATAGAGCGGCTCGCGCGGATCGGTCCCTGGCGCCGGTTCGGGAAACACGCGCCGCAGCAGGGCGGCCAGCGGATCGAGCAGCGGCAGCATCACCACGGCCATCGCGATGTTGAACAGCACGTGGAACGCCGCCACGGCGGGCCCCGGCGCCAGTCCGAGCTGTGTCAGGACCGTTGCAATGGGGCTGGCAAGGCCGATCGCCGCGAGGACGCCGACGATACGGTTGAGCAGATTGCCCGCCGGCACGCGCCGCGCCACCGGATCAGTGGCGCTGCTGCCCTCGAAGAACGGGTTGAACGCCGTTCCAAGATTGGCGCCCAGCACCAGGACGATCGCGGCTTCGAGCGGCACCACGCCATGCGCCGCCAGTGTCATCACCAGCAGCACGATCGCGACGCTCGAATGCACTAGCCATGCCGCGACTGCGGCGAGCAGCAGCGCGAGAACCGGAATGTCGGTGAGCACCCGCAGCATCAGCCGCAGATCGGCGGAGTCGGCGTAGGGGGCGATCACCGCCAGCATCTGGTGCAGCGAGATCAGCATCAGGCCCAGCCCGATCAGCACGCGGCCCAGATCGTGCCAGGTGCCGCTGGGCCGGCGCCGGAACAACACCACGCCGCCGAGCACGAGGATCGGCGCCGCGCCGGAAATGTCGAACGACAGCACCTGGACAATGAGCGCCGTGCCCACATTGGCGCCCGCCATCACCGCGAGGGCAGGCACGAGATCGACCAGCGCACCGGCGGCGAAGCCCGTCGCCATCAGCCCCGTTGCCGTGCTGCTCTGGAGCAGCAGCGTGATGCCGATGCCGGCAAGGAACGCCACGAGCCGGCGGCGCAGATGGCGGCCGAGAAAAGCCTGGAGCCGTGGGCCGAAGGCGCGCTGCACGCCGCTCTGCACCATGTGGGCGCCCCACAGCAGCAGCGCCACGGCGCCGCCGAGTACGAGCATCGCATAGACGAAATCCAAGCCTCAGAACTCCCTGAGCAAGAGCCGGCCAAGTGACGGCATCCTGTCACAATCAAGCCCCGTGGTCACGTGTGCAAATACCTCCCTCACTTGTTTGATCCACCGCCAAAGGTTAAGAACCAACAAGCCCGTCCAGCCCTGCACTCGCGTGCACGAGGAGCCACAAAATGAGCGAGATTCGCTCGCGGTCATTCGTCAGTGCGCAGATGGTGGCGGACCTTGCGGGGGTGTCCCGCTCGGCGGTGTCGCGCACCTTCACCGACGGCGCCAGCGTCTCGGAGGCGACGCGCCGCAAGGTGCTGCATGCTGCCGATTCCCTAGGCTACCACGTTAATCACCTCGCGCGCGGACTGATCCAGGACCGCAGCAATATTGTCTGCCTCGTGGTGTCGGACGTGACGACGCCGTTCCGCGCCCGGATGCTCGAAATCCTCACCAGCCGGCTGCAATCGATCGACAAGGTCGCCATGGTGATCAACACCGGCGGCGACAGCGATTCCGTCTCCACGGCGCTGCAGCAGGCGCTGCGCTTCCGCGCCGACGCGACCGTGGTCCTGTCGGGCACACCGGCGGCGTCGCTGGTCGAAACCTGCATCGCGAGCGGCCAGCGCGTCGTCCTGATCAACCGCGACGACCACCTGGAAGGCAGCGAGAACCTTGCCGTCGACAACGAAGCGGCTGCGCGCGAAGCGGTGTTCCTCCTGCGCCGCGCCGGTTGCAGGCGGCTCGCCGTCGTGTCCTCCGAGGCCGACACGCCCAGCCTCGTCGCCCGCCACCAGGCCTTCACCGCGGCCGCTGCCGACGCCGGCGCGGAGGCGACGCTGGTGCGCGTCGGCCCCACCAGCTACGCCTCGGGCGTCGAGGCCGCCCGCCGCCTGTTCAGCCGCTCCAACGCGCCGGACGGCGTGTTCTGCGTCACCGATCTGCTGGCGCTCGGCTTCATGGACGCGGCCCGCCACGAGTTCGGTCTCGCCATCCCGCGCGATCTGTGCGTCGTCGGCTTCGACGACATCGAACAGGCCAATTGGGAATCGTACAAGCTGACGACCTTCGCCCAGCCGGCTGCCGAGATGGTCGACCATATCGCGGCCCTGCTCAGCGCCGACAATGCCGAGCCCGCCGAGCGCCGCGTCTTCGCCGCGACTCCGGTCTGGCGCCGCACCGTCCGGCCCAACGCCCTCTAGCTCTGCGGCTAGTCGCCAAAGCTTGCACACGTGCGCAATGCCCGTGCATCAGGTGGTTTCGTTCACTTTCCACATCGGCGCTTTCCATCTGCAACAGGAAGTGCAATGCTGTGCAAAGACTGTCACAAATCTCTGGCATAGAACCGGGGAAGACAGCGCAGGGAAGGAGAGCGCATGCTGTTCAGCAACGCGCCATGCTCGTGGGGAGTCGCGTACCCGACCGGCAACAAGGTCGGTTGGCGCCAGTATCTCGATGAGGTCGCGGAGGCCGGCTACAGGGGCACCGAACTAGGCCCGTTCGGCTACCTGCCCAAGGACGCCGCCCTCGTCGGCGACGAATTGGCCCGCCGCGGTCTGACCGTTGTCGGCGCCACCCACGTCCACACCTTCGCCGATCCCGCGAGCCTGCCCACGCTGCTCGCCGACCTCCGCGAGGAGGGGGCGATCCTCAGGAGCCTGGGGGCGCAGCATCTCGTTGTGATGGACGAGAGCAATTTCTACCCCGACGCAAAAAGTGCGCTCGATGGCGCCGCCTGGCGCAGCTTCGCCGAAGGCGTCGAGACGTCGCGCAGGCTCATCGAGGACGAACTCGGCCTCAAGGCGTCGTTCCACCCCCATATCGGCACGGCCGTGCAGTTCGAGGCCGAGATCGACCGGCTGCTCGCCGACACCGGCATCGATCTGTGCTTCGATACGGGGCACCACGCTTTCTGGGGGCAGGACGCCCTGGCCTACTTCGGCAAGGTGCGCGACCGCGTCGCCTATGTGCACCTCAAGAACGTCGACCCCAGGGTCCGCCAGCGCGTGCTCGATGGCGAGCTCAGTGTCGAGCGCTCCTACGGCGCCGGCGTGATGTGCCCGCTGCCCGATGGCGCGGTCGACATCCCGCAGGTCATCGCCTTCATGCACGAGACCGACTTCGACGGTCCCGTCGTGGTCGAGCAGGATCTCGCCGACAACAGCCCCGAGACGCCGCTCCAGCTTGCCCGCCGCAACCTCAGCTACCTGCGGAGCGCCGCATGAACGTGGCGCGTCATCGGACTGTCACTGGCACGTCCTATGCCGCGCTCCGGCGAACGAGCCGCGTTGAAAGAACGCCGCTCCACCTCTTCATCGTCAGCCTAGCCAAGACTTCAACCCCAGGGAGACACGAATGAAACGTCGTGCATTTATGATCACTGCGGCCGGTGCTACAGCGGGCATGGTCCTGCTGCCGCGCATGTCCTTTGCCGTGCCGGGCCAGATCGACTGGTACACCAGCTCCGACCAGAACATCCTTGATTTCTGGACCAATGTCGTGAAGCCCAAATTCGAGGCGGCCAATCCCGGCATCACGATCAATCTCGTCGATGGCGGCGACAGCGCCGGCCTCCAGGCGATCGCCGATCGCGCCATTGCCGCGCTGGGCACCAGCAACGATCCGCAGGCCGACTTCTTCGAAGGCTTCGACTCTCGCCTGCCGGTTGGCGCGCTGGACAAGGGCCTTTGGGTGGACTTCTCCAAGGCCAATCTCTCCAACTACTCCAAGATCAATCCGCTCGCCTTCGAGATCGATCCGCAGCGCGAAAATCTGCCCTATCGCGGCTCGCAGGTGCTGCTGGCCTACGACACCACCAAGCTCCCGGCCGCCGACGCGCCCAAGACCTGGGACGACCTCGTCACCTGGATCAAGGCCAACCCCGGCCAGTTCATCTACAACCGTCCCAACAAGGGCGGCTCGGGCGGCAACTTCGTCCGCCGCGCCGTCTATGCGGCCAATGGCAACGACACCAAGCTGTTCTCGATCGACACCTATACCGACGAGAAGGCCAAGGAACTGCTCGATCCCGCCTGGGCGATCCTCAATGATCTCGCCCCCTCGCTGATGGATGGCGGCGCCTACACTTCGGGCAACACGCAGTCGATCCAGCTGCTCGGCCAGGGCGCCGTGACCATGATCCCGGCCTGGTCCGATCAGGCCATCCAGGCCATCTCGCAGGGCGCGCTGCCCGAGACCACCGGCCTCGTCCAGCTCACCGACGTCGGCTTCCCCGGCAACTTCTCGCGCATCACCGTGAACTCGAACGGCGTCAACAAGGACGCGGCGCTCAAGCTTGCCGACTTCATCCTCAGCGAGGAAGTCCAGGGCGCGGTCCTCACCGAACTGGGCGGCTTCCCGGCCGTGTCGTGGGATCACGTGCCCGCCGACCTCTACGAGAAGTACAAGGACGTCATCCCCGCCTCGATCCCGGTCTTCCCGGGCGGCCCGTGGGAGAAGGCGATCAACGAGAACTGGTATCGCGCCGTGGCGCCCAACGTGGACCCCGCTTCGTGACGGACACGCCCGCGGGGAACATCGCTCAGGCGACATCGCCCGCGGGCGACATCGTCGGCACGAGGAACAGGTGGTATCTCGGCCTGCTCCTCGTCGCCGCACCGGTGCTGCTCGTGTGCTGGCTCATCATCTATCCCATCATCGCCGCCGTCGTGCAGACGGTCTGGGTGCCGGATGCGGATGGGGTGAACCGGCTCAGCCTCGAAAGCTACCGTTTCTTCTTCTCCGACGGCTACAGCCTGGCGAACCTGTGGATCACGCTGTGGACCACGCTGGTCTGCGCCATCCTGCTGCTGCTCATCTGCCTCCCCATTGCGCTGTACCTGCGCTTCTCGGAGGGCCGGCTGCCTGCCTATGTGCAGGCGCTCGCGATCTTCCCCATGTTCGTGCCCTCCATCATCCTGAGCTACGCCTTCATCCGCGTGCTCGGTCCCAACGGCATGCTCGATATCCTGCTGAACGCCGCGCACCTCCCCAAGATCCGCTCGCCCTACCTCACCCCCTGGGGGCCGGTGATCGGTCTCGTCTGGGACCACATTCCACTCACGGTTCTGATCCTGCTCTCGGGACTGGGGAACGTCTCTAACCAGTCGATCGAGGCGGCGCGCGACGTGGGGGCAGGGCGGCTCATCGTGCTGTGGCACATCATCCTGCCGCGCATCGGCAATTCCGTGCTCGTCGCCGCCTCCTTCGCCGTGCTCGGCATCTTCTCGGCCTTCACCATCCCCTATGTGCTCGGCCCGGCCGCGCCGGAGATGATGGGGCCGTTCATGCAGCGCACCTTCCGCGAGCTCTACGACCCCACCAGCGCCATCACCCAGGCCGTCATTTCTTTCGGCTTCTGCATCGTGTTCGGCCTGTTCTACGTCTACTCCGTCGCGAGGAACCAGCGCACATGAGCACACTGGTCGACAAGCGGCGCATCGACTGGGCCGGCATCGCCTTCGCCGTCGTCCTCACGCTCGTCATCATCTTCCCGCTGATCGTCGTGGGCACATGGGCCTTCGCCAATGTCTGGCGCTATCCGGCCATCATCCCGCAGGAGTTCGGCCTGCGCTACTGGGGCACCACGCTCTCCCGGCAGGACGTGTGGACGTCGATCACCATGAGCCTCAGCCTGTCGCTGATGGTGACGCTGCTGAGTTGCATCATCTGCCTGCCGGCCGCCTACGCCTTCGCCCGCATGAGCTTCCCGGCGCGGAACCTGCTGTTCTTCTCCTTCCTCGCCGGGCAGGCCTTTCCCAAATTCGGTCTCCTCGTCGCCATCGCCGGCATCTTCCTCCACCTCAACCTCATCGGCAATTTCTGGGGTGTGGTGATGATCCAGCTGGTGGGCACGCTGCTCTACATGATCTGGATCCCCGTCGCCGCCTTCCAGTCGGTGGACCGGCGCATGGAAGAAGCGGCGCGTGACGTCGGCGCGTCGCCGTTCCGTGTCTTCTGGTCGATCACCCTGCCGCAGGCCGGCCCCACCATTGCCGCCGCGGTGCTGCTGAGCTTTGTCGGCACCTTCTACGAAACCGAGGGCGCCTGGCTCATCGGCGCGCCGGCCATCCGCACCATGCCGGTGCTGATGATCTCCTTCATCAACAACCAGCCGGTGATCCAGTACGGCGCGGTGCTGTCGGTCCTGCTGTGGATACCGTCCTTCTTTGCGATCCTGTTTGCCCGCCGGGTCGTCAATTCCAGTTCATTCGCACGGGGGTTCGGCGGCTGATGGCTGTTCTCGAGATCCAGAACGTCACCAAGACCTTCGGCAGCGGCAGTGTCCGCGCCGTGGACGACTTCAGCCTGACCGTCGGCGATGGTGAGCTGGTCTGCCTGCTCGGCCCGTCGGGCTCGGGCAAGTCGACGCTGCTACGCATGGTGGGCGGCTTCGAGACGCCCACCGGCGGCAGCATCCGGATCGACGGCGACGACGTCACCAAAGCGCCGCCCGAGAAGCGACCGACAGGAATGGTGTTCCAGAGCCACGCGCTCTGGACCCACATGAACGTGTTCAAGAACCTCGCCTTCGGGCTCAAGCTCCGCCGCCTGCCGCCCGAGGAGATCAAGCGCCGCGTCGAGGCCATCCTCGAGCTCGTCGGGCTTCCGGGCTATGGCACGCGCCTCACCCACCAGCTCTCGGGTGGCCAGCAGCAGCGCGTGGCGCTGGCCCGCTCGCTCGTGCTCGAGCCCAAGATCCTGCTGCTCGACGAACCCTTCGCCAGCCTCGACCAGCATCTGCGCGAGCGCCTGCGCGAGGAAGTGCGCGACAT